>Ga0180223_1001719_pt1 | contig 15596 bp, 13 predicted proteins | sample eDN5th30CKraftOP_FD_151337 | JGI IMG/M metagenome (GOLD analysis project Ga0180223, IMG submission 151337) | Enriched Organic Plus compost microbial communities from Emeryville, California, USA - eDNA 5th pass 30_C Kraft OP (version 2) (version 2) ...
GCGGATGTGCCGAGTGCGCCGGGTGCGGATGGGCCGAGTGCGCCGGGTGCGGATGGGCCGAGTGCACCGGGTGCGGATGCGCCGAGTGCGCCGGGTGCGGATGGGCCGAGTGCGCCGGGTGCGGGTGCGCCGAGTGTGCCGGGTGCGGATGCGCCGAGCGCGCCGGGTGCGGATGCGCCGAGTGCGCCGGGTGCGGGTGCGCCGAGTGCGCCGGGTGCGGGTGCGCCGAGTGCGCAGGGTGCGGGTGCGCCGAGTGCGCAGGGTGCGGGTGCGCCGAGCGCGCCCGCTTCCGACGCGCCGTCGGCTCCGGTCTCCGAGGCTCCGGCCGGGGGAGCGGCTGCCGCGGGCACCCGGGCTCCCGCGAGCCCGCTTCCCTCGGTCGACGGTGCGGACGCGCCGTCCGCGCACGTGCCGGCTCAGTCGCCGACGCAGGCGCCTGCAGACGGCTCGGCCGCCGACGCTCCCAGCACTGACGGGCCGCTCGCCGACGGCACCAACCCTGACGCCGACGCGCCGGCCACGGACGCGCCTCTCGCCGACGGCACGAGCCCCGACGGCGACGCGCCGAACACCGACGGGCCCGCTCCGGAAGACCTCGCGGTCGTGGGCGGCGCCACCGCGGCGGGCCTCGCGGCCATCGCGCGGCCGTCGTTCCTTCCGCCGTTCGCGGGTGGCGGCAGCAGCGCGCCCACTCCGCCCAAGCCTCACTCCTCGGCGCCGAACGCCGACGCACCACACCAGGGCGCGGACGCGGGCACCGCCGACGGTGCCGGTCAGCCCGAGGCATCCGGTCAGCCCGAGGCATCCGGTCAGCCCGAGGCATCCGGTCCCGACGCGACCGGTCAGCCCGACGCGGCCGACCAGCCGAAGGGCGACCAGCCGGGCGACGAGCCCGGCCACCCGAACAACGAGTCCACCCGCACGATCGAGGAGATCGACACCGCTCTCGGCGAGATCAACCCGAACTTCGACTGGAGCGACCCGTCCAACGGGTTCGCGACGAACTGCGGGCACACCTCGTCCAACCTGAACGACTTCCTGAGCGGGCACCCCGTCTCGGAGGCGCCGGGCGGCAGCACCCTGACGACGCCCGAGATGGAGGCCCGCACCGGCAACCCGCAGACGCCGATGACGCCCGACGCGATCGAGGCGTCGCTGCGGGCGATGGGCCCCGGGGCGCACTGCGTCGTCGGCATCGACCGGTCGACGGGCGACGGACACTGGTTCAACGCGTACTTCGACGGCGACCAGGTGTGGACGCTCGACGCGCAGACCGGCGAGCGCAGCCCCTGGCCGCCGAACGAGCCGAACGCGACCGTCTGGGACGCCTCGATCCGTCCCGAGGACGTGGTCGATCCGAAGGCTCCGGCGACCGACCAGCCGGCCGCCACGAACGCGCCCGAGTCCAAGGCGCCGACCGCGCCCGCGCCGAACGCCGCGGTCAGCTCGTCGACGGTGCCGGATGCGACCTCGCCCACGGCGCCCACGGCGCCCACGGCGCCGACGGGTGCGGATGCCTCGGGTGCGGATGCCTCGGGTGCGAGCGCGCCGAGTGCGGGCGGGACGCCGGCGGCGACCCCGGATGTCGCGGCGGGCACGACGGACCCGGACGGAGCGCGTGCCGAGGCCGAACCGACGCCGACGCCCTGGGACGAGTCCATGGGCGACCCGGTGCTGTCGGGCGCCGACCACGGCCCCGGCTGGGAGCGGGTCGAGGACCGCGTGACCGGCAACCCGATCGACCCGACCTACGGGGACGAGCGGGCTCCCGGCGAGAGTGGCGCGCTCGCCGATCCGTTCGCGCACCCCGGGACCGTGCCCGACGAGATCGCCCACCTCATCTCAGATCCGGATGCGCCCTACGGTCGCGCTGACGACGGCACGCCGTACACGCGAGCCGAGTGGGAGGCCCGGTACACGAACGCCGACGGGTTCCCCATCTACCCGGGCAACGACGGTGGCACGCTGGGCAGCTTCGTCGAGTTCCACGATCTCGACGCGTTCATCGCGCACTACGGCGACCTGCTCGACCGCATGGGTGGGCCCGGCGGCGGCTTCTTCTCGATGCCGGGGACGCCGTTCGAGTTCCGTTCGCTGCCGCCGAGCAACCTGAGTGACCCGTACTCGATCTACCAGGTCGGCGGCCGGCTGCCCTCTGGGGTGCGCATCGAGGTGTCCGAGATCGCGCCCGCCTTCGGTCACCAGGGCGGCGGGCTGCAGGTGCGCATCCTCGACGCCGACGGCCGCGCCATGTCGGTCGACCAGCTGCTCGACGCCGGGCTGCTCGGCCGCACCGATGTGGACGGGGCCGCCGGGCAGTACGCCCGCACGCTCCCGGACACCGGCTCGGCCGGTGCCGCCGGTTCGGCCGCTGCCCCGGGTGCGACCGGCGCGAATCCAGCCGGACCGGCAGCGTCCGAGACCGACGCGGGATCGAGGACGGGTTCCGCCGACGCACGCTCGCCGCTGAACGAGCGCGAGGAGCTGCTCACCGCACGGTTCGAGGAGTACGTGGACCACACGCGGACGGCCGACCCGTACGCCGACGGCCCGACGCCCGACGAGTTCGCCGAACTCGAGCGGCTCACCGGCGGCACCCCGCCGGTGCTCGCCATGGACGCCGACGGCAGCCTGCGCATCGCCGAGTCGCTCGAGCTGCAGACGGCATGCCCGCCGAACTGCGATCCGGCCGAGATGGACCTCCAGTTCCGCGACGCCGACGGCGTGCTGAACGGGATGACGCTCGCCGAGTGGATGGAACGCCGCGTCGCGTTCATCAACCACCCGGCCGACTACCGGAGGGTGAGCGGATCGACCGCCGCCCAGATCGCCGTGCGCGACCGATGGATCACCGACCGTGCGCGGCAGCTCCGCGACGCGGATCCGTCGCTCAGCCGCCTCGACGCGACGAACCAGGCGATCGACGAGGCATCCGAGCTCAACGCCACGCACCGACTGGACATGGTCGCCGGCGGCGACCCCACCGACATCAGCGGCATGAACGGCGGGGCCGAGAACCAGGCGATCGGCGGCATCTTCCAGCGCGACTTCGTCCCGAAGATCGAGGAGCAGGTGCTGCGAATCCTCGCCGATGTGCCAGCATCGATGTGGGACTCGATCCATCTGCACGTCACCATCAAGGAGGTCTCGTGACGGAGTACTTCCGCGCCGGCGCACGCTCGGTCGGCACGATCTCGCCCGACGTCATCGAGCGCTACGGCGAAGCCGTGCCGCCGCAGGTCGAGGACGCCTGGGTCAAGGACGGCGCCCTCATCACCGCCGACGGCTACGCGCGACTCATCGACCCGGCGGCCCTGCTGCCCGTGATGGACACGGTGCTGCCGTCGCACCCGGGCGCGCTGCCGGTATTCGCGACCGCGTGGGGCGACCTCATCGTGCTGCACGAGGACACGTTCGTGCTCGTCCTCTTCCGGTACGGGTTCTTCGTGACCTTCTCGCCGTTCCCGACGGGCTATGTGTTCACCGACCTGGAGGACCCGCAGGTGCTCGAGACCGTCTTGCGCCGTGGGGCGTACGACGACGCCGTCGCCGCGCTCGGCGTGCCGGGCATCGACGAGTGCTTCGGCTACGTCCTGCCGCTCTCCGCGGGCGGTGCAGAAACCGTCGACAACCTCGCGCGGCGGCCCCTGAAGGAGCACCTCGCTTTCCTCGTCGAGACCGGTGGCGCCCCGCGTGACCTGGACGAGCTCGCGCCCTCGGCGCCGCAGGGCGACGACGCGCGATGACCGCCGTATCGTTCGACGACCCCGAGCTGCTCGCGTTCGCCGAGCAGGCGCGCATGGTCTCGTTGCCGCCGCGAGCCGACGTGCTGGCGCGGTTCAGCGACATGGAGATCATCGACGCGGTCGTCGCGCGCGACGGCGGCTACCTGTTGGAGACGAGCAGTCGCGGCGGTGCGGCGCATCCCGTCGTCTCGAGCACGACGCTCATGCCGATCCGCCGTGAACTCGTCCTCCGGCTGGGTGCCGCGGCGCGCCACCGGCACCGCATGCCGCGGTTCGAGCTTCCGACGGCGCTGCCGGCCGACTTCGACCTGGTCGAGCGCGATGATCGCGCCGAGCTCACCTGGCAGGTCGCCGGAGAGGCGATGACGGTCGCGTTCTTGACGGGGCAGTTCGCCGTGAACGACGCGCTCCGGTTCGCACAGCTCGCGCGCCTCCCCGAGGCGGACCTGATGGCCGCGTATCTCGACCCGGCCGCCCGCACGCCCACGCTGCTGCAGTAACGACGCACCGGCTTCATCGGTCGAGGAGGGCGCGTTCGCCTTCGTCGGTCGGGGAGCGCGCCGAAGCAACGCGTCTCGAGCCCCGCCGCTACTCCGCCGCCGGCCCGACCTCGACGCGCTCGAGCGCGCCATCGACCACCAGATCACGGATGCCGACGAAGTCGTCGGCGAGGGTGAAGCGGATGCCACCACCGGGCTGTCCGAACCACGGCGCCACGATCTCGGCCCGCACGAGCACGTCGCCCGCGGTCAGGAAGCGATGCAACCGGGCCGCGCCCGTCAGCGCCGTCGGCGGCAGCGCACGACGCTCCACGGGCGTCTCGGCGGGGAAGAGCATGGTGCCGTCGAGCGCGCCGATGCGGTCGACCGCGGTCCCCGCGGGCAGCTGGATGAGGATGGCGCCGTCGGCGAGCCGTGATCGCAGCCCCTCGGCCTGCTCGGAGGTCGAACGCGTGAGCCCCCGGAACTCGTCCTCGTCGAGCCGCCGCGGTGCGGGCAGCGGGCGGTCGAGGTACGCCAGGAGCAACGCCGCCGCCGAGGTCTCATCGTCGGCGTGCCCCAGCGGCGCGGCACGGCCGTAGTCGACGGTGACGAGGTCGAACCCGGCCTCGGCCGGAACGAGTGCGAGCGCGCCCTCGAGCGGCGGGGCGGCGTCGCCGGGCAGCTGCACTGCCTCACGGGGAACGCGTCGGTCGTCGAGCTGGCGCCGGAGGTCCTCGAACATGCCCCCAAGCGTATTGGTCGCCGAGCGGCATTCCGACGGGGAGTACTCCCCATGGTCGCGCGCGATGGCGTCGATAGACTTCCCTGAGGTATTCCGGCGAGAGGGGACCCATGACCGACCAGGCGTTCGTCGAAGGCGAGCCCAGCGCCGAGCAGCAGCGGCTCATCGAGGTCGGAACCGAGCTGTTCCGTCGCATCCAACCCGACGCGAATCCCGGATTCCGGCTGCTGCCCGACGACGACGCGGTCATGGTCGTGAGCGGCAACCGCGGCGGCGGGGCGATCTTCGTCGCCGCTGACGAGAGCGCGCTGTTCGCGGCGTCGGCCGTCGCGCCGCACGTCGCACTCGAGGCGTTCCGCGCGGGCAAGCGCACCCCGAAAGAGAAGTTCGTCCGGCCCGAGGCGGCCGGCCGGTGACCAGCGACGCGCTCGCCGCGCGGTGCGAGGCCCTGCGTCAGCCCGTGCTCTCCCTCGTCGAGACGGGCATCCTCGCGACCATGAAGCCGTCTGCCGCGCCCGACCTCGTCGAGCGGATCGCGGCGGTGCGCGACGTCCTGGCCCAGGGCGTCGAGGGCATCGATGAACCCGACTACCTGGCGTGGCATCCGGTCGCGGTCGCGACCCTGCACCAGATGGATGCCGCCGCGCGCGCCGGCGACGCCGCCGAGGCGTGGCGGCTCTTCAAGGATCCGAACGTCGGGTTCAACGCCCTGGGCGTGGCCTGCCAGGGCAGCCCCGGCTGGTAGCCCGCACGACGCCTGACCGGCGCGCCAGGCGGCGCGTCAGACCGGCGCATCAGGCGCGGCTGGGTCGGCGGGTCAGAACGTCGGCCAGGACGGGTCGAGCAGCGGGCCCTTCCACTTCGTGAAGGCGAAGGCGTTCTCGTGCAGGGCATGGGGGATGCCTCGGGCGGCGGCCTCGGCGAACAACGCGGTCACGACCGCCTGCGTGGTCTCCTCCGACAGCACGGCGTCGAGGAGCAGCGGGATGAGTCCGCGGCGGCTGCCGTCCGGGAATCGCGCGTAGAGACTCACCCGCCTCGCACCCGCCGGATCGGCGAAGCGGCGGCGGAGCGCCGCGCCATCGCGCACACCCAACTCGCACAGGATGGTGCCGTTGCCCGCCTTCAACGCCGCCCGCCCGGCCCACCCGTAGACCGGAACGGACCGTAACCGGTTGGTCCGCGGCCGGTCGTTGAGCACGCCGATGAACACCAGGTCGGTCCACGCGATCTCCGGCGAGTTCGCGAGCGACACGCCCGTCTCCGTCAGTCGGCAGGCGACCGCACCGGGGCCGGCGAGGAGGCGGAGCATCCGCCCCCGCGTGACGCTCGTGAGCACCATGCCCGCCGCCGCGACACCGAAGACCGCGACCAGCAGGATCGTGAACCACGATCCGAAGCCCGTCGCGAGCATGACGGCGATGCCCGCAACCGCGAGCGCAGCCAGCAGGCATCCGGTGACGATGAACCCGGTGTTCCAGCGGCGCGCGGAGTCGGCCTTCGCCCGGTCGACGAGGGCCTCGAACGTCGCGGGACCCGGCGCGGCCGCACCGGGCGTCAGCTCAGCGCCGCTCATCAGCCGCGCAGGAACGGGTCGATCGTGCCCGCCGCGCCCGACCGCCTCGCCGGCTGCCCGAAGTCGCCCGGCTGCAGGTTCTTCAGCTGGACGTACGCGCGGTCGCGCAGGGTGATGAGCGGCCACGTGCGTGCACCGGGGCCCTTGCCCCGCTGGACCGTCACGAACGCGACCCGGTCGGGTTTCGCGAGGTAGACCCGCAGCGCGATCTCGCCCTTCTTCTGATTCGGTACCGGCAGGTACTGGTCGGGGTCTCCGGTCGCGAAGCGTGCGTGCATCGCATCGGCGACGTCGTCACCGCCCGCGACGGTGAAGCTCCGCATCGTGAGCGGAGTGCCCGACGATACCCGGCGCCACACGTGCGACTCGCGCCAGGCAAGCAGTCCGAACAGCACCAGGAAGAACCCCGCGACGACGACGACCACGGGTGCCACGACTGGCCGAAGGCCGGCTCGCCGGCCCGACATGTTCGACGCGTCGTCACGGATCGCGTCGAAGTTGACCAGGGCGAGCACCAGTCCGACGAGTGCGAGCGCCGCGAGCGTCGTGAACACCACGGTCTTCACGGTCGAGCGGGCGAAGCGGAACTCCTCGGGCAGGGCGGCGAGGACGGCGTCGTCGGGGCGCACGGGCGACCTTTCGTCGAGATTCGTGGTCGCAGTCGAGCGTACCCGGGCGGCGCTGCCGGGTCGGGGCGGTGGCGCGGTGGCGCGGTGGGGCGGGCCGGCATGGCCGGATGGGTTGGAGGGCGAGAAGTGGGTGGGAGGTCGCGCCTGCTGGGCTGCCGTCCCACACCTCGGGTGTCGGCCCACAATCCGGGGTGGTGGGTGGTGGGTGGTGGGTAGTGGATGGTGGGCGGTGGGGCGGGCCGGCATGGCCGGATGGGTTGGAGGGCGAGAAGTGGGTGGGAGGTCGCGCCTGCTGGGCTGCCGTCCCACACCTCGGGTGTCGGCCCACAATTCGGGGTGGTGGGTAGTGGGTAGTGGGTAGTGGATGGTGGGTAGTGGTCGGTGAGGCGACGCATGTGGCGGTGGCGACCGGGCGGATGTGGCGGTGGCGACCGTGCAGATGTGGCGGTGGTGACTGTGCGGATGTGGCGGTCGGGGCGCCGGCGGCGCGTACGCTCGAATGGATGGACGCACGCAACGCTTGGACGATCGCGGGGTTCGCGACGGCGCTGTACCTCGCCGTCGTCGTCTGCGGCTATGGGTTCGTGAGCCTGCTGCTCGATATCGAGGTGATCGGCGATCCGAGGGTCGGCGTGTTGGTCGGTCCGGCCGCGGTCGGAGCATCCGTGCTCGCCGTCTTGATCACGCTCGGCCTGCGATTGCGGAGGCCGCAGCGCATGGCCGGCACCGTGATCACCGCGACGGTCGCCAGCTGGCTCGCCCTGGTGCTGGTCGCGCTGATCGGCCACATCCTGAGCACGACGGGGTCGGTGCTCGAGAGTGTGCTCTTCGGGCTCGTGCTCGGCGCCGGCTGGTTCGGGCTGCTCGTGCCGGCGGCCGCCGCGCTCGTCTCCTCGCTCGCGGTCGTCGTCGCGCGCGGTCGAGCCGAGGGCATGGAACGCCCGCGCTGGCCGTGGGAGCAGCCCGGCGAGTGAGCCGACGCGGCTGATCGGCCGAGCCGACGCGGCCGATCGGCCGCGGTTCCCGGGTTGCCGGGGTCCGCCCGGCTAGGGTGGGCTTTCGTGGAGGGCTCGATCGAGGCTCGCGTGAGCCACGAGGTCGACCGGTGGTTGCAATGGCTGCCGAGGTGGCGGCCGGGAACGCACCGCGCGCGGGTGCGCCTCTGTCAGCGCTGTTTCGGCTCGCCGATCCTCGCCGCGGCCGGGCTCGACGTGGACATTCCGCATCCCGTACAGCACGCGTTCTCCATGCGGATGAAAGCGATCATCGACGACGCCGTCGACGACTACACCGCGCGGAACCTGCCGATGCTGCACCGCGAGATCCGGTTGGCCGAGGAGCGGAAGGCGAAGCGCCCGTACCGTGCGGGGGAGGGGCTCGACCCCGAATACCGCGGGCTGGAGCTCGACCCCGAGCCGGCGCCCGACCAGCCCTTCCTGTTCACCCTCTCCGGGCTCGAGGCGGATGCCGCCGCGGAGGCCGCCGAACCGGCACCCCGCCCGTTCACGCCGGCGGAGAAGGAGGCGCTCCGCGAGGAGGTCCGGCTCGCCGACGACTTTGCCAAGCAGGTCGGCCGGCGCGTCTGCGCTGAGCTCGCGCATCACCAGCGCCGCATCGGCAGCGCGGTCGAGCGCGTGGTCGAGCCGCAGGTCGCCGAGCTGCTGGCCGATCTCGAGCGCGAGCTGGATGCTCCGGGGTGGCCGCCGGCCTGACCCCGCTGCCGGTCTGCGCTCGCGAGATCCGCCCAGCGTGCGCGTCTCTCGGGCAGCGGTCAGGAGACGCTCAAGCCATCTGGTATATTGGTATCGATTTGCAGGGGGCTTCATGCGATGGTTCACTCGTGCCGCGGTCGCCGTCGTGTGCACGGCGCTGCTCGGCGGTGTGGTGACGCCCGCGTGGGCGGGCGAGCCGCCGCCGGCGGGTCCGGGTGACCTCGAGCTCGGCGGCTTCGCGCTCGGTGACCGGCTCGAGGCCGCACTCGATGAGCGTGACGGGTCGGTGCGGTTCGCGATGCCCGTCGGCCCGGTGTCGCTGAGCTGGGATTCCCGAATGGCGGCGGTTGACCGCGACGGATTCGGGCAGGGCTGGGGCATCAACCTGACGTTCGTACAGACCCTCGGCGGCGTTCGCGTCGTCTCGCCGTCCGGTGCCGTGCATCAGGCCGACGCCACGACCGACTCCGGTCTCGTCGATGCGCCCACCGGCGATGTCCGTTTCGTCCAGGAGTCCACCGTGCTGCCGGCCCGCGACGACGGTGTCGTCGGCGAGCAGCCGGTGGCGTTCCGGTTGCATGAGCTCGGCGGCCGGACCACCTGGTACGCCGCGTCGGGCGCACCCGTCGCGACGACCGATGCGCACGGCAACCGGCTCGACTGGCGGTGGGCATCCGGCGAACAGCATCGGTTGATCGGGACGGTCGACGCCGACGGCGTCGAGACGGTGCTCGACTGGTCCGACCCGGGCGCGGTGCTGGTGCGGGAGGGCGTGAACGTCGGAGCGGGTGTCGAGTTCGACGATCGGCAGAGTCCCAGGGCGCCCGAGGTCGTCTGGCGGATCGGGCTGGACGCGGGCCGGGTCTCGGCGATCGAGGATCCGGTCGGCTCGCGCACGGTGTTCCGGTACGAGCCCGGCGGGCTGATCTCGCGTGTGGCCGCGCCGTCGGGCCTCACGACCGAGGTGTCGTGGCAGGTGTTCGACGACGGTGTGCGGCGTGCGGAGCGGGTGCGGGGCACGGATGCGACGGGGCGTGAACTGAGCGTCCGCGACTGGGATCCCGTCGGCACGATGACCGCCTCGGGATGGCCGGTGCGATCGGATGCGGCGGCGACCGCCGACGGGAAGGCCGGTGAGTCGTACTCGACCGTGGTCAGTGACGGGGTGAGCCGCGTCGAGTCCGAGTACGATCCGCGCCACCTCCTCGTCCGTCGCTCGGCCGCGACGACGACGAGTGGCGGCGAGCTGCTGCTCCAGGAGCGCTCGTTCACCTATCCCGGTGCCGACGAGGGGAGCCTGCCCGCCCAGCTCCCCGCCAACTGGTCGAAGCCCGCGACCTCGACCCTGACCGTCCACGATGCGTCGGGCGCGACCCGGTCGATGTCGGAGTCGTTCGTCTTCGACCCGCTCGGCCGCGTGATCGAGCAGCGGTCGGCCGATGGCACCGTGATGACCCGCGCGTATGCGCCCGACGCCGCAGACCCCGACCTCCCGCCGCTCGGGCTGCCGGTGCTCGAACGAACGGTCGCGCCCGACGGCCTCAGCGCCGAGATCAGGTATGGGCTGAACGAGGCGGGCACGGCCGTGGTGCGCGCCGAGGAGTGGCGGCAGGCTGCTGCGGGCGGCCCGCTCACCCGGGCGGCGCTGACCGAGTACGACGTGGCCGACGATGGCCGGGTGACCGAGCAGCGCGTCCACCCGAACGGTGACGCGGGCGGCACACCCCAGGTGACGCGGACGGAGCACCGCGTCGATCTCGCGGCCGGCACCGTGACCGAGTCGCAGACGGTTGGGGTCGGCACCGACGCGGCGCGCACGGTGACCGCGGTCGCCTCGCTTCGGGCGGGTGGCGCGAGTCGGTCGACGGATGCCACGGGCACGACCTCGTTCGTGGCGACCGACGCCGCGGGCCGGGTCGTTGAGACCGTCGACCCGGCCGGGCGGCGGACGACCACCGCCTACTCCACCGCAGCCGCGGATGGGCGCAATGCGACCGTGTCGACGGCACCGAACGGCGTCGTGGTCACCGAGGTGCGCGATGCGCTGTCACGGGTCGTCGAGCTCATCGACAACGTCGATCACGGCCGGCCCGTACCGGGCTTCACCCGCACGGCCGAGCGACGCCACTACCCGTCGCCGGGCGTGACCGAGGTGACCGACGCCTGGGGTGCGACCACGCGGACCGTCACCGATCTGCACGGCCGCGTGCTCGAGACACGCGACCCGGCCGGCGTGCTGCAGCGCGCGACGTACGACGACATCGCCAGGACCGTGACCACCGAGGTCGCCTCCGTCGAGGCGCCGGGTGAGGTGTTGGTCAGCTCGGTGCGACAGCTCGACGACCGGGGCGCCCTGATCGAGCAGCACGGCGAGCGTGCCGACGGCGCGCCGGTGCCGCGCGTGTCGGCCGTCTACGACGGTTTCGGCCGGCAGACCGAAGGGTCCGACGGCACCCGCACGACACGGACGACCTTCGACGTGCATGGCAACCCGGTCGGCACGACGATCGAGCCGGCGGACGTATCGGGCGGCGACCGTGGCGGCGACGGTGACCCGGCAGGAGGTGACACCAGCGGCCTCGCGAAGACCGACGATGGCATGCAGGCCGAGCGCCGCTTCGACGGCTTCGGCCGCCCGGTGCAGAAGACGCTGTCCGACGAGACCGGCTCCCGGAGCGGCGGGAGCCGTGCGTTCGACGTGCTCGGTCGAGTGATCGCCGAGACCGATCAGCGCGATCGAACGACGAGGTTCGAGTTCACACCCGACGATCTGGTCTCGCGCTCCGAGACCGAGGACGGGCGGGTCACCGAGACCGACTACGACCCACGCACGCGGCAGCCCGTCGAGACCCGCGTGTCGTCGCCGGTCGGTGCGCCCGTCCGCACCGGGTTCGAGTACGACGCCGTCACCGATGCCCTGATCGCGGTCTTCGACCCGGCCGACCCCGACGGGTCGAAGATCACGTACCGCCACGATGCACACGGCAACCTGCTCGAGACCCGGTACCCCGACGGCAAGACCATCGAGCACACCTACGATGAGCACGGCCGCCGCGAGATCGCGCTCGACGGCGCGACCTCGGCCTACGACGCCGCCAACCGGCTCGTGCGCCAGTCGACCACCAACGGTGCCGAGCTCCTGACGAGCTACTGGGCCGACGGCACGCGACGGCAGCTCACTGCGACCGCGTCCGACGGCAGTCGCCGCGTCAGCGAGTTCCGGTGGGACGGGGCGACGCTGCTGAACGACGCTCACCTGGTCGATGGCGAACCCCATGGCACCGCGTCGTACCTGTTCGCGGGCGACCGGGTCGCCCGTTCCGTCTCAGACGGAGCCGCCGGGAGCGGCGTGCGCGACACGGCGTACTCCGTGACCGACCGGCACGGCAACGTGACCGAGCTCACGGGCCCCGACGGCGCGGTGCTCCAGCGGGCCGCCTACGCCGACTACGGCTCGGTCGTGGACCTGGCGACCCGCGAGCCGATCGCCGCGACCGCACCGGCCGACGCCGTCGGCGATCCGGCGCGCAACCCGTTCGGCTACGCGGGCGAGTACACCGATGTCACCGGCGACCAGCTGCTCGGCGTGCGGAGCTACCGGCCCTCGCTCATGCACTTCACGACACGAGACACCGCTCCGCAGCTCAACGCGTATGCGTACGGGAATCTGAACCCGATCATGAAGATCGACCCGACCGGGCGCACAGCGTCCGACGACCTCGCCGTCGGTGTGCTCGGCCTCGTGCTCGGCATCGGCGGATTCATCGCGTCGGTGCTCAGCGGAGGGGCGGCGGCGATCGTCTTCTCCAGCATCGCAACGGGAATCGATGTCTCGCTGTTCGCGGTGCAGCAGTTGCCCGCCGAACAGTTCGGGAAGCAGACTCCCACCGCATATGGTTCGGTCGATTCGGTGCTCGGGGGTTTGGCCGTCATGATGGGGCTGGTCTCGCTGTTCGTCGGCGGTCATGCGAACGGCGTGCGCGCCCTCAAGGCACTCGGAGAGTCCGAGGAGGCGACGAGCCTTGCGGCCGTTCCGGCTCGGCAGTGGAGCGTGCCGAGCGAGCTGCCCGTCTTCAGAGAAAAACGCCTGGAGCTGCTGATCAACACCCGGTTCACCAAATACACGACTCCGGTCGCCGGGCTCGACACGTTTCCCGATCTTCCGCCGATCGTGGTGACGAACATGCTTCCGGGGGGCGTCCGAGAAGGAACGCTGTGGAATCATCTGGCGTCCAACGTGCAGGTGACGACCCCGAACGGCGCTCTGACCTCGCGCGCGCTCACCGCAGATGCCGTCTCGCGGATCCAGTACTACGTGGACGATGCGAACGCCCTCTGGTTCGAGAAGCACGGACTCCGAACATCCAAGGCGCAGCTCACGGAGCTCGTCGACGGGTGGCGGGCTGGCGCGGATATGAGCCACGTGCAGCTCGCCATGCACAAGAACGGCGACGTGCGGCGGATCCTCGAGGGATACGACGTGGCGGACATCGAACGCACGCAGAAAGCGGCACTCGACGGGCTGGGCGCTGATGCCTGGTTCTATCTCCGATATTCGGCGGCGGAAACCGCCGATGCGTTCCCGGCGGAGTACGAGGGGCTGGAATCCGTGGTGAACAGGATCATCACCGGGACGTGGAACTGAGTGGGGCTGAGCCAGCCCGCCCGAGGCATCCGCTCGCCATTTGACCGCCTCGCGCCGGGGAAGTACCATTGATCGGGTGTGCGCGTTGCCGCGCGCCTGCGACCGTGCCCGGGAATTCTCGGCCGGGTCCAGGCGTTGAGCTCCTTGCACGCCAGGGCATCCAGCCCCCACGGCATACCCATCAACGAAGGCTCCGCGAGTCTCGCGGAGCCGGTGGGTCGTGATGTGAGACATCCATCAACCGCTGTCACCGTGCAGCACAACAAGGAGAAGCAGTGCCAACCATTCAGCAGTTGGTCCGCAAGGGTCGCACGCCCAAGGTCACCAAGACCAAGGCGCCCGCCCTGAAGGCCAACCCCCAGCAGCGCGGCGTGTGCACGCGTGTGTACACCACCACCCCGAAGAAGCCGAACTCGGCGCTCCGCAAGGTCGCCCGTGTGAAGCTCTCGAACGGCACCGAGGTCACGGCCTACATCCCCGGTGAGGGCCACAACCTGCAGGAGCACTCGATGGTGCTCGTCCGCGGCGGTCGTGTGAAAGACCTGCCCGGTGTGCGCTACAAGATCATCCGCGGCGCGCTCGACACGCAGGCCGTGAAGAACCGCAAGCAGGCCCGCAGCCGCTACGGCGCGAAGATGGAGAAGAAGTAATGCCTCGCAAGGGACCCGCTCCGAAGCGCCCCGTCGTCGCCGACCCGGTCTACGGTTCGCCCGTCGTCAGCCAGCTCGTCAACAAGATCCTCGTCGACGGCAAGAAGGACCTCGCGCAGCGCATCGTCTACGAGGCGCTCGAGAACGTCGCGAACAAGTCCGGCCAGGACGCCGTGGTGGTGCTCAAGAAGGCCCTCGACAACGTCCGCCCGACCCTCGAGGTCCGGTCTCGTCGTGTCGGTGGCTCGACCTACCAGGTTCCCGTCGAGGTCAAGCCGCACCGCGCCAACACGCTCGCCCTCCGCTGGCTCACGAGCTACGCCAAGGCGCGTCGTGAGAAGACCATGACCGAGCGTCTCACCAACGAGATCCTCGACGCGTCGAACAGCCTCGGTGCCGCGGTCAAGCGCCGCGAAGACACCCACAAGATGGCTGAGTCGAACCGCGCCTTCGCCCACTACCGCTGGTAATGGGTCGAGCGGATGCCTCGGCCACCGCCGAGGCATCCGCCCACCTTCCTTATTCGTTCCTTATCCAACCGGAGGAACCCCGTGGCACTTGACGTGCTCACCGACCTGAACAAGGTCCGCAACATCGGCATCATGGCGCACATCGATGCCGGCAAGACCACCACCACCGAGCGCATCCTGTTCTACACGGGCGTGAACCACAAGCTTGGCGAGACGCACGACGGCGCCTCGACGACCGACTGGATGGAGCAGGAGAAGGAGCGCGGCATCACGATCACGTCCGCCGCGGTCACCTGCTTCTGGAACAAGAACCAGATCAACATCATCGACACCCCCGGCCACGTCGACTTCACGGTCGAGGTCGAGCGCTCGCTCCGCGTGCTCGACGGTGCCGTCGCCGTCTTCGACGGCAAGGAGGGTGTCGAGCCCCAGTCCGAGACCGTGTGGCGCCAGGCCGACAAGTACAACGTGCCGCGCATCTGCTTCGTCAACAAGATGGACAAGCTCGGTGCCGACTTCTACTTCACGGTCGACACGATCGTCTCGCGCCTCGGTGCGAAGCCGCTCGTGCTCCAGCTGCCCATCGGCGCAGAGAACGACTTCATCGGCGTCGTCGACCTGGTCGAGATGCGCGCCCTGGTATGGCCCGGCGATGCCAAGGGCGACGTGACCATGGGCGCCAAGTACGAGGTCCAGGAGATCCCGGCCGACCTGAAAGAGAAGGCCGAGGAGTACCGCCAGACGCTGCTCGAGACCGTCGCCGAGACCGACGACGCGCTGCTCGAGAAGTTCTTCGGCGGCGAGGAGCTCACGGTCGACGAGATCAAGGGCGCGATCCGCAAGATGGTCGTGAACTCCGAGATCTACCCGGTGCTCTGCGGCTCGGCGTTCAAGAACCGCGGTGTGCAGCCCATGCTCGACGCGGTCGTCGACTACCTGCCGTC
>Ga0180223_1001722_pt1 | contig 15558 bp, 10 predicted proteins | sample eDN5th30CKraftOP_FD_151337 | JGI IMG/M metagenome (GOLD analysis project Ga0180223, IMG submission 151337) | Enriched Organic Plus compost microbial communities from Emeryville, California, USA - eDNA 5th pass 30_C Kraft OP (version 2) (version 2) ...
CGCCTCGCCGTCATCGCCCGTGCCTGCTCCCGCGCCAGTACGAGCGCCGGCGCGGCCGGCCGCGGCGCGCCGGCGCTGGCTGCTGGCGGGGCTGGCCGGCGCGGCCGCCGCGGGCGTCCTCGCCTTCGTGGCACCCGCGCGCTGGCTCGCCGCGCCGGACTACCAGGTGCGCGCCGAGACCGGCCGCGGCGAGCGCCGCACCGTGCCGCTGCCCGACGGCAGCACGCTGACGCTCAACACCGACACCGCCGTCGAGGCCCGCTTCTACGGGCCGCGGCGCGAGGTGGCGCTGCTGCGCGGCGAGGCGCTGTTCGAGGTGTCGCACGCGCCGGACCGGCCGTTCGTGGTGGACGCGGGTTCGGGCTCGGTGACGGTGACCGGCACGCGCTTCGACGTGCGCCGCCATGCCGATGCCTTTTCGGTGACGGTGGCCGAAGGGTCGGTGCGCGTGGACAGCGGCCCCTGGTGGCGGCGCAGCTCGGCCGCCTTGTCGGCGGGCGCTTCCGCGCGGGCCGCGTCCGCGGGCGGGATCGCCGTGGCGCGCGCCGACGTGGACGCCGTGCTGGCCTGGCGCGAAGGCAAGCTGGTGTTCGACGCCACGCCGCTGCCGCAGGCGGTGGCCGAGATCAACCGCTACCTCGCGCAGCCGGCGGTGGTGGCCGATCCGGCCGCGGGGCGGCTGCGGGTTTCCGGCATCTTCGACATCGACGACGCCCAGGCCCTGCTGGGTTCGCTGCCGCGCATCCTGCCCGTGGAAGTGCGCCGCGGGGCGGACGGGCGCGCGGAAATCGTGCTGCGCTAACTTTTTGTTTCAATTTCATGGGCGATTCTCATTCAGGAGAGGCGGGCGCCTGCGCGTCCTGTCCCTAGGGGGCCGACCGCGGCCCCGACGCATCGCCGGCCTGCCGGGCGGCGGCAGGCGATGCGACCGACGACTCTCAAGGACGAATCCGACCGTGACCCTCCCGCTTCCCGGCTTGCGCGCCGGCACCCGCATCGGCTCCCGCAAGGCGCTGCTGCGTTCCTCCCTCTGCGCCCACCTCGCCCTGCTTCCCGCCCTGGCCGCGCTGCCGCTCCCGGGCCACGCGCAGGTCCAGGCGCAGGAAGTGGACGTCGACATCCCGGCGCAGGCCCTGCACGCCGCGCTCATCCAATTGGGAAGGCAGACCTCGCTGCAATTGCTGTACGCGCCCGAGACCGTGGCCGGCCTGCAGGCGCAGGCGGTGCGCGGGCGCATGCAGCCGGAGCAGGCGCTGCGCGCGCTGCTGGCCGGCAGCCCCGTCGGCTACCAGCGCGAGGGCAACCGCGTGACGCTGACGCGCTCGCCGGCCGCGCGGCTGGAGCCGGTCACCGTGGTGGGCGCCGCCGACAGCCAGGCGCTGCAGCAGGAGGGCGCCGCCGCCGACGGCTATCGCGTGCAGACGGTGTCCTCGCTGGGCACGCTGGGCGGCATGGAGCTGCAGGACGCGCCCTACTCCATCACCGTGGTGCCGCGCGAGCTGATCGCCAACGTGCAGGCGCAGTCGCCCGACGACGTCTTCCGCATCAATCCCACCACGCAGAGCTCGACGCCGCAGGCCACGGGCTGGGCGCCCATGGTGCGCATCCGCGGCTTCGGCACCTACGACACCGCCGAAGACGGCCTGCGCCGGCCCAACAGCTACGCCACCACCATGGAGGACAAGGAACGCATCGAGGTGCTGAGCGGCCTGTCCGGCTTCCTGTACGGCGCGGCCGCGCCCGGCGGCATGGTCAACTACGTCTACAAGCGGCCCACCGTCGAACGCCTGAACAGCGTCACCCTGGGCAACTACGGCGGCAGCCAATACTACGTGCACGGCGACTTCGGCGGGCGCATCGACGAGGCCGGCCGCGCCGGCTACCGCCTGAACGTCGTCAAGCAGGACGGCGAGACCGCCATCGACGACCAGAAGATAGACCGCATGCTGATCAGCGGCGCCGTGGACTGGCAGATCACCCGTGCGCTGCTGATGGAGCTGAACGCCAGCTACAACCGCTACAAGACCGACGCGCCCAACGCCTACTGGACCTACCGCGAGGACGCCTCGCGCACGCCCGTGCCCGATGCGAGCAAGCAGTGGTCGCAGCCCTGGGTCCGCGACGAGTTCGAGAAGACGCGCCTGGCCGGCAAGCTGACCTACCGGTTCAACGAGCACCTGACCCTGCGCGGCGGCTACATGCGCGAATACCACAACCGCCCGCGCCAGGACCACACCATGAATTCCGGCAGGGCGGGCGGCGAGTACTACCAGATCGCCATCCGCTCGGGCCGCACCAAGGACCTGTACGAGGCGGCCAACCTGATGGCCGACGTGGCCTTCGACACCGGCCCGCTGGCGCACAAGGTCACGGCCGGCTACTACACCTACTCCGACAAGTTCTGGGCCACGCCCTACAGCCCGAACACCGGCTGGGTGGGCCCTTATCCCATGGACCGGCCCACCCACATCCCCGAGCCGGTCTTCCCCGGCGAGGACCCCGGTCCCTACTACGCCAGCCACACGGAGAACCGCAACCTCTTCATCGGCGACGTGATCCGGCTCGGCGAGCGCTGGTCGGCCATCGTCGGCGTGAACCACAGCCAGATCGTCAGCCGCAGCCGCGGCCCGGACGGCGAGCAGGGCCAGCCCGACTACGACAAGAGCCGCAACTCCCCGTCCGCCTCGCTGGCCTTCAAGCCGCTGCCCTGGCTGACCACCTATGCGACCTATATCGAAGGCCTGGAGCAGGGCGGCATCGCGCCCGAAGAGGCCAGCAACCGCGGCGAGATCATGGCGCCCATGGTCAGCCGCCAGAAGGAGCTGGGCGTGAAGGCCACCCTGGGCGGCATGCTGCTCACGGCCGCCGCCTTCGACATCGAGAAGGCCTACGAGTACATGGACGCCGGCAACCGCTACACCCAGGGCGGCAGGCAGAACCACAAGGGCCTGGAGCTGACGGGCACGGGCAAGCTGACCGAGCGCCTGACGCTCTTCGGCGGCGTGACCTACCTGGACGCCAAGGTCGACGGCTCGGAGCTGGACGGCAAGGTGCCGATGAACGTGTCGCGCTACGTGGCCAAGCTCTACGCGGAATACGCGCTGCCCTTCGTGCCGGGGCTGAGCCTGACCGGCGGCGTCTACTACACCGGCAAGCAGTGGGCCGACGACGGCAACGTCAACCGCCTGCCTTCGTACACCACCGCCGACGTGGGCCTGCGCTACGCCACCGAGGTCTCGGGCCGGCCGCTGACGCTGCGCCTGAACGTCAACAACGTCGCCGACCGCAGCTACTGGATCAACAGCTACTACCTGGGCGCGCCGCGCAGCGTGGCGTTCTCGGCGCAGCTGCAGTTCTAGGCGCGGGCGCGCCGCTTAGGGCGCTGCGCGCCTGCCGCGGCCGCGGGCCGGGGCGCCCGGACCGCGGCTTTCGCCGCACCGGCCTTCGGCGCAGCGGCGGCCCAGTATTCGCGGATCATCTGCGCCAGCTGGCGCAGGCCGGGCTGGGACTGGCGGCGGCTGGGGTAGTACAGGCATAGCGGCGGGCCGGTGCAGGCCCAGTCGGGCAGCACCTGGCGCAGCCGCCCGGCGCGCAGCTCGTCGGCCACGCGCACCTCCAGGCAGTAGGCCAGGGCGACGCCGTCCAGCGCCGCGGCCACCGCCGCGTCGGTCTCGTTGACGCTGACCGGGCCGGGCACGTCGACCTCGACCCGGCGCGCGCCGTCGCCCAGCTCCCATTTATAGAAGGAGTCGTCGCCCAGGCGCATGCGCACGCAGGCGTGGCCGAGCAGGTCGTCGGGCATGCGCGGCACGCCGCGGCGCGCCAGGTAGTCGTCCGAGCCGACCACGATCCAGCGCAGCTCGCCGGTCAGCGGCACCGCCACCATGTCCTGCGGCACCGTCGGCCCGTAGCGCATGCCGGCGTCGTAGCCGTCGGCGACGATGTCGACCATGCGGTCCTCGATCGAGACCTCCAGCTTGAGGTCGGGATAGGCGTCGGTGAAGCGCCGCAGCACCGGCGAGAGCAGCAGGCGCGAGGCGTCGCGCGGCACGTTCAGGCGCAGCCGGCCGACCGGCGAGGCGCGGTAGGCGTCCAGCTCGTCCAGTGCCCGGCCGATCACGTCGAAGCCCTGCGCCAGCCTGGCCGCCAGCGCGGCGCCCGCGTCGGTGGGGTCCACCGAGCGGCTGGTGCGGTTCAACAGCTTGACGCCCAGCCGCGCCTCCAGGTTGCGCATGGCGTGGCTCAGGGCGGACGTGCTCACCCCGAGTTCGCGCGCCGCGTGGCCGAAGCTGCGGCGGCGGCAGATGGTCATGAAGACGTTGAGGTCGGCGAGGTCGGAGCGGACGAAGGCGGGCATGGGGGGGCGGTGCGGGGACTGTGCGCGGGCAGTGCCTGGGCGACCGGCGGCGCGCGCCTGGCGAATGGCCGGGACGAGCGTATCCGTTCAATGCATCGTTGAATTTAACTCAAGGGCAAGTGAATTACATTGACGGTCCTGGACGCCGCGCCAGCCGCCTTCCGGCTGCCGGGCGATCCCTCAACCGCAGGAGCGATCCCATGAGCGTGGAAACCCTGAAAATCGACGGCATCGGCACGCCGGTGTCGCGCATCGGCCTGGGCACCTGGGCCATAGGCGGCTGGATGTGGGGCGGCGCCGACGACGCGGCCTCCGTGCAGACCATCCGCAAGGCCGTGGAATCCGGCATCAACCTCATCGACACCGCGCCGGTGTACGGCTTCGGGCATTCCGAGGAAGTGGTCGGCAAGGCGCTCGAAGGGATCCGCGACCGGGCGGTCATCGCCACCAAGGTGGCCCTGCAGTGGGGCGACGACGGCGTGCGGCGCAACGCCACCGCCCAGCGCATCCGCCAGGAAGCCGAGGACAGCCTGCGGCGCCTGAAGACCGACCGCATCGACCTCTACCAGGTGCACTGGCCCGACCCCCTGGTCGCGCAGGAAGAGACCGCCCGCGAGCTGGAGCGCCTGCGCCAGGCCGGCAAGATCCTGGCCATCGGCGTGAGCAACTACTCGCCCGCGCAGATGGACGAGTTCCGCGGCTTCGCGCCGCTGGCCAGCGTGCAGCCGCCGTATAACCTGTTCGAGCGCGCCATCGACGCCGACGTGCTGCCCTACGCCGCGCGGCACGACATCGTCGTGCTGGCCTACGGCGCGCTGTGCCGTGGCCTGCTGTCGGGCCGCATGCGCGCGGACACCGCCTTCGAAGGCGACGACCTGCGCAAGTCCGACCCCAAGTTCAAGCAGCCGCGCTTCGGCCAGTACCTGGCCGCCGTGCAGGCCCTGGACGCGCTGGCGCGCGAGCGCTACGGCAAGACGGTGCTGGCCCTGGCCATACGCTGGATCCTGGACCGTGGCCCCACCGTGGCCCTGTGGGGCGCGCGCCGGCCCGACCAGTTGAACGGCATCGCCGACGCCTTCGGCTGGAAGCTGGATGACGACGCCATGCGCCGCATCGACGCCATCCTGGCCGAGCACGTCAAGGACCCGGTCGGGCCGGAGTTCATGGCGCCGCCCAGCCGGAAGGCGTAGGCGGGCGGGGCCGTCGCGCCGCTGCAGGAAGCGGCGCCGGCCCCGCTGCGGCGAGCCGGCACGAAGGCGCGGGTGCTAGAATGCGCGCCTTCGACGGGGAGACACCGCACAACGATGGGCAAGCACGGTCCGGCGCGGCGCCGGACGACCTGGCTCCTGCTGATCGCTTTCCTGCATGCCGTGCTCATGCCCTCGCTGGGCATGGCGGCCGGCAGGGAGTCGGTCGCCCGTACCGTGCTGCTGCAGCTGTGCAACGCAGCCGACCGCAGCGCCATCGAAATCGAATTGCCGGACGCCGGCGGCAAGGCCGACGCCGCCACCGACGCCGGCCACTCGGGCTTCTGCCTGCTGTGCTTCAGCCCGGCCACGCCGCCCGGGCTCGACCTGGCGGTCGCCGCGCCGGCCGCCGCCGAATTCATCCCCCCGATCGCCCCGGACGACCCCGAGCCGCGCCTTGCCGCGGCCTGGAACCACTGCCGTCCGCGCGCCCCGCCGCACTCCGCCTGACTGCCGATCCCGTGCGCCCGGCCGCTTGAGCGGCCCGCGTGCCTTCGCAATCACCCTTCGGCAATGACAAGGGGCGGCTTCCGGCGCCAGGACGCCGGCCGCCTCGCGCCTTGCCGGGCATTCAGGAACCCGATCCATGCCATTGCGCCATTTTCTTGCCGCGCGCCGCTGCCTGCGCGCCGCCTTGCCGCTTTCGCTCGGCCTGGCCGCCGCGCCCGCGCCGGCCCAGGAGGCCGCCACGCTCGCCCCCATCGTCGTCACCGGCGGGCAGCCCGCCCCGCTGGACACGCCCACCGCCACCGGCTCCAACCTCGGCCTCACCTCCAGGCAGACGCCCGCCAGCATCGAAGCCATCACCCGCGAGCAGCTGCAGGAGCGCGGCGACGCCAGCGTCACCGACGCCGTCGCGCGGGCCGGCGGCATCAGCGCCTTCCCCCATCCCGGCAACGGGCTGAGCGCCCTGTCGGCGCGCGGCTTCACCGACAGCGCCTCGGTCATGCGCCTGTACGACGGCACGCGGCTGTACGGCGGCGTGGGCGTGACCTTTCCCTTCGACACCTGGCCGGTCGAGCGCATCGAGGTGCTACGCGGCCCGGCCTCGGTGATCTACGGCGACGGCGCCATCGGCGGCGCGGTCAACGTCATCCCCAGGAAGCCCACGCGCGGGCCCATCCAGAACGAAGTCCAGGCCACCGTCGGCACCGAGGACACGCAGCGCCTGGCCTTCGGCAGCGGCGGCGCGATCACCGACCGCCTGTCCTACCGCCTGGACCTGAGCGGCAACCGCAGCGACGGCTGGGTGGACCGCGGCGACAGCTACGACGCCACTTTCTCGGGCGCGCTGCAGTTCGAGGCCACGCGCGACCTGAGCCTGAAGCTGAGCCATTCCTACGGCTACCAGCGGCCCATGCGCTACTTCGGCGTGCCGCTGGTGGAGGGCCGCCAGCTCGACGCCCTGCGCGAGAAGAACTACAACGTCGGCGACAGCTTCATGCGCTTCCGCGACCAGTGGACCGAGCTGGCCGCGACCTGGACGCCCAACGGCGCCACCACGGTGCGCGGGCGCCTGTACCACATCGGCAGCAAGCGCGACTGGCGCGACGCCGAGTACTACGACTACAACCCCGCCACCGGCCTGGTCGACCGCTCGGGCAATACGCAGATCTCGCACGACCAGAAGCAGACCGGCTTCACGGCCGACGCGGCCTTCAAGGGCAGGCTCGCCGGCCTGGACAATACCCTGTCGGTGGGCTTCGACGTCAACCACAGCAGCTTCCGCCACATCAACAACACCTATACCGGCAGCTCGGGCCCGGTCGACCTGTACGATCCGGAGCCCGGCCATTTCGAAAGCGATTTCCCCTTCATCCCGCGCTACCGCAACGAGGCCGACCAGTACGCGCTGTTCATGGAGGACCGCATCGCCTTCACGTCCCGATGGTCGGTGGTCGGCGGCCTGCGCTACGACCACGCGCGCATCGAGCGCGAGGATCTGGTGACGGGGCAGCGGGACTTCGACCGCACGTTCTCCGACATCGGCTGGCGCATCGGCACGGTCTACGACGTGACGCCGGACATCGCCGTGTACGCCCAGTATTCCGAGGCCGCCGACCCGGTCGGCGGCCTGCTCATGCTCAGCCCCGCCAATGCCGATTTCGACATGACCGAAGGCCGGCAGGTGGAGGTGGGCCTCAAGCAGGGCTTCTGGGAAGGGCGCGGCGAATGGACGCTGGCCGCCTACCACATCCGCAAGACCAACCTAGTCACGCGCGACCCGCTGGACCCCAGCCTGAGCGTGCAGGTGGGCGAGCGCTCCTCGCGCGGCATCGAGGCGTCGCTGGCGCTGGCCTTCGCGCCCGGCTGGAAGGTCGAGGCCAACGCCACCCTGCTGCGCGCCAGGTTCGACGACTTCACCGAGTCGGTCGGCGGCGCGGCCGTCTCGCGCAACGGCAAGGTGCCGCCCAACGTGCCCGAGCGCCTGGCCAACCTGTGGTTGAGCTGGAACTTCCAGCCGGGCTGGACGGCCATGGCCGGGCTGCGCTACGTGGGCAAGCGCTACGCCGACAACGCCAACACGCTGGAGCTGCCGTCCTACGCCACCACCGACCTGGCGCTGCGCTGGGACGTGGACAAGGACACGACGCTCACCGCGCGCGGCTACAACGTGTTCGACAAGGCCTACTTCGCCACGGCGTACTACAACGCCACCCAGTGGCTGTACGGGCCCGGCCGGCGCTTCGAGCTGACGCTGAACCACCGCTTCTGAGCACGGGGAGACGGCGATGGGCATGGGTGTGCGAACGAAGCGGCTGGACGCGTCCGGGCGGCGCAGGGCCGCATCGGCGGGCATGGGCGCGCGCGCGAAGCGGCTGACCTATCTCGTCCACCGCTGGCTGGGCGTGGCCGGCTGCGTGCTGATGGCGCTGTGGTTCGTCAGCGGCGTGGTCATGCTTTACGTCGGCTATCCCAAGCTCACGCCCTGGGAGCGCCTGGGCGCGCTGCCCGCCCTGCCGGCGTCGGGCTGCTGCGCGCCGCTCGGAGGCGTGTTGCCGGACGCGGTGCCGCCCGATTCCGTGCCGGGCAAGGGTGTGCCAAGCGATGCCGTGCCGGGCGATGGCGTTCCGGGCAAGGGCGCATCGCCGTCGGCTGCGGGACTGGTGCTCACCTCCATCGGCGGCGAGCCCGGCTACGTGCTGCACGACGCCGGGCACCGCCTGCGCGCGCTGTCGGCGCGCGACGGCCGGCCGCAGGGCCCGGTCACGCCCGGGCGCGCCCTGGCCGGCGCGCGAGCCTTCATGCCGGACGCGCCGCTGCGCTACGCGGGCACGGTGCGGGAAGACCGCTGGACCCACTCGGGCGGCCTGGACGCGCACCGGCCGCTGCACCGCGTGCAGGCGGACGGGGCCCAGCCGGGCACGCTGTACGTCTCCTCGGCCACCGGCCAGGTGGTGATGGACGCGCCGCTGTACCAGCAGCGCTGGAACTACGCGGGCGCCTGGCTGCACTGGCTGTACATGTTCCGCGACCGGCCCGCCGATCCGGCCTGGTCGTGGCTGGTGATCGTCCTGTCGGCCGCGTGCACCGTGGCCGCCCTGACCGGCGTGACGGTCGGCATCTGGCGCTGGCGCTTCCGCGGCCGCTACAAGTCGGGCGCGCGCACGCCCTACCGCGAGCCCTGGATGCGCTGGCATCACATTGCCGGCCTGCTGTTCAGCGCCTTCGTGTGCACCTGGATCTTCAGCGGGCTGATGTCCATGAACCCGGGCGGCGTGTTCGCGCCGGCCGGAGGCGGGCCGGACCGGGCTGCGTACCGGGGGGAGGGAGGCAGGGCAGGCGCGCTGGCCCAACCCGGACGCATCGTCCAGGCCCTGCGCGAGGCCGGCTTCGTGCCGGTGGAGCTGCAGTGGCGCCGCCTGGGCGGGCGGGAATACGTGCTCGCCTACGACGCGCGCGCCGAGACCCGGCTGGTCAGGGACGACGGGGACGGGCGGCTGGCGGTCGCCCGCGCCTGGACGCCCGCCGAGGTCCTGCCGGCCGCCGCGCGGCTGCTGCCCCACCCGCTGGCCGCGAGCCGCGTGCTGGCCGATTACGACGCCTACTACTACCAGCGCCATGCGGAAGCGATGAACGGCGCGCAGCAGCGCGGGCTGCCGGCGCTGCGGCTGGACTTCGCAGATCCCGGGCGCACGCGGGTCTACATCGACCTGCGCACCGGCGAGCCGGCGGCCAGCCTGTCGCGCTCGCAGCGGGTGGGGCGCTGGCTGTTCTACTTCCTGCACAGCTGGGACCTGCCGGCCCTGCTGCGCGCCGGCCTGGCGCGCGAGCTGGCCATCATCGCCCTGAGCCTGGGCGGGCTGGCCGTATCGCTGACCGGCGTGGTGATAGGCTGGCGGCGGCTGCGCGCCTGGCTGGGCGCGCGCGGCTGACGGCGCGGGCGATGCCGCCGCGCCCGGCGCTACCGCTGCGCCTCGCGCGGGCGGCTCAAGCCCAGCGCGGCCAGCGTGCAGACCGCGCCCGACAGCAGGTACAGACCCGAGGCCACCAGGCCGAAATGGCTGGCCAGCAGCAGGGCCGCCAGCGGCGCGAAGCCCGCGCCGAAGAGCCAGGACAGGTCCGAGGTCAGGGCCGAGGCGGTGTAGCGGTACTGCCGGGAAAAATTGTTGGCCACCGCGCCCGAGGCCTGGCCGAACGACAGGCCGAGCAGCAGGAAGCCCAGCACCATGAAGGCGGCCTCGCCCGCGTCGCCGCCGTCGAGCAGCTGCGGCGCGAAGCCGCTGAACACGGCGATCGCCACGGCCACGCCGGCCAGCATGCGGCGCCGGCCGATGCGGTCGGCGACCAGGCCGCACAGCAGCAGGGCGGCCACGCCGACGGCCGCGCCGATGATCTCGATGACCAGGAAGCGCTCGGGCGGCTGACGCGTGAATAGGAAGATCCACGACAGCGGGAACACCGTCACCATGTGGAAGAGGGCGAAGCTCGCCAGCGGCGTGAAGGCGCCGGCGACGATGTAGCGTCCCTCGGACTTCACGGTGTCGCGGATCCGGGCGGGCTCCAGGTAGCGCTGCTCGAACTGGCGGGCGTATTCCGGCGTCACGACGATGCGCAGCCGGGCGAACAGCGCGACCACGTTGATGGCGAAGGCGACGAAGAAGGGATAGCGCCAGCCCCAGTCGAAGAAATCGGCCGCCGACAGGTTGCCGGCGATGTAGGCGAACAGGCCGCTGGCGATGGCCAGGCCGAGCGGCGCGCCCAGTTGCGGGATCATGGCGTACCAGCCGCGCCGGTGCGCGGGCGCGTTCAGCGACAGCAGCGAGGCCAGCCCGTCCCAGACCCCGCCCAGGGCCAGGCCCTGGCCGATGCGAAACAGCGCCAGCAGCCAGGCGGAAGCCGCGCCCAGCGTTTCGTAGCCAGGCAGGAAGGCCACCGCGGCGGTCGAGCCGCCCAGCAGGAAGAGCGCCGCGGTGAGCTTGGGCCCGCGGCCGTAGGCGCGGTCCACGGCCATGAAGATCGCCGTGCCGAAGGGCCGCGCGATGAAGGCCAGCGCGAAGATGGCGAAGGAATAGATCGTGCCGGTCAGCGCGTCGACGTAGGGAAAGACCAGCTTCGGGAAGACCAGCACCGAGGCGATGGCGTAGACGAAGAAGTCGAAGAACTCGGAGGTGCGGCCGATGATGACGCCGATGGCGGTCTCGCCCGGCCGGATTTCGCCGTCGTGCTGGTGGGCGCCGGCATGCCGTGCGCCGCCGTGCGGGGCAGGGGGCGCGGAGGTGGCGATATTCATGGAAGACAGTCGCGTGGTGGGATGGCGCCGATTGTCTTCCAAATCGCGCGCGCTGAGGATTGGACGAGTTGTCCTTGGACAAGTTGACCCAGGACAAAATGTCCAAGGACAACTCGCCCAATACCCAGCGCGCGGCGGAATCGCTATCATCTGCCGCGCTTCTTTCCCATGGTTTGACGGATGTCCAACTCGCGGCTGTTTCGCATTGCTTTGCCGGCGCTGCTGGCGCTGGCGCTGGGCGGCTGCAAGGCGGTCGTCCTGGAGCCCTTCGGCGACATCGCCGCCCGGCAGCGCGACCTGCTGGTGCAGTCCACGCTGCTGATGCTCATCATCATCGTGCCGGTCATGGCGCTGACGGTGATCTTCGCCTGGCGCTACCGGCAGGGCAACCGCAAGGCGCGCTACGAGCCCGACTGGGACCACTCCATGCACCTGGAGCTGGTGATCTGGGGCGCGCCGCTGCTGATCATCGTCTGCCTGGGCGCGCTGACCTGGATGGGCACGCACCTGCTCGATCCCTACCGCCCCATCGCGCAGGCGCCGGATGCGCAGGCAGCCTCCCCGCAGGCCGTGGCTTCCCAGGCCGCGCCGCTGGAGATCCAGGCCGTGGCGCTGGACTGGAAGTGGCTGTTCATCTACCCGCAGTACGGCGTGGCCGCCGTCAACGAGCTGGCCGCGCCGGTGGACCGGCCGATCACCTTCCGGATCACCGCCTCGTCGGTCATGAACTCCTTCTACATCCCCGCGCTCGCCGGCCAGATCTACGCCATGCCCGGCATGCAGACCAAGCTGCACGCGGTCATCAACCATGCCGGGGTGTACCAGGGCTTTTCCGCCAACTACAGCGGCGCGGGCTTCTCCGGCATGCGCTTCGCCTTCCACGGCGTGGACGATGCGGGCTTCGAGCAGTGGATAGCGCGCGCCCGGTCCGGCGGCGGCCGGCTGGACCGGCCGGCCTACCTGGAGCTGGAGCAGCCCAGCGAGAACGTCCCCGTGCGCACCTACGCCGAGGTCGACGCCGGCCTGTACGACGCCGTCGTCAACCTGTGCGTGCAGGAAGGCAAGATGTGCATGGGCGAGATGATGGCCATCGACGCCCGCGGCGGCCTGGGGATGGCCGGCATCTACAACACGCTGCCGCTGGAATACGACAAGTCCGCGCGCCGCGGCGCGCCTTTCGGCACGCGCAGGGCCGGCGTGGCCAGCCTGTGCACGCCGGCCTCGCCCGCCGGCGCCGCCGCGCCCGAGCCCGAGCGCTGGGCCGCGGACCCCGCGCCGCTGCTCGGCGCGGGCCTGGCCCGGCCTGCCTCCTTCCTTTTCCGCCCGCGCGAGGACAGCCAGGCGCGGCGCGACGCACAGCTGCCGGGGATGCCGGGATGAACGACGAACTTGCCCGCCTCCTTTTCGGCCGCCTCTCGCTGGAGGCCCTGCCGCTGCACGAGCCCATCCTGGTCGCGACCTTCGCCATGGTCGCCCTGGGCGGCCTCGCGCTGGCCGGCGCGCTGACCTACTACCGCCTGTGGGGCACCCTGTGGCGGGAATGGTTCACCAGCGTGGACCACAAGAAGATAGGCATCATGTACATGGTGCTGGGCCTGGTCATGCTGCTGCGCGGCTTCGCCGACGCCATCATGATGCGGCTGCAGCAGGCGGTCGCCTTCGGCGGCTCGGAAGGCTACCTGCCGGCCCACCACTACGACCAGATCTTCACGGCGCACGGCGTGATCATGATCTTCTTCGTGGCGATGCCGCTGGTCACCGGGCTGATGAACTACGTGGTGCCGCTGCAGATCGGCGCGCGCGACGTGTCCTTCCCCTTCCTGAACAACTTCAGCTTCTGGATGACCACCGCCGGCGCGGTCATCGTCATGCTGTCGCTGTTCGTCGGCGAGTTCGCGCGCACCGGCTGGCTGGCCTACCCGCCGCTGTCCGGGCTGGCCTACAGCCCGGACGTGGGGATGGACTACTACATCTGGGGGTTGCAGGTGGCCGGGCTCGGCACGCTGCTGTCCGGCGTCAACCTGATCTGCACCATCGTCAAGATGCGCGCGCCCGGCATGACGATGATGAAGATGCCGGTGTTCACCTGGACGTCGCTGTGCACCAACGTGCTGATCGTGGCGGCCTTCCCGGTGCTGACCGCCGTGCTGGCGCTGCTGACGCTGGACCGCTACGTGGGGACCAATTTCTTCACGAACGATTTCGGCGGCAATCCGATGATGTACGTGAACCTCATCTGGATCTGGGGCCATCCGGAGGTCTACATCCTCATCCTGCCGCTGTTCGGCGTGTTCTCGGAAGTCACCGCCACCTTCTCCGGCAAGAAGCTGTTCGGCTATTCGTCCATGGTCTACGCCACGGTGGTCATCACCATCCTGTCCTACCTGGTGTGGCTGCACCACTTCTTCACCATGGGCTCGGGCGCCAGCGTGAACGCCTTCTTCGGCATCACGACCATGATCATCTCCATCCCCACGGGCGCCAAGATATTCAACTGGCTGTTCACCATGTACCGCGGGCGCATCCGCTTCGAGCTGCCGATGATGTGGACGGTGGCCTTCATGCTGACCTTCGTCATCGGCGGCATGACCGGCGTGCTGCTGGCGGTGCCGCCGGCCGACTTCGTCCTGCACAACAGCCTGTTCCTGGTCGCGCACTTCCACAACGTCATCATCGGCGGCGTGCTGTTCGGCCTGTTCGCCGGGATCTACTACTGGTTCCCCAAGGCCTTCGGCTTCCGCCTGGACCCGTTCTGGGGCAAGCTGTCGTTCTGGTTCTGGGTGGTCGGCTTCTACGTGGCCTTCATGCCGCTGTACGTGCTCGGGCTGATGGGCGTGACGCGCCGCCTGCGCGTGTTCGACGATCCCTCGCTGCAGGTCTGGTTCGTGGCGGCCTGCATCGGCGCCTTCCTGATCGCCCTGGGCATTGCCTGCTTCCTGGTCCAGATCGGCGTGAGCATCAAGCGGCGCGACAGCCTGCGCGACCATACCGGCGACCCCTGGCAGGGCCGCACGCTGGAATGGGCGACCTCGTCGCCGCCGCCGGACTACAACTTCGCCTTCACGCCGGTCGTGCACGACAACGACGCCTGGTGGGACATGAAGTCGCGCGGCTACGTCCGGCCGCAGTCCGGCTTCCAGGCCATCCACATGCCCAGGAACACCGGCACCGGCGTGATCCTGTCCGCGCTCAGCGTGGCGTGCGCCTTCGGCCTGGTCTGGCACATCTGGTGGCTGGCCGCGGCGGGCTTCGTCGCGATGCTGGGCGTGGCGATCGCCCACACCTTCAACTACGACCGCGACTACACCATCCCGGCCGACGACGTGGTGCGCGCCGAGGACCTGCGCACCCGCCAGCTGGCGGCGCAGGGCTGAGGGGAGGGCGCATCGTGACCGACACCGCCATCGCCCTCGCCGGCCGCCCGCCCATGGCGGGCCAGGCCGGCCGCCCGGCCCACGACGAGGCTGCGCCGCCCGTCTTCCACCTGGCGCACGAGCACGCCCACGAGCCCGGCGGCAGCACCATGCTGGGCTTCTGGATCTACCTGATGAGCGACTGCCTCATCTTCGCCATCCTGTTCGCGGTCTACGGCGTGCTGGGCGGCAACTACGCGGCGGGGCCCTCGCCCAGGGACCTGTTCGAGCTGCCGCTGGTGGCGGTCAACACGGCCATGCTGCTGCTGTCCTCGATCACCTACGGCTTCGCCATGATCGCCATGCAGGCCCGCAAGACCCGGCAGGTGCTGGGCTGGCTGGCCGTGACCGGCCTCTTCGGCCTGGCCTTCGTGGCCATCGAGCTGCACGAGTTCCATACCCTGATCGAGCACGGCGCCACGCCCCAGCGCAGCGCCTTCCTGTCGTCCTTCTTCACGCTGGTCGCCACGCACGGCCTGCACGTCTCGGCCGGCCTGCTCTGGCTGGCCGTCCTGATGGTGCAGGTCGCCCGGCGCGGCCTGGGCGCGGACAACCGCCGCCGCCTGATGTGCCTGAGCATGTTCTGGCACTTCCTGGACGTGATCTGGATCGGCGTGTTCACCTTCGTCTATCTCATGGGGATGCTGCGATGAGCGACACCTCGCACGGCGGCCACGGCCACGATCACGCGCACGACGGCGAGGGCGGGGCGGGCCACGCCACGCTGCGCGGCTACCTGACCGGCTTCGTCCTGTCCGTGGTCCTGACCGCCATCCCGTTCTGGCTGGTCATGAGCGGCGCCATCGA
>Ga0180223_1001728_pt1 | contig 15464 bp, 17 predicted proteins | sample eDN5th30CKraftOP_FD_151337 | JGI IMG/M metagenome (GOLD analysis project Ga0180223, IMG submission 151337) | Enriched Organic Plus compost microbial communities from Emeryville, California, USA - eDNA 5th pass 30_C Kraft OP (version 2) (version 2) ...
CCGGCGAAGACGGCCAGCGGCCGATCATCGTCGAGAGCAAACCAGATATCGCCGCCGGCGGCCTTGTTGAATTCGCTGAACGAGGTGAACGGAACTACGCACCGGCTCTCGACGCCGAGCCATCGCCTCCAATGCTTCGAAGAGGTGTTGCGGATGTTCGTCACGCCGCTGTCGGGCTCGAGCCTCAGCAATTCCTTGAAGTCGACCGGCTTGCCTTTGGCCTCGAGCTTGGCCGCGCGCTTCTTCGCGGCCTGCATCAGCGCCAGCTGCGACGATGGCATGCCCCAGCGCGCCATCGTCAGCTCTCGCTTGCCTTCCGGCGCATTGCGCACGATCGGCGCCATATAGTCCGGAAAGATGCCGGGCAGGGGCGGCAGGTTGCCGGTGGTGTCGCGCATCGCCCGGGCGATTGCGATGATCTCCGCCTGGCTGCGGTTCATGCTGTAGAGGTTGCACATCGGATGGCGGTATGACTATGGCGTTGAGGCGGATGGCGAATGCTAAGGTGTTCCGGTTCCAGCAGCCGTGCGCAGGGCGGTTATCCGTGGCCGGCCGTGGCCGTTACAGCGCGGACATTTGACCTCGCGCAGGACGGTGCGAATCGAGGCCTCAGGCGGCCGCGGCTTCATTCTCAGATCCAAGTCGGTTGCGCCGTCGCAGCTCTCGCACAAGATCGTCACCCAAGGATGCTTCGCCGTGATGGCAGCGGCGACCGTTGGCCATGCCCATATCGCCCGGCCTTGCTCGAGGCGGGCATTGAAGGCCCGCACCGCGTCGCGCGCGTCGGCTTCCGCCGCCCAGGCGCGTTCCATACGCTGAGCCATTTCGTGCTGCTCGCGTTCGCGGCCGAAGCGGTATTTTTCAGGCATGGCGTGCTGGTCCTGTGACGGCTCAAAAATGCCGCCCCTGGCAACGCCGATCAAGCGGCAGGTGTTTCCGGCAGGGAGGCCCGCACAGCGATTTTCCCGGAGATTGGCGGCCTTGTGTACCGCGCTCATCGGCGCGGACGCGAAGGGCGGGGCACCATCCGCACGATCCGACGTCGGCCATGCTTATATCGCCCGGCCTTGCTCGAGCCGGGCATCGAAGGTCTGCATGCTTCGCGCGCATCGGCTTCCGCTGCCCAGGCGCGTTTCATGCGCTTAACGGTCTGGACCCGTTCGTGATGATGGTGGCGGCGATATTGTTTGGGGCATGGAGCGACGGCGCTCTGTTCCCTTCTCTGATAGCCCAATTCATGGCGCTGCGCTTGTCCTGGCGGGCATCGCATCGGACTATCGCTCGGCCGCGGTTAAATCTATTCAGTAAGCTCGCCAAGGTTGCGTAGCGCCTCCGCGTGCGCCATTCTGGCAGTCTGGGGGGCACAATATGAATTGCCGGTTCTTGGCGACAGCGCTAACGGGCCTGGTCCTGACGGCCTGTGCGACGTTCGTGCGCGGCTCTCAAGAGCGCTACGAAATTCAGTCCGAGCCAGACGGTGCATTTGCCTATGTCGAGCTCACTCCGTACTGCGATCGAGACTGTATGCGGCAAAATTATCCAGATGCGATTATTGGAGATGCATACGGACAGCCGCGGCCGATGAGCTGCGACACGCCGTGTGCTCTGGTCGTGGACCGCAAAGACGTTATGACAGTGAAAATACGCAAAAAGGGCTACCGTGATCGCGTAGTCGTCGTGAACCCACAGCATCGCGCCGGGATTGCCGCAAGTGCCGGGAACGTGGCTATTGGCGGTGCCGCGGGCCTGCTGGTCGACGCGGCAAGCGGTGCGTGGGCCGACCACTGTCCCAATCCTTTGGTCGTTCGTTTGGTGCCGCTGGGCAGCCAAGATCCTGATCCGCCGCTAGGCACAGGGTGTGCGGCCAAGCCGATCTATGACGTAGCCGGCAAACCGTCTTACTGAATTTTCTGCTTTTGATATCTCTGCGCCGCTTCGCGCGTGGTTTCGTCCGCCCAGGTGCGCTTCTTGCGCTCGACGCTCTGGACGCGTTCGTGATGGTGGGGGCGGGTGTAGCGTTCGGGCATAAGTTTCATCTAGCGCTTTGCTCTGCCGCAAGGGCTATATGCGCAGAAAGCTTCTTTTTGGCTCTTTGCCTTGCATAATACTCACGATTTAGCCTCCTCTGGTTTTCTCTGAACTTCACAGATGTCGTTCGGTATTTTTGCCTTGCGGCGCTTCCTCGTGCTGTTTTGGCATATTCGCGGCTCCGCTTCCTGGCCTCATCCTGGTGCGCAGCGCGCCATTTTGCGGTCGCTACCCGAAGCCGCTCCCGCTTGAAATCCTCTGCACACGCGTCGCAGCGTCGCCTTCGTCGTCTCCCGACCGGATCGCCACATTCGAGGCACAGTCTCCGCCCGTGCCGGCGAACAACCGCATCAGCTTCTCGGCAATCGAAGCATTTCGATTTCCGGCCGCCTTTCTCGCCCCCAATCCATAGAACCTTGTTGCAGCCCGCGCAGTGATAGCGCTTGCCGCATTTCCGGCCGGGCGTCGAGCTTGCGGTGGTGTCGAGGGAATACATTGCAGTGACCCCTCCCGACCGCAGATCATGGCGGGCATGGGAGGCCTGCGGAAGCCGGGGAGGCGGTGGAAAACGGGGAGGGCTGGGGGCGTGGCCCGGACGCGCGAAAGCCGCCCCGGAGGGGGCTTGCGCTTCGCTGGCAAATCGCAGAGTCTGGCTTTTGGGTTTGAACGCCCGGACTAGTGATGCGGCATTCCGGTTGGCGCCGGGAAGCCGTCCGCGTGGCAGAGCCTTGGCGGGCTCTATAGCGCTGGCTGCACCTTGGCGGGTGCGCCGACCTGGCCATTATGGCCGGGAGCGGTGCGCCATGTCCAGCCCGAAAGGGTAAAAGCCGCCGACCCGTCTCACTAGCGGGTGTTCAACTCCCGGCTGCCGGTCTGCCACCGGCGCGGCTTTGAACGGCCGAACTAGTGAGCATCACCATGAACAATTCGGGGACGATCAAGACGAACCGTCGCGCCATCCTGGCCGGCGCTCTTTCGCTGCCAGCGCTGGCGCTGCCAGCATCGGCCGGCGCGGCCGGGCCTGATCCGGTCTATGCCGCGATCGAGCGCTACCGCGAAGCGCGTCGCGCACTCATCGAGGACGCCGCCAAGTTTCCGGGGCGTGATATCGACGAGGATCTTGCCGACGACGAGATCGAGGCCGTCGACGCGATGCTCCGGACCAAGCCGACGACATTGCTCGGCTGCGCAGCGTTGTTGCGGGAAATCGCTACGGCTGCGGACGATATGGGTGCCACCTTGTTCGATAACATGGGCGGCGTCGACGACGCCGGCCGTGACCTTTTGCCGATGCTCGCCGCGTTCATTGAAGGCGCCGCTATGGACGCCAAGGCGGTACAGTCATGAGTGGCGAGGTTATCGAACTCACAGGCGCACGCGCGCCGAAGAAACCGACCGGCAAGGTGTACAACGCCATTGCGGCCGAAGGCATGATCGAGCCGGCGCTCGCGCCGACTTTCGTCTGCAACGCCCCGCCGTGCGTGGTGGTGCTCGGCGGCATTGCGACGGTCTATCTGTCGTCTCTGGAAATGCCGCTCTACGGCGAGGCGGACGGGCCTCACAAGGTCATACAGGCGAAATTGGCGATCCCGGAAGGGTTGCTGCAGGAATTCGCCATTGCGCTCGCCCAGGCGGCCGGCGCGCGGCTTGTGGACGAAACGGAAGGGGGCGACCAATGAGCGTTTACCCCTCCGATCCTCATCAAATCGCGCCGGTATTCTGCCAAGGCATTTGCCAGATCGAAAAGGTGGGGCCGAATTTCCGCATCACGATTTGCGAAAGCCGTGAGTTGCCCGGCGACGTGCCGGAGATCATCGTGGTGGCGCGTGAGGTTTGGTCGCGAGACGATCTGGCCGCCGCCGTGGTGCAGTTGCAGGCGGCATTGGAAGGCCGGCCGTTTCTCGCCCGCTTCGGTGACTCCGAAAAGCGACCGGAGTTGCTGTCATGACGAAACTCACTGACGCCGACATGCGCCGGCGGGCGGTGGCGATCGCTGCGCAACTGCCGACGAACCTTCCCGATGCCCTGCGCATTCTCGGCTACGCTGTCGATCTGGCGCGCTTCGTCGGCGGACAGACTGACGACGTGCGGGAAGGCACAACGCCGATACCCACAAGCATCCGCCGGCCGGCGGCTTGAACCTGCACCGCCCGCCCGCGACAATGCGGGCGGGTTGCCTTGCTTGGTCTTTGGAGGAATCCGAACGTGACCACTTCGACAACGGACGAGATTAGAAATCAGCTTCTTTTGGATCTGAAATCGTCGGCGGAATGGCGTCGGCAGAAAGCCGAAGAATTCCCGCAAGACAAGCGAAACGCTGCAGCCGCCGAATTGCTCGATCGAGTGGCAAAGACGGTCGTTCTTGTCGACCCTGCGACCCTGGACGCTTACGGCGCTCTCTTCGATGATTTTTCGGACGCGGAATCTCATTCGGAATTGATGCGAGAGATCGGGTTTACGTGGTGGCCAGAAACCGCAACCGATATCGTGCGGCGCTTCATCGCGAATCGAACAACTGGCGAGGCTTGAACCTGCAGCGCCCGCCCGCGACAATGCGGGCGGGTTTTTCGCGATGCGAAGGCGAAATGATAATTTCCCTCAATCGAGCACGTGCACGAGATAGGCGGCTAAGTGCTATTCATGAGGCTGGGCACCTTGTCATAGCTGCACACCTTGGTTTTATCGACGCCGATGCAACTATCTGGCCGCTTCAAGACGTCGCCGATTTTGCCCGCGAGAAAACCTTCATCGGAACGTGCCAGATTAGGAACCGCGATTCAGCGGGAAACCAAATGAGCGCGGTGGATTATCGGTTAGCGGGAGTGGCCGGCGCGGTTGCTGAATTCTGTTGGAGTAATGTGCCGTGTTTCGACACCTTCGATCTTGGGGAGTGGTTCGATCCTGAGATCATGTCAGAGACGGATTGGGCAATGGCAGGGTGCGAGCCGGGGGCGCCGACCGATATCGTATTCGACGCGATCGAGACGGTCTTTGCGCTCTTGAATCGCGCCTCCGGTGCGTTGTGGCCCGATCTAGTTCGCCGATCGCGCCAGCTAATAACCTTCGGTCATGCTCGGGCGGCTTAAGGCTGCGCTCACGCCACCTGAAAAGTCCGGCCATCGCGCCGGGCTTTTTGCTGGCGATCGAGCGCGATCAAGTCGCCAAATTGGCGACTTGAAAAAGGTTCGGGCCGGGAACCTTATCCGGCGCCGGCCAACGCGCAAATTTGCGTCTTGAAACCGGTTCGCGGTCGGAACCGGTTTCCCCGGCCAAAGATTCCGAACCGGAATGTTTGGCCCGAAACGGTGCCGGCCGGGCACCGTTCCTAATGTTCGCAGCCTGCGAACATTTTGCCCCGCGCGGACTGCGGAATTTCCGCAGTTGCCCGCCGGGCCGAACTGGGGAGATTCCCCAGTTGCCAGCGACCGACAAATTGTCGCTTGCTGCCGTCCTGGCGCGGGCAGTGGTGCCGGAAGCGCACCAATAGGGCGCGCGCCTCAACTGGCTAAATCCGCCAGTTGGCTGGCGGTCGAAAAGCGACACATGCGTCGGATTTGAAATGCCGCAGACTGCGGCATTTTCCGGCGGAGATGCGCAACGTATTGCGCATTTGCCGGCGGCCCATAGCGCGCCGAACCGTTCGGGTACGGAAGCGGATACAGGCTAGAGATCGCCATTTAAGCTGTTGATATTGCTGTATATGTGGCGGAAGGGGTGAGATTCGAACTCACGGTGGGCTTGCACCCACGCCGGTTTTCAAGACCGGTGCCTTAAACCACTCGGCCACCCTTCCGTCCGATCCTGCTTTGGGTCGCAGGGATAGGGCCATCCGTCAATTCGGCGCACGCCCCTCAAGCTTTGACAGACGCGCCGCTATCGCACCCGGAGCGACCTGTGTGCTATCCAATGGTCGAAGCGGACCGGACTTGCAAGGGTTGGCGCGTTTCAGTATCCCGAACCTTAACCGATTGATCACACGGGCCAAAAGCCCGTGGCGAACCAATCGTTTACCACAACGGCGCAGACGGGTTTCCGCCGCGACCGGTTGAGGTTAATATTGCTGTGCTGCCACCGGGGACGAATTCGTCAAGCATGCCAGTTTTGGAAGAGAGCGGCCGGATCGGTCTGTGCGCGCGCGTCGCCGCGCTTGTCGCGGGCGGGCTGCTGCTCGCGAACTGCGCGGCCAATTCCCGAATCGACCCCAAATGGGGTGTGGCGGCTAGCCCCCGTGTCATCGAGGACGGCGAACCGGTGCCGAAAGGCGGCGGACGCTATCGCGTTGGCAAGCCCTATACCGTGGCGGGCCGCACCTACGTTCCCGAAGAGGATGTGAATTACAAGGCCGAAGGCTACGCCTCGTGGTATGGCGCCGATTTCCATGGCCGCTACACCGCCAATGGCGAAATCTTCGATAAGGAATCGATCTCGGCCGCGCATCCAACGATGCCGCTGCCTTCCTATGCACGGGTGACGAACCTGCGTAACAAGAAGTCCATCATCGTGCGTGTCAATGATCGCGGACCCTATGTCGGCAATCGCGTTATCGACCTGTCGGCCCGGGTGGCGAGGCTGCTGGAGTTCCACGGCCACGGCGTCACCAAGGTGAAGGTTGAGTATGTCGGCCGTGCGCCGCTCGCCGGCTCGGACGACCGCAAGCTGGTGGCCACTTTGCGCGATGGCAATGCGCCGCCGCCGAAGGTGCAGGTGGCGTCTTCCAAGGACTTCGCGCCTTATTTCGATCCAAAGCCGATGGCGGAGGCGCCGCGTCCGGCCAAATCGCCGGCCACCATGACGCCGGCGGCGCAGCAGGTGGCCGCGGTCGCCGATGACGACGAGGCCGAGACGGAAGTCCCGGCCCGCATCGCGGCGGCCAGTTTGCCCGCCCCGATGCGTTCAGCGGCTGTGCAAACCGCCCAAACCCAGACCGCCCCGGCGGTATCACCGGTTTCGGCCTATGCCCCGACCCGGTATGATGGACGCGCGGGATTCAACGGCCGCGGCCTCTACTAAGCCGCTTCTGATATACCCGTCACAGCGCTGCCATTTTTGCCCGGTGGAACCGGCTTGAACGGCCGTTGTGGGCGGCCGCCACGCCCTTTGATCGGCTGAGCGGTAGAGCGGGAATTTCGGGTAGCCGATGGCAGCGTTTCGGATCAGCAGGATCGTCAATGCTTTGACAGCGGCGCTGTTTGCCGTCGCCGTCTGCACGCCTGCCTTTGCCGCGACCAAGGCGCACCGGCCGGGCTCGGGTCACAAGCCGGCCTCCGGGCTCGCCGCCAAGAAGGACCCGACGAAGAAGGACGACCCGCCGATCAATGCCAAGCACGCTATCCTCATCGATGCCGAGAACGGCAGCGTGCTGTTCGAGCGCGATCCGGATGTGATGATTTATCCGGCCTCTCTCGCCAAGCTGATGACGGCCGAATACGTCTTCAACGAGATCAAGCAGGGGCGGCTCAATCTGCGCGACGAATTCCCAGTGTCCGAGTACGCTTGGCGCACGGGCGGCGCGCCATCGCGCACGTCGACAATGTTTGCGGCGCTGCACAGCCGCATCCCTGTCGATGATCTCATCCACGGCATGATCATCCAGTCGGCCAACGATGCCTGTATCGTACTGGCCGAAGGGCTGGCCGGCACCGAGGCCGAATTCGCCCGCAAGCTGACCGAGCGGGCGCGCGCCATCGGCCTCGAGAAATCGACTTTTGCCAATTCCAACGGCTTGCCCGACCCGGGCACGCAGGTGACGACGCGCGAACTGGGATTGCTCGCGCGCCACATGGTCGTGACTTATCCCGAGCTCTACAAGATTTACGGCCAGCGCGATTTCACCTGGAACAAGATCAAGCAGCCGAACCGCAATCCTCTCCTGGCCATGGAAATCGGTGCCGACGGCATGAAGACCGGCTTCACCAAGGAAGCGGGTTACGGCCTGGTCGGCTCGGCGGTGCAGAATGGCACGCGGCTGATCGCGGTCGTCAACGGCCTCAGTTCACCCAAGGAACGCGCCGAGGACGGCCGCAAGCTGCTGGAATGGGGCTTCAAGAATTTCGATCACCGCATCCTGTTTGCCGAAGGCCAGATCATCGGCACCGCCAAGGTCTACGGCGGCGCCGAAGGCAGCGTGCCGCTGCTCGCGCCGGGGCAGGTGCAGGTGATGATGCCGAAGGCGGGCGGCGACCGCCTCATCGCCCGCATCGTCTATAACGGGCCGGTGCCAGCACCAGTCGTCAAGGATCAGCCGATCGGCATGCTGCGCGTGTGGCGCAACGACAAGGTCATTCTGAACGTGCCGCTCAAGGCCGCCGAGGCGGTGGCACAAGGTTCGCTGTCGCAGCGCGCCGTCGATGCGGCGGCCGAACTGGTGATCGGAGTGTTTCGCGCAGGTGCTCAAAAGTTATGAGCGCAGAAACTATGAGCCGGCGCGGCAAATTCATTACCTTCGAGGGCGGCGAGGGCTCGGGCAAGTCGACCCACACGGCGTTGCTGGCCGAACGCCTGCGCGCGCGCGGGCTCGACGTCGTGCTGACGCGCGAGCCCGGCGGCTCCCCCGGCGCCGAGATTATCCGCCATATCATCCTGTCCGGTATCGCCAAGCCACTCGGCACCGAGACCGAGACCATCCTGTTCGCTGCGGCGCGCGACGATCATGTCAACGCCACCATCCTGCCGGCGTTGCGCGCGGGCAAGTGGGTCGTCTGCGACCGCTTCATCGATTCGACACGCGTCTATCAGGGAGCGCTCGGCAAGGTCGACATCAAGCTGATCCGCGGGCTCGAGCGTGTCACCGTCGGCGAGGCGATGCCCGATCTGACCATCCTCATCGATGTACCAGCCAATATCGGTCTCGCCCGCGCGAAGACCCGGCGCGGCGCCGGAACGGCCGACCGTTACGAGGCCGAGTCGGTCGAGTTTCACGAGAATCTGCGGCTGGCTTTTCTCGATGTGGCGAAGAATGAGCCGAAGCGTTTCGCGGTGATTGACGGCCGGCCGCCCCGCGATGTCGTCGCCGAGCGTATCTGGGAAGCGGTCGAGCAACGTCTCCTCAGTGTGGCCGCGGCGCCGGCCGAGGCCGCCCTGCCATGACCGACAAGGCGGACGACGGCGAGACGCTGGCGCCACACCAGACCACCGTACTGTTCGGTCATGCCGACGCCGAACGGACGCTGCTGGATGCATATCGCGGCGGCCGCATGCCGCATGCCTGGCTGATCGGCGGTCAGCCGGGCATCGGCAAGGCGACGCTCGCCTATCGGCTCGCGCGTTTCGTGCTGGCGCATCCCGATCCGGCTGCGGCCGAGGTTCAGAACACAACCTCGCTCGCCGTCGATCCCGAGCATCCGGCGGCCCGGCGCATGGCCGTCAAAGCACAGGGCGACCTCCTTGTGCTTGAGCGCGTCATCAATCCGCAGACCGGCAAACTCTTTACGGCGATCCGCATCGACGACGTCCGGCGCACTGTGGGTTTCTTCGGTTCGACCGCGGGCGAGGGCGGCTGGCGCATCGCCATCGTCGATCCGATCGACGACTTGCAGCGGGAGGGCGCTAACGCACTACTGAAGATCCTTGAAGAGCCTCCGCCGCGGACCCTGCTGCTGCTGATCAGCCAGTCGCCCGGACGCGAATTGCCGACCATCCGCTCGCGCTGCCGAAGGCTGCTGCTGCGACCGCTCGCGACGGATGACGTGACGCGCGCTCTGGCAGCCGCGATCGGCGCCGCCGACGGCGACCTGCGGCAGGCGGCCGAAGCATCCGGCGGCAGCCCGGGCCGGGCGCTCCGCCTGATCGATGGCCCGGCGCTGGCGTTGCGCGGCCGCGTGCTCGATTTGATGGAGCAACTGCCGAACCCCGATCCGCGCGCGCTGCACGCACTGGGCGACGCGCTGTCCGGCACCGATCCAGAGTCGCTGGAGACCTTTGTCGATCTGGTCAATGGCTGGCTATCGGACCGCCTGCATGCCGAGATCGGCGCCGGCCAGATGAACAAGGCGGCGGTTGCGTGGGACCGGATCAACCGGGCGGCGCGCGACGTCGAGGCCTACAACCTCGAGCGCAAGCCGCTTGTTTTCGCCGTTTTCAAGGAATTGGCCGACGCCGCACGGCGATCCTGAGTGTGGCGGCGTAATGCGCGCCGGGTGAGCGCGCATTGGAACATTCGATCGCGGCAAATAGGCGTCGCGATCGCGGTTGTGTTGGTGATCACAGCCAGCCGCGAAGCCGCCGCCTATGAACGCCATTGTCCGCTCCCATGCACCCGCCGGGCGAAGCGGATGGCCGTTCAGGGGAGTCGCCGATGAAATCGCTTGTCACCAAACGCTCGATCGTCATTGCGGGCCACAAGACTAGCGTCAGTCTCGAGGACGCTTTCTGGGACGAACTGAAGCTGTTTGCGGAGAAGGAGCGGATGACGTTGTCGTCCGTCGTGAATGACATCGACACCAAGCGCGACGGCGGCAACCTGTCGTCCGCCATCCGGCTCTTCGTGCTGGAACGGGCGAGGGCGCGGGCCAAGGAAATGTCGGCGCAATGCCAGAAGGCTCAAGCCACTCCGAATGACGAGTCGGCCGCGGACATGGTGCGCGGGCGCTGACCGCCGCACAGCGGCCAAACGCAACCGCCGGCCGCGAGGGCCGGCGATCAGTCAGTTTCGGCAGCGCGGCTGGGAATCAGTAACCGCGCTTCTTGTTCTTCTTGGCGGCCTTGCGGGCGGCGTAGCGGGCGTCGCGCTTGGCCTTTTGCTCGGCGAGCAGGACCTCGTTGGCGGCGGCCTTGTCGGCAGCTTCCAGCGCAGCTAGCTCTTCGGCTTCCTTCTGCAGCTTGGCTTGGCGCTCGGCCTCGATGGCGGCGAGACGGGCTTCCTCGGCCTCACGGACCTTGCGCGCGGCTTCGCGTTCGGCGTCGCGCTGCGTCTGGCGCTCGGCGCGCGCCTGAGCGATCGCGAGACGCTCCTGGCGCTTGGATTCGAGTTCGGGGGCCTGGGTGGCGGCGCGGAATTTCTCGAGCATCGCCTTTTTGACGGCAGCGGCATTGTTCCGGCGCTCGAACGCGTCCGGACTTCTGAATTGACTCAAATTTTTCTCCTGGAGGGTCGCTGGGCGGGATTCTTCAACGGATGATGATCACACGCGTTATATGGCGCGCCGACGCGGCGCGATCAACTGGGCCGCGTCATTTTTACCGGGCGGACTATGGGGTAAAAAATGGCCGGAACGAGGCTGTCCCGGCCATTCCGTCGTCGGGGTATGGTTCGCCGCCTATAACCGCGCCGTTTCGAAGGCGTTCACCCACATGGCGCAGATACCGGAACGGACAATCTCCGCGCGGGTAAATTCGACAACCGGAACCGGCAGGCTCTGCCCGCCGATGATCTCGATGACGGTGCGCAGCCCGGATTCCTTCGGCAGGTCGCACTGGCTGATGTCGCCATTGATGACGACGGTGCAGTCTTCGCCGATGCGCGTCAGGAAGGTCTTGATCTCCGCGGCCGTGGTGTTCTGCGCCTCGTCCAGCAGGACGAAGGCGTTCTTCCAACTGCGGCCGCGCATCACCTCGAAGGGCACCAGTTCGATGGCACCGTTCTTGAGCGCGATGTCGTAGGCGGCTTTGCCGATGCGCTCTTTGATCGCCTCAATCACTGGCGCTGCCCAGGGCGCGAACTTGTCTTCGAGCGAGCCTGGGAAGAAGCCGAGCGAACGGCCGCACGGCACGTTCGGCCGGGTCAGGATGATCTTGTCGATTTGTCGGTTGCGGAGGAGGTCGGCGGCGTGAGTCGCCGCGATCCAGGTCTTGCCGGTGCCGGCGGGTCCGAGGACGATGACCTGGGGAAATCTGCGTAGCGCGTCGAGGTAATCAGCTTGTGTCGGATTAAGCGGTTTTATCGGCGGTAAGACCCGTTCGGCCTCAAACTTGTTCTGGAAGTTGATGATCTCGGCGGTACCAGACAAGCGTTCATGGCGGCGTCTCTTCTTGTTCAGGTTCTTACCCAAGGCCGACTCCTTCTCGTGGACTGCTTGAGGGTCGCAAGCGCCCGCTGTCCGTAACGGACGCAGGATGATCCATGCATCGAACGTGCCATTTCCAACCGTTTGTGGCGGCCTGAAAGGCAGAGCGGGCCTTTGCGAGGGACGGCGGCTGGCTTTGGTCGTTCGGGAGCGTGTCGGTCCCGACTGGCCTGAGCACCTTATCGATCCGTAATCGACGAACCGCCATGAATGAAAGCGTAGGCGATTCGGATGACGCTTTCTTAAAAATATCGCGCCGCGAAAACCGCTACTGCTTGGCGAGGCCGCAATAGCGCAGGCGGCCGTTATCCCAGCATCCGGTGCGCACGCAGATGTTCCTGCGCACGCCACACTCGGTCAGACAGGCCGACTTCGTTGCCGACGGGCCTTTCGCGCATGCCTTCTGACAGGTCTTTTCCTCGTCGCTGCATTTCATCGGCTGGGCATGTGCCGCGCCAGACAGCAGGAGAACAGCGGATAGAGCGATGAGTGTGGTGCGGAGGGCCTGGGTCATGCGTCAAGGCTTACGCTGAGTCGCCGGGCGCGAACATCCGGATGCGACGCGGTAAATGTGCTGGGGACCACCGCATTAAATTCGTCAAAGCGATCTGCGGCTTAAGGGTCATTTAACCCTAATGGCGGAGCGTAGAATTCGAAAGATCGACCTTGGAATGCCGGCGTCAGGCCGTGTGTTGAGTTCGAGTTGCGTAACGCATGACGTACACGGCTGTCGCTACTGTCGACGCATTCTGGCGTGAAGACCGGCGCGTTTCGTCCGCCGCAGTCGGACGCGGACTGCGCACAGTCTGCAATTGCGTCATTCTTGGCATCGGAGCCGTTGGCTTTGTCGGCGCGTCCGCCATGGCGGTCACGTTTACGGCAGCGTGGATGGCAGGCGGTACGATGCAGCCGCACGTCCGTCTGCCGAGTGGTCCCGGATCGCTGATGTTGGTTCCTCATGAGCACGCCCCCCGTGCCGCGGAGCGCGGGCAGGGCGGCTCGCAATGGGCAGACGCCTATATCGACCGCACCAGGCCGATCCTGCCGGCTGAGAAAATGCGGCCCGCCATCGTCCAGACCAGGACGGCGCCGTCGACGTCATCGGCTCCCGCTGTGCCTTTGCCGAGGCCTTTGCCGGCACGGCTCGCTCAAACCCGTGCCGAAATCGAAACGCCGAAACCCATCGTGACCGCCGAAGCGCCCGTCGCGGCGTCCGTCGTCGCGCTGCCGGCACCGAAGCCGGAGGGCGTCTCCAAGCACGAGGCGATGGCCGCGATCGACTCCAGGATGGCCACGAGGGACGAGGCGAAAGCGCCGCCGAAACCGGCGCCGGTCGCAACCATTCCCGCCTCATTGCCTGACGCATTGCCCGATTCAGTGAGCCGCACGGCTGTCTACGACATCACCGGCAGCGTCGTGCACATGCCCGACGGCACCAAGCTCGAAGCGCATTCGGGTCTCGGCGAGAGAATGGACGACCCGCGCCACATCAAGGTGCGCATGCGCGGTCCGACGCCGCCGAATGTTTATGTGCTGACCGAGCGCGAACGACTGTTTCATGGCGTGCGCGCTGTCCGCCTCAATCCGGTCTACGACGACAAGATGTTCGGTCGCGACGGCATGCTGGCGCACAGCTACATGCTAGGCCCGAACGGCCAGTCCAACGGCTGCGTGTCGTTCAAGGACTACAAGAAATTCCTGACGGCCTTCCTCGACGGCAAGGTCGACAAGATGGTGGTTGTCGCCGATCTGAAGGGGCAATCCTGGAAGACGGCTGCCATGCAGGCTGACGGCATTCCGGCGTCGTCGCGCCGCTACGCCGGCGGCTACAGTCGGCCGACCATCATGCCTCCGGCCGGCAGCCGGGAGGCCGAGCCCCGCTACACGGCGGCGCTGGGGTTTGCGGCCGAGCGCGGCGCCGGCGACTGGTAACCTGCCCCTCGGTCATGAATCGCTGAAAACCCTGTGGTCATGAATCGCTGAAAAGCCCGTGGAACCGCCTTGCTTGCCGAAGCGGCGGGCGGTTGTTACCTAACCCGTAGATTCCAAGGGCCGCGGTACCCTCTCGCGCCCGGTGAGGGGGCCGTATCGGCCCGATGAAGGCCGAAATGTCCGCGAAACAGCCCTTTTACATCACCACCGCCATTTCCTACCCGAACGGCGTCCCCCATATCGGCCACGCCTATGAGGCGATCGCGACCGACACGATCGCCCGCTTCATGCGGCTGGACGGCTACGACGTCTATTTCCTCACCGGCACCGACGAGCACGGCCAGAAGATGCAGCAGACCGCGGCCAAGCTCGGCCTGACGGCGCGGCAGCTGCGCGACCAGAACGTGCCGCGCTTCGAAGCCATGGTGAAGATGCTCAACCTGTCGAACGACGACTTCATCCACACCACGGAGGAGCGGCACTACCGCTCGTCCGAAGAGATCTGGCGGCGGATGGAGGCCAAGGGCGACATCTATCTCGACAAATATGCCGGCTGGTACTCGGTGCGCGACGAGGCCTATTACGCCGAGGATGAAACGCACCTGAACGAGCAGGGCACCCGTCTCGCCACCAAGACCGGCACGCCGGTCGAGTGGGTCGAGGAGGAGAGCTATTTCTTCAAGCTGTCGGCCTACCAGGACAAGCTACTCGACCTGTATGCCAAGGTGCCGGACTTCGTGCTGCCGAAGGAGCGCCTCAACGAGGTGGCGAGCTTCGTGAAAGGCGGCCTCAAGGACCTGTCGCTGTCGCGCACGACCTTCGACTGGGGCATCCCGGTGCCGGGCAACCCCAGGCACATCATGTATGTGTGGGTGGATGCACTGACGAACTACATCACCGGCGTCGGCTTCCCCAACGAAAACGACCCGAAATTCCAGCGTTACTGGCCCGCCGCGCTGCATGTCATCGGCAAGGACATCGTGCGCTTCCACGCCGTGTACTGGCCGGCCTTCCTGATGTCGGCCGGCATCGCCGTGCCGAAGCGCATTTTCAGCCACGGCTTCCTGTTCAACCGCGGCGAGAAGATGTCGAAGTCGGTCGGCAACGTGGTCGATCCCTTCGCCATGGCGGAAGCTTACGGCGTCGACCAGATGCGCTTCTTCTTCCTGCGCGAAGTGCCGTTCGGCCAGGACGGCAGCTACAGCCACGAGGCCATCGTCAATCGCATCAACGCTGACCTCGCCAACGATCTCGGCAATCTGGCGCAGCGTTCGCTGTCGATGGTCGCCAAGGCCTTCGAGGGCAAGCTGCCGAAGCCTGGCGAGTTCACGCCGGAGGATCAGACCATCCTCGCGGCGGCGGATGCCATGCTGCCGGCGGCGCGCGAGCACATGAAGACGCAGCAGCTCCACCACATGCTGCACGTCGTGTGGTCGGTGGTCGCCGACGCCAACCGCTATTTCGCCGCGGAGGCTCCCTGGGCCAAGGCCAAGACCGATCCGG
>Ga0180223_1001729_pt1 | contig 15449 bp, 13 predicted proteins | sample eDN5th30CKraftOP_FD_151337 | JGI IMG/M metagenome (GOLD analysis project Ga0180223, IMG submission 151337) | Enriched Organic Plus compost microbial communities from Emeryville, California, USA - eDNA 5th pass 30_C Kraft OP (version 2) (version 2) ...
CCGTTGAGCTGCGCGCTCCACGTCTTGTCGATCTTCCAATAGACCGCAGCATCGATTCGGACGAAGCCCGGCAGCTTCACCGTGTCATCGGAGCCCGCATACGAGTCACCGAGATAGATCACACCCAGCGCAGCCGCCCATTGCGGATTGAACTGATACTTGTTCCACCACGAGAACTGGTTGTAAGGCACGAGCTGGACACGATTGCCCTTGAGCACTGGATTGGTTGGACTGGTTGCCTCGGTGACGAGATCCTTGGCAATTCGCGCATCCGTATAGGCGTAGCCAAGGATCGACTGCCAATCGGTGGTAACGTAGCCATTCAATGCGGCTTCGAAACCACGAACCTTTGTCGCGCCATCGGGCAAGACGTACGGTGAGCCTCTAACCGGGTCGGTAATCGGCTGGTTCGTGCGGTTCAATTCATAAAGAGCCGAAGTGAAGAGCAGCTTTGAATTGATCTGCCACTTCAAGCCGACCTCGGTGTTCTCGAATTTTTGCGGCTCGAGAATCAGCGTGCCGTCAGTGAGCGAACTGAATTGGTCGCCCGAAGACGGCAGATACGAGATGCTGTAAGCGCCGTAGAGCGACACGTTATCAACCGGCTTGAAGATCACACCAACCCGCGGAGATACCTTGTCGTCGATGCGGCCGCGCGTGATGCCCGTATTTTGATCCAGCGCGGTCATGTCGAACCGGTCGAAACGCACGCCCCCGATCAGCTGCAGCCAGCGCGTGACATCGATCTGGTCCTGAACGTAGGCCGAAGACACATTCAGACGGTACTTGCTGTTGCTATCCGTGGCAGCGTGCGTGAAGTTGACCTGCCCGAAGTACGTTGGGTCGAACGGGTTGATAATTTCCGACGTTTTCGTTCCTGTGGAAGCGAAGATGCCAGTCTCGCGGTAGCCAAGGCCGGTCTGCCGGCCGAACTCCGTGCCGAATGCGATCGTGTGAAAAACCGGACCGGTGTACGCCTTGTAGGTAAAGTCGGTCTGGTTGAACAAATTCTCGCGGTTCGTTGTGTTCTGGTAGGCGCTCAGCGTCATCTGGCCGGTATCCGGTCCGGTCACGGTCGCCGCGCTGCCGGGATATACGTTGGTGTAGCCGCGGTTAAAGTCGGCATACATCGTCGAGTTCTTGACGGTGAGACCATTGCCGAAATCATGGTCGATGACGGCCATCGTCCTCTGCACATCGGCATAGGTGTTGTTGTAGATCGGGCTGCCGAAGAACTTCGAGAAGTCGTTGTTCGGCACGAACGGCACCGTCGGATTGAAACGGCTCGTCCCCGACTGGAAGAGAGACGGGTTGCCGCGATCCGCCAGTTCCTTGTCGTGATAATATTCGTAAGAGAGCTTGATCTTGGTGTCGTCGGTCGGCTTCCAGGTCAGCGTCGGATTGATGCCATAGCGTTCGAGACGCCCGAAATCCCGGAACGTGTCCGAACCTTCATAGAAGGCATTGAGACGAACCGCGACCTTGTCGTTGACCGCCTGCCCTGCATCGATCGTGAAGCGGCGATCGCCCCATGACCCGGTCTGCGCCGTGGCTTCATAGATACGCTGACCATCGGCTTCCTTCAGCGTGCGGTTGACAAGACCGCCGCCCGCGCCGCGGCCGAACGTCAGCGCGCTCGGCCCCTTGATAACCTCGATGCTTTGGGTGTTGTAGAGATCGCGGAAATACTGCACGTCGTCGCGAAAACCGTTGACGTAAAAGTTCGCGCTGGAATCGACGCCACGGATCACAAGCTCGTCGCGGTTGCCTTCGCCCTGATGGACCGTGACGCCGGGGATGTAACGGGTGATGTCGGTGATGCTGCGGGTCGCCTGATCCTCAATCATCTGCTTCGGAACCACATTGACCGACTGCGCGATGTTCAGAAGCGGCGTATTGGTTTTGGTCGCGACCGAGGTGCTGTTCGAATAGTAGCCAACGGTGCCGGTGCGGGTCTCGAACGTATTGGCGCTCTGTGCAGGTACCGGCGTCTGTGACGTCTGCGACCGGCCGGAGCGGCGCGCCGCGTGCCGCGTGCTCGATGAAGATGGCGACCGCCGCTGCCGCTTATGCGCCCGTGGTTTCGCTGCATCGATCGTTACCGCCGGCAACGTCGCATTGGTTTGCCCAGCCGCCTGCTGCGCATGTGCAGGCGTCATAAGAATTCCGAGACTCAACGCAGCCCCGGCGGTTGACGCAAGCGCCGCGCGCCGCACCATCTTCAACTCAAAGAGATGTTTTGAAACAGACACAGTTATTCCCCCCGTCAGTCGCCATGCGGCGGGTATCACTGGGGGAGACAACCGACAACGATAAATTCCCGGATATGCCTTAGATGCCCTCTAAACCGCTTAGTTTAGAGGAACTCTAAACAACAGGCGAAATATCTCGCCCTACGAGCGATCCGTCATCGGCGCAGATGTGAGCGAGATCGTCCAGATCGTCAGCAGGATCGGCGTCGCCGCAATCGCCACCGGCACGAATGCGAACACCGCCATGCCGCCGATGTCCCACGCCATGCCGCTCACGAGCGAAATCAGCATCGCGTAAGAATAGCTGATCGCGAGCGCGGCAGCGAGAATCCGCGCCACATCGTCCGGATTGCGCGCAAGCAGCGGCGGCAGCGCCATGCCGAGCGTCAACAGCGCGCTGCAGGCCATGCCCGTCACACCCGCCCACATGATGCTGTGCCAGCCTGTCGAGAACACGACACCGAAAATGCTCGCCAGCATCAGGAGGCTGAAAACAAGAAACGGCCATCGCTTGCCTTGAAACCAGTCTGCCAGCGCCACCATCAGAAGCGAGATCGGAAACTGTCCCACGTTCAACGCCGTCAGTGCGGCGCTGACATCCCCGCCCCGCCCCGTGCTCGTCAGGTAAGCAGGCAGGAAGGCGTTAGTGCAGAAATAGGTGCTGGCGACGCTTGCCAGGATCGTGCCGATCTTCCAGTTCAGTTTGCTGGCAAGATCGGGCCATAAGCGTCCGGGCCGGGTGCCGACCACATGGCTGTTGGTGCGCGGCGCACAGGCGAACACCATGATGGCCATCACCAGCAGCGGCGCCGACCATGTCAAAAGGCCGAGCCGCCAGCTCTGGTTGAAATGCGGCAGCAGCACCGGAAGCATCAGCGCGACGGGCACGACCTCGCCGACGATGAGTCCATTGGTATAAAGCGCGGTGCCGAACGCCGCGCGCTCCGGCATCCATTGCCGGACGGCAGCGCCCATCGCCGGTTGCATGATCGCGATGCCGGCGCTCATCAGAACGGTCGCCGCATAAAGCGAATAAGCTTCCGGCGCCAATGCTCGCAGGCCGGAACCGAGCGCGGTGATCGCAAGCCCGCTCGCCAAGGTCCATCGCACACCGACATGTTCAATCAGGAGCGAACCAGGTGCCGCGGCAATCGCGAACAGAATGACGGGAATGCCTGTCAGAATCCCGACTTCCGTGCCGGACAATTTCAGGTCCGACTGGATCAGAGCAATCACCGGCGGCACCGCGAGCACACTCAGGCGCAAACCGGCGCCGCAGACCCACAGCAACAGACCCGATATATAATTTCGATTTATCATGACGACTGGACTAGAGGAGAGAGGCGGCGCAACGCGCAGCGTTGCTGTCTAGCAGACCCACGGCGCGGGTCCACCAGCCGGAAGAAACTAAAGACACCCTCAGGATTAGCTGTGTTTGGCCTTCGATACCAGAACCGTATCGGTGCGCTGTTGCAAGCGCACCAGCGCGCGGCTGAAGGCGGCGTCTTCTTTCAGTGCGCGCGCCAGCGTAAGCGCACCCTGAATGCCCCCGACAATATCTTCCGCGAGCGGCCTTGCATGGGCCGCATCGACGCCTGCCCGCACCAGCGCACCGTCGAGCGCCTCGATCCAGCGCCTGAAATAGAGCTTGATCGGCTTGGCGAAGCGATCCCGCGTCTCATCCAGCGCGAACGCACCCATCAGACAGATCCGGCGGCCGGAACGGAAATAGGTATCGACCGACCGCCACATCTGCGCGATCGCAGCGCGCGGCTCGTCGCGCTCCAGCGGCTCGAACACTTCATGCACGAACCATTGATCGACATGGGCGAGGATCTCCGCCGCCATGCCTTCCTTCCCTTCGGGAAAGAAGTGATAGAGGCTGCCCTTGGAGAGGCCGGTGCGCTCGGTGATCTCATACAGCGATGCGCCCTCGAAGCCGAGTTCGCGAAAGACCTCGGCCACGCGGGTGATTGCATCGCTTTTTTCGAAAACCGTGCGCGCCATTCCTTCTTCGTCAGCTCCTACATTCCAAGTTCGGACAGACCCGGGTGATCGTCCGGCCGACGGCCCAGCGGCCAATGGAATTTGCGGTCCGCCTCCTTGATCGGCATATCATTAATCGAAGCGAAGCGGCGTTGCATCAGGCCCGCCGCATTGAACTCCCAGTTTTCGTTGCCATAGGAACGGAACCAGTTGCCGCTGTCATCGTGGCATTCATAGGCGAAGCGCACCGCGATGCGGGTATCGGAGAACGCCCACATTTCCTTGATGAGACGATAGTCCAGTTCTTTCGCCCATTTTCGGGTGAGAAACTCGATGATCTGCTTGCGTCCGACAGGAAACTCGGCGCGATTACGCCACTGGCTGTCTTCCGTGTAAACCAGTGCGACCTTTTGCGGGTCGCGGCTATTCCAGCCATCTTCCGCCATACGCACCTTGGCGGTGGCGGTTTCAAAGGTAAAGGGCGGTACAAGCGGCGTGGCCATGGCGGCATCCTGTGACGATGTGAGAAGCGATGTTTAGACCGATAAGTTTTGACTATACCAATTGGTTTAGTATTGCAAGCATGCGTCCTGAACCCGCCCGGAGCCAGCCATGACTCGCGGCGAAACCCCGTCTTCGCCTGCGCGCGTGTCACGGCAGACGCTGGGCATGGGGCTCGGCTTTATAGGCATCGCCATCTTCGGCGGCACGCTGCCGGCAACGCGCCTTGCGGTGGAAGGGCTCGATCCCTTTTTCATCACGGTCGGCCGCGCGGCGGCCTCCGGTCTTTTGTCGGCAGCACTCCTTCTGATCCTGCGGCGGCGATGGCCGAGCGCGCGCCAGATCCGCACGATGTTGATCTGCATCGTGACCCTCGTATTGGGTTTCCCGGGGCTGATGGCGCTGGCGATGCTGACAGTCCCTGCATCACATGGCGGTGTCGTGCTCGGCATCCTGCCGCTCACCACGGCCGCAGCTGCAAGCGTGATCCTGGGTGAGCGTCCGTCCCTGCGCTTCTGGCTGCTGGCTGGATTAGGCACCACAGTGGTCGTGGTGTTCGCGCTGCACGACAGTGGCGGTGAAATCGCAATCGGCGACGTCTATCTATTTCTCGCCGCGATCTCGACCTCGATCGGTTACGTGTTCTCGGCCGACCTCAGCCATGAGATGCCGGGCTGGGAGGTGATCTCGTGGATTCTGGTGCTGGCGCTTCCGCTGACGCTGCCGCTCGTCATCTGGCTGTGGCCGGCGAACCCAGCCGCAGTGCCATCTGCGGCGTGGGTCGCCTTTGCCTACGTCTCGGTCTTCAGCATGTTCGTCGGCTTCTTCGCCTGGAATGCCGGGCTTGTGATGGGCGGCGTCGCCCGCGTCAGCCAGGTGCAGTTGCTGCAGACCTTCGTCACGCTCGGCCTGTCCGCCGTCATCAACGGCGAACATGTCGGCCCCTCCACCATCGCCGTGGCGGCGCTTGTCGTCGCCATCGTCGCGGCCGGGCGCAATGCCCGGATCGCGCAAAAAGTCCCCGAAGCCGGATAGCGGTCACACATCAGGACGCCTGCCTTTCCTGTCGAACTGAATCACGCGGCCGCGGGTTTTAGTTTCTTGCGGTTGGCATCGAGCCTTCGATCCACCAGCGCGACGATCTGATCGACCGCCGGATGGCTCATGCCCTTTTGCTGCGCCAGCAACTGCACAAGCCTGTCGGCGCGCTCGACATTCGGAACGCCGTTGGTCAGCGCCCGCGCAACCGACGCTGGGCGCGCAAGACTTTTGGCCGCGGTAGCGTATTTCTCGAACGGCACGAGGTCCTCACGCTTCGCACCCAGCGCGATGCAGACGTCCGACACAAAATCGTACACCGCGCGCGATTGCGCGAGATCGGAATGCACCGCGTCCTGTGCGTTGCGCATACCATCCGCCGTGATGCAGCGATAGTTGCCGGCCAGCAGCATCGGCCACTTCGCCAGCGGCACGAACAAGGAATTATGGAAACGCAGCTTCACCGGCACTTCGGTCTCACCCTCCGGTGTCTCCATGCGGACGGCATCGATGTCCTGCTCAAGCCGGCGCAGGATGGCGTTGCTGTCCTCGTTCTCAAAACGCGCAACCTTGAAATTGGTCGGCAGCGTGACGTGCAGGAAGTTGACCTTTTCCTCCGGCGGGCGGATCGCCTGCGGATCGGGGCTGCACAAGGTCAGCGTGCCGGGATCGAACGCGCTCCAGACTGACGAATCCGTGTACGCTGCCTTCACCGCATTAGCGTCGACGCCCGGAAGGCGCGCGATATAGGGCAGCGGCGGCATGTTCATGATCGACATGCAGGGCACCCGCGACATTGCGATGCGTTCGAGCAATTCGCGCACGCCGGGCGAGCCATATTGCGGCTCCTGCATCGCGAGCCCGATCAGATCATAGTCCGCCGGATTTACGTCCGACGCGCCCATCGCGGCTACCTTACCGGGTAGTTCGCGGGAATCGATCAGGACCGGTGCCTCGCGGCCCCGGATCGGCATCCGCACGCGAAAGCCCTCACTGTTGATGAGATCGGCCTCCGCAGGCAGGCAGACCAGCGTGACGGAATGGCCGCCGAACATCAGCTTGGAAGCAAGCAGCGATCCGTAGGACGCACCGAGGATGAGGATTTTATAATGTGACATTGCTGTGTTCTCTTTTTCCTGAAACAGGAACGCTGTGCTCGGCCTTGCAGCCAAGCCCGTCCCTGCATGTCCCAAGGTGTTTTTTCTGTTTGAATGGTTTCGTTCGGCGCGCACATCACGGCTGTGCAAACGCGCATTATCGAAATGGCGATAGAAGCGAGCCGGCCTCATCGAGGCCGGCTCGCGATACGTTACAGATCTTCGAACGCGGTCTCTCGCGACACCAGCGTGGCAATCAGCGTAATGGCGCCAAGTGCGATGAGATACCAGGAGATCGCATGCGTGCTGCCGTAATAAGCCAGCAGGCCCGTCGCAATCATCGGCGCGAACCCGCCGCTGATGGCCGCCGAGACCTGCACGCCGAGCGACGCTCCGCTGTAGCGCACCTTCGTGCCGAACAGCTCGGGCACGAACGAGGCTTGCGGGCTGAACATCAACCCGTGGGTGATGCTCATGATGATGGCGATCGCGATCGCGATGGTCGTCGGGTCCTTGGTTTCGACGAAGGTGAACAGCGGGAAGGCTGCCACCATCGAAAGAAGCGTGCCGGCGATGTAGAGCGGCTTGCGGCCGACATAATCCGACAAGAGGCCGAACAACGGCAGCGTGACCAGTTCGAGAATCGCGGCGTAAAGCACCGCATCGAGAATCACCGTCTTTGACAGATGGAGATGGGATGTCGCGTAATAGACGAGGAAGCCGATCAGCACGTACACCCACGCCACTTCCGAGACCTTGAGGCCGACGGCGACGATGAAATTCTTGAAGTCCTTGGTCAGAACATCGAGAATCGGAGCCTTCGCCACTTCGCCCTGCTCCTGAACCGCCGCGAATTTCGGCGTTTCAACAAGCTTCATGCGCACGAACAGGCCGACGACCACAAGGATCGCGCTCAGCCAGAACGGAATCCGCCAGCCCCAGCTCATGAACTGATCGTCAGGCAGCTTGGACACCAGAAGGAAAACCAGAGTCGCACAAACCATGCCGAGCGGGAATCCGACCTGCACAAGGCTGCCGAGGAAACCTCGGCGATTGCGGTCGCCGCTCTCGATGACCATCAGTGTCGCGCCGCCCCACTCGCCGCCGATGCCGATGCCCTGCGCCATGCGCAGGATCAAAAGCAGGATCGGCGCAAGAATGCCGATCTGCTCATAGGTTGGAAGGCATCCGATCAGGAATGTGCCTGCGCCCATGATCATCATGGTCATGGTGAGCATGGCCTTGCGGCCGAGCTTGTCGCCGAAATGGCCGAACACAGCGCCGCCAAGCGGACGCGCGACGAATCCCACCGCATAGGAGCCGAACGCGGCGAGTGTGCCGACCAGCGGATCGAAGTTCGGAAAGAACAGCTTGTTGAACACCAGCGCCGCCGCGGTGCCGTAAACGAGGAAGTCGTACCACTCGACCGTGGTGCCGAGCACGCTCGCGAAAACGATGTGTTTGATGCTGGACCCTTCCTTGGGCACAGCGGGGTTGAGGACCTCTGCTGTCGACATTTGTTTCTCCCTAGTTGACTTTTCGGGTTATGTTTCCCGTATTAAGAAACTTCAGCATCGTTGCTGAATAGAAAGTTGTCAACTAAGTTTCCTTTTGCGATACTTCTTTAAGTGAAGTTTCTTGTCGAAGAGGAGGTCTGGCATGCCAAACACCACGTTTATTATTCACGCCTACGACGATGTTGAGCCGATCGATGTCGGCGCAACATTCGGCGTCCTTTCAATGGCCAAGCGCGTCGATCCTGGCATCGAGATGACTCTGGTTGCCAACAAGGCCGGAACGGTGCGGCTCTCTAATGGACTTGAGATCATCGCCCCTTACAGTGTGGCGAATTGCCCCGCCGGCGATGTGCTGATGATTTTGGGCGGGGCCGCATGGCCCGAGGTCAGCAAGAACCCGGAGACCCTGGCCTTCATCCGCACGTTCGCGAACAAGGGCATCGTGGCTTCAGTTTGCACTGGGGCGCTTATACTTGCTGGCGCCGGCCTGCTCGACGGCAAAGGCGCAACCACGCGCCGCTTCGCGCCCGTCGGCACCGAGACGCCGCTCGCTTTGATGAAAAAGCTCTATCCCGGCGTGAAAGGCACCGAGGCACGGTTCGTGGATTCCGGAACCGTCGTCACCGGCGGCGGCGTCGTTCTGGCAGTCGATACGACCCTGCACTTGATCGCACGACTGCGCGGCGCAGAGGTCGCGAAGGAGACCGCTCGCATCATCGAATACCCGTGGAGCGGCACTGAGGGGGCGTTTTCCGAGGCTGCCGGCGCGCCAAAAATCGCGGCCGCATAACCGAGTTGACAGCTTCAGCAGTTTGTATCCTAATAGGATACTTGTTTAACAAAGGAGGATACCCAAATGGACCCACGTTTCGTCACCAAAGAACCCACGCCTGGTGGCTCGGTCTATGTGAAGGTCACCGACATGGACTGGAAGCCTTCCCAGTTCGAAGGCATCCAGATCAAGGTGCTGTACGAAAAGCCGGAAACCGGCGAGCTGACCTGCCTGCTGAAATGGGAGCCGGGCACCACGCTGCCGTTCCACCAGCATCCCGAACTCGAGCAGAGCTACGTTCTCGAAGGCTCGTTCTACGATCATGACGGCATCTGCCGCGCGGGCAATTTCGTCTGGCGCCACCCGGGCTCCTATCACGAGACCAAGAGCGACGAAGGCTGCATCCTTCTCGCCGTCTATCGCAAGCCGAACAAGTTCGGCGAGACGGCAGGCTTCGGCGTCGAGAAGGAAGGCGCTCTCGCGAGCTGATTCAAGGCAACTTACCGTTCCCCCAGCCTTGATCTTGGGGCGCTGCTCGCAGCGCCCCTTTTTTACGGCCCGCGACCGGCCGCCTTCGGAGAAATAAGTTAGCTGCGGTTTTTGGCCTCATACAGCACGACCAGCGCCTTGGCCTCGCCGGACTTGCCGCGGCCGCGATGCCGCTGCCGCGGATCGAAATAAATGCAGTCGCCGGGCATCAACTCGAAGGTTTCGTTGCCGACCTCGAATTCCACCACACCGCTGAGGACGAAGATCATCTCCTCGCCGCCATGCTCGAAAAACACTTCCTTGAGAATCTGCGAGGGGAAGGTGAACAGGAACGGCGACATGTGCTTGCCGGCGGCGTTCTGCACCAGCGACTGGTAGTCGTAGCCGAACGACGTCGCACCGCGCACGACGTTGCGCCGCTCATCGGCCCGCACCACCGAAACACCGGAGTAACCCGGCTCCGGCTGCCCGGCGCCTTCGTTCTCGACCAAGCCCGCAAGGTCGGTGCCGAGCGCCTTGGCCAGCTTCGACAGGGTCGCCAAAGGCGGCGTTTGCCTGCCGGTTTCGACCTTGGAGAGGTATCCCTTGGTCAGGCCGATTTCCTGCGCCAGCGAATCCAGCGTGCGCTCCTGCATCTTGCGCAGTTTCCTGATCCGGCGCCCAAGAGTGTCGATCTCCTGCCCGTTCTTAAATTCAGTTTCCAGGGTGTCGGTGGCTGTCATTTCGAATCGTCGATTCCACGGAAGTTCTTGATTATCAGGAGTTCAGCATCGCCGGAACGCTTTTCCCCGAGATAGTCCCATGTATAGCAAACCGCTAGCCACTCCACATTTGATCCTTCTCAAGTTTCCTGATAAGAAACTTTCAGGACGGAAGGACATCCGATGCAGCGCCAGTACAAGATCGCCCGTAAGGTCAATGAAACACCGAACACCCTCTCCGTCTTCCTAACCTCGGAGGGGGCGCTGGACCGTTTTCAGGCCGGGCAACACCTTGCCTTCGATATTCCGGGCGTCGGTGAGCGTCCCTATGTGCTGTCGGCCTTTTCCCCCGACCCGAAGATTTATCGCATCACGGTCGTCCACACCGACGCGACGGATGCCGCGCGGGCGGCCTCCTACTGGATGGAGCATGCGGAAAAAGGCGGCCTCATCCGTGCGACAGGGCCGCAGGGGTCGTTTCACCTCACCGCCGAACTCGACCGGCCCATCGTCATTCTCAGCAAGGACATCGGCGAGGCCGCCGTCACTGCGATGGCGGAAGAACTGGCGGTGCGGGCCGCGCGGCATGAGGCCGTGTTTCTGCACGCGACATTCAACAGCTCGACCTTCGCCCTGAAAGGCAAACTGGGATCGTTGAAAGCCGATCTGCCGAACAGCGTCTGGAAAGTCTGGTTCAGCAATCCGCGCCAGATCGACCGGCCGGGCAAGGAATACGACCTCAACGGCGACATGAATCTCGGCGCATGCGCAGAATTCTTTCCACGCGAGGAGTTCGACGCTTACATCTGCGGCCCGCAAGAATTCGTCGCTGTGACCGAGGCCGCGCTGCGCGCAAGCGGCGCCGCATGCCGCAACGTCTACAAACAGGAGATGGGTGTTACGCTCGCGCCGCCGGCGGAGATCGCGAACGAAAAAGAGTTGCCAACGCTCCATCCGCAATCGGTAACGTTCACCACCTCGGGCATCGCAGCGACTTGGACGCCCGAGAAAGGCACGCTGCTGGAATTCGCCGAAAGCCTCGGCATCAACGCGCCTTTCAACTGCCGCACCGGGATGTGCGGGATGTGCGCACGCAAGGTGACTTCTGGCGAGGTCATGAAAATCCGCGAGACCTCGGCGAAGACGCGCGAGAGCTGCCAGTTGATGTGCTCGACCATCCCGATGAGCAAAGTCGAGATCGAACTGTAGCGGGCCCCGCGCGCGCTTCTTGCGTCCTATCGCGCCACCGGCGCCAGATTCGCCTGATGCGTCTGGCGGCACCAGTAATCGAACGTGGCATTCACGATCGACGGCTTCAGCAGATAGTCGTGCGCCTCCTTGGCGAGGATGGGATCAACCGGCGTCAGCGGGCCGAACACGCGCGCACGAATCTGCATGCGCGCAGCACGCTCGAGATAGACCGACAGATAGGTGGCTTCCTCGATCGAGCAGCCTGCGGTGAGATACCCGTGATGGGCCAGGATGATCGCGCGCTTGGAGCCGAGCGCCTCGGAGATCAGCACGCCTTCCTGATCGGCAATCGGCACGCCCGGCCAGTCGCCAAGGAAAGCGCAGTCGTCATGCAGCGGCGTCATGTCCATCTGCGAGATCACCAGCGGCTGGCGCGCCGCCGCCAGCGCCGAGGCCCATGGCGAGTGGGTGTGGATCATCGACTGCACGTCGGGCCGTGCCTCATAGACCCACAGGTGAAAGCGGGTCGCAGGATTGGGCATGCCGTGGCCGGTCAGCGTGTTCAGATCGCGGTCGACCTCGATGAAGTCCTCGGGCGTGGCTTCATCGAAGCCGAGACCGAAGCGAAGCGTCCAGTACGCATCCGGGCGTTCCGAGCGCAGACTGATCTGGCCCGCGAGGCCTGCCTCCTGCTCGGTCATTGCCAGAATGCGGCAGGCATAAGCGAGCTTTTCCTTGGGGCTGCGCTGTGCACCCTTGAGATGCTCCGCCATTTCCTTTGTCGCGCGGTCGTCGAAATACTCCTTGGCGCGCAAATCCTTCACGTCCACGTTCATGGCTTCCTCCCTTGTTTCCGCCAGCAAGATGCCGGGAGTATCGAAGGAAGGACAATGCGCGGCCATGAAGCTGCGCTCATAACTGAGATGAGATGCGCGTCGTTTAATGCGCGGCTGCGGTCGCAAGCTGCAGCAATTCCTGCACCAGCGGCGAGGACGGCCGGTCCATTCGCGTAATGGCTACGATGCGCCGCTTCAGCACGGGGCTGGCGATGGCCGTTTTCACCAGATCGTGCTCCGCAAGCACCCGATCCGGAATCCGCGACGGCAGCACGCAGGCGCCAACGCCCGAGGCAACAAGCTGCAACATCGCATCGACGGTTTCAGCCTCCGCCACGATCTGCGGTTTCTTCACGGCGGCGCGTAGCATCTTGTGCAAAGCGTAGTGCGGCGGAAAGCCGACCAGCCTGAGACCGGCCGCATTCAAATCGACCGGCATTGAAAGCCGTTGCGACTGCGGCGCAATGAGGCACATCTCGTCGTCGAACAGCGGCGTCACTACGAGATCGGCGGAATTGACCGCGACATCGTAGACGAAGCCGAGATCCGCCCGGCCGCTCTCCACGAGGGCGACCACATCGGGCGAACTGCGGCCCATCAGCGACAGATTGACCTGTTCATGTTTTCCGACGAACTGCGCCAACACGTCGGCGGTGAAATAGTAACTGAGCGTGTGCACCGTCGCGACCCGGATCGTCCCCCGCGACAGGCCTTCCCTGTCACGAATATCTTCCAGTACCTCATCGATCGCGGCGTAGGCAGGCTTCGCTGCCGCCAGCAGCCTTCGGCCGCAATCGGTCAGTTCGACACCGCGTCCCGTGCGGATAAACAAGGCGTTGCCGACATGGGCCTCAAGCGCAGCAAGCTGGCGGCTGATCGCGGACTGGGTCAGGTCGAGGCCATCGGCTGCGCGCGACAGCGATTTCGTCTCCGCGATCCTGACGAAATAACGAAGCTGGCGGTCCAGATTGTCCATACCTTGTGTGTGCGGCCGGGCGTGTAACCCGTCAAGCATCCTGCGGGCCTGCGGCGTGTTGACACCCCGCGAGCCGCATGGTCCACCCTTGGTCCGGATCGGGGCGGCGCGTCACGCGGCCCCGCGACACGCAGGATCGGCCATGAACGTATCGTCTTTTTCGGTTGTCAAAGGATCGGTGCTGCCGCGCCATGACTGGACGCGCGACGAAGCGCAGGCGCTGTACGACCTGCCCTTCGCCGATCTGATGTTCCAGGCGCAGAGCGTTCACCGCGCAAATTTCGATCCCAACCATGTCGAGACGGCGAGCCTGCTCAGCATCAAAACCGGCGGCTGTCCGGAGGATTGCGGCTATTGCTCGCAGAGCGCGCACTACAAGACCGACGTCAAGGCCACCAAGCTGATGGACCACGACGACGTGATCGCCACCGCGCGGCGCGCCAAGGAATCGGGCGCGAACCGCTTCTGCATGGCGGCAGCTTGGCGCAACCCGAAGGACAAGGATCTCGACCGCGTCTGCGACATGGTGAGCGAAGTCAAGGCGCTCGGCCTGGAGACATGCGCCACGCTCGGCATGCTGACGCGCGAACAGGCTGATCGGCTGCGCGACGCCGGCCTCGATTTTTACAACCACAATGTCGATACCTCGCCGGAATTCTACGGCCACATCATCACCACCCGCACGATGCAGGATCGCATCGAGACGCTGGCGCATGCGCGCGAGTCCGGGTTGAAAGTGTGCTGCGGCGGCATCGTCGGCATGGGCGAGCAGGTCGAGGATCGTCTCGGCATGCTGATGGTGCTGGCGAATCTCGCCGAGCATCCCGAGAGCGTGCCGATCAATCTGTGGAATGAAGTGAAAGGCGTGCCGGTCAACGGCACCGCGAATGCGCCGGACCCGATCGAGATGGTGCGGATGATCGCGGTCGCGCGCATCATGATGCCTAAGAGTGTCGTGCGTCTGTCCGCGGGCCGCCAGTACATGACCGACGAGATGCAGGCGCTCTGTTTTCTCGCCGGCGCCAATTCGATCTTCATCGGCGACGTGCTTTTGACCACCAAAAACCCGCAGACCGACAAGGACGCCACTTTGCTCAACCGGCTCGGCATCAAGTCCCGGTTCGACGAGGTCCGGGGGAGCGAGCAGGCCCCCTCCTCAAGCCGCGCGGTTTGATTTCCCGCAAGGCGCGCCCCGCGTCGATCCGGCACGGTCTGCATGCCCGGCAGTGCAGCTTCCCGATTCGACCCTCGACACCGAAGCTGGAAACGCTCTAAAAAGGCATTCGAGAACGGCCGCCCCTTTCGTGGACGCTTTCTCGTCCATGGTTCCCGTGGGGTTTTGGTATGGATTACAATAAGTTCTTCGACGGCGCCCTGAATCGGCTGCACGACGAACGCCGCTATCGCGTCTTCGCAGACCTCGAACGCATCGCTGGCCGCTTCCCGCTTGCCACCTGGCATACGCCGAAAGGCGAGCGCAGCGTCGTGATGTGGTGCTCCAACGACTATCTCGGCATGGGCCAGCACCCCAAGGTGGTCGGCGCCATGATCGAAACCGCAACCCGCACCGGTACCGGCGCGGGCGGCACCCGCAACATCGCAGGCAACAACCATTCCCTGATTCAGCTTGAGCACGAACTCGCCGACCTTCACGGCAAGGAAGCCGCGCTGGTATTCACCTCCGGCTATGTGTCGAACCAGACCGGCATCTCGACGCTCGCCAAGCTCATTCCGAACTGCCTGATCCTGTCGGACGCACTCAACCACAATTCGATGATCGAGGGCATCCGTCAGTCCGGCTGCGAGCGCATCGTGTTCCGCCACAACGACATGGGCCATCTCGAAGAATTGCTTCGCACCCATCGCGAGCGCCCGACGCTGATCGTCTGCGAAAGCCTCTATTCGATGGACGGCGACATCGCCCCGCTCGGCAAGGTCTGCGACCTCGCCGAGAAATACGGCGCAATGACTTACGTCGATGAAGTCCATGCCGTCGGCATGTACGGCCCGCGCGGCGCCGGCATCGCCGAGCGCGACGGTGTCATGCACCGCATCGACATTCTCGAAGGTACGCTGGCGAAAGCGTTCGGTTG
>Ga0180223_1001731_pt1 | contig 15439 bp, 13 predicted proteins | sample eDN5th30CKraftOP_FD_151337 | JGI IMG/M metagenome (GOLD analysis project Ga0180223, IMG submission 151337) | Enriched Organic Plus compost microbial communities from Emeryville, California, USA - eDNA 5th pass 30_C Kraft OP (version 2) (version 2) ...
TACGCTTCGATGAAACCAGGGACGCGGTACTGTACAAAACCTGGCGGTGATTGGCACCGGAACGCTGGATAAATCCAAGCGCCTCGACCTCAAGAACCGTAGCTCTTAACTGTGCGTTAAGCAAGCGCATCGGGCGCGCAGATGCGCAGTTGCAGAAGCGTACGCGACCGCGCCGAAGCGGTGGAAATCCTGTGAACAGGACACAGCTTCTGTGGATAGCGAACTGAGCAAGTTCATGTTTTGCAAGGCTCGCGCGCCCACATCTACAGACGAGGAAACTTGTCCTCGGCTACATCGCGCAAATGTCATTTTCCACTTGTGCCGCTTGTGCGCGGCGTCGTGCGCAATCGCCTTCAACAAACCAGAGCGTTGCACGCAAGCGTCGATGAATCCGACACTTATCCCTGTTTGCGACTCGTGCGTCAGCAGTGGATCACGCAGCGCTACTGTTGCGAACATACCGCACAGCATTTTGCTGCCCGGATAGCGCAGTCGGCAACATGGGTTGCACATCGCTGTGCGCGCTACTCGTTGTTCGACATTGCAATGTGCGAGCACGAAGTCGGTGCGATAGCGCGCCATGTGAGTGCAGTGTCACATTGCGTTACGCGGTGTTGCGCGCACGGTGTCAGCAACGTCACTCGCGTCGGCGTGGCAATGATGTTCCGGCGTCGCAGCAGACAGACGCGTGCGCGACGTGCGGAGAGAGAACTCACCGTCCATCGCACAGACCTATTTTCGATTGTGATGCCGGCTGTGCCGGGTGTCCTCGTGCGTGCGCGCACGCACCGACAACGGGGCGCGCATTCCGCGGTCGCCGCTGACGACACTTCACGCGCCGCGAATTCGTTCTGGGTGGATTGAGGGAGCGCTGTGGCTTGAGGCTCTATGCCTGCCCCAGCCGGCCAGTGGCACGGCTGGCGTCAGCTCATCGCTGGTGCGCGTCAGATGCTAGCGCACGCGCAAGTTTGGAGTGCCCCCGCGAAGGGGGCATCGCTCCTTCAGTTGGCCATCGCCTTAACGCGCGCGGTCAGGCGCGAAATTTTGCGGCTGGCGGTCTTCTTGTGGAGCACGCCCTTCTGCGCCGTGCGGGCGAGCACGGGCGAAGCGGTACGCAGAGCGGCAGCGGCGGCATCCTTGTCGCCTGCCTTGATCGCGTCCTCGACGGAGCGCACGGCAGTACGCGCACGGGACGTGCGGGCCTTGTTCACTTCCGTGCGGCGGATCGCCTGGCGCGCCGCCTTCTTTGCCGACTTGGTATTGGCCATATAGTCCTCGTTCCTCTTGGTCGCCGCGGCATGCAATGTCGGCCGAAGCGCTGTTAACCCGGGCAGATCGTCCCAAAACGCGTTGATCGCCCGGAGCGGAGGGCTACGGGCGGCATCATGTGGCGATCCTATAAACGTGGCAAAGTGTAGGGTCAACGGCGCTGCGCAGGGCTAAGCCGTGCCCGGGCTTGCCAGAATGGCCTTCCCAGGGCTCTCTTGGCGCGCGACGGCAGGTTTCGGGACGGCAATGGGGGTGGATGATGTCACGGTGGCTATGGATCTTGGCTCTGGGGGCTGGAACGGCCGCAGTTTCATGGGGCGCCCAGGGCGGCCAAAAGATGCATATGGCAGTTACCGCCGCAGTCTGCCTCACCTTCACACTTTTAGCGATTTTCGAACGCTGGCGGCGCGTGACCACGGGCGGCGGAGAGGCGGCCATCGCCAGCAGTACATCCGGTAGCATGGCGCTAGTCTGGGCCTGGGCCGGCCTCAGCATGCTCTTCACCTATCAACTCGTGCTGAGCTGGCACGAATGGTGGCAGTATGTGCTGGCGGGCGTCGGAGTCGCGGCACTGTGCCTCGCTTTCGCGTCGATGATGGCGAAGGACGCCGCTGCCGGCCGCGCCGACGAGACCCTGCTCAAACTTGCCCGCTACCTCACCATCGGCCAATTCGCCGGCATGATCATCGCCATGGCCGGAATGGTCATCGACAACAAGATGCCGCGCAACCCAGCCGAGCCCGACTGGGCGGCGAACGCGATCTTTTTCTTCGGCGCCGCCGCTCTTGCGCTCATCAGCGCCTACTCGCTGTGGGGACCGGCGCCGCGGCGTGCCACGTAACTCTCGCCAGAGGACTGCCGCATGATCGGCACACATGCGAACCGGATGCTGGCGGCGACGACGATCGCGGCCGCGGCCAGCATCCCCGCTGCGGTCGCTGCCGCCGCGCAGCGCTCCGTGCCGCTGATGGCGGTCGCGGTTGGATTTTTCGCTGTGGCGGTGATCGTTGCACTGCTTGGCGTAAATCTTCCGCTGCAGCGGGACACTCGTGGCGATCTCCAAAGCGCAGGCCGGGTGTGGGGCTGGAGCAATTCGCTGCTCGCGACGCTCGCCTACGGTTGGGGCGCAGCGGCGATGCTGGTGGTGTACGGCCTCAGTGATCTGTCGTGGCGGCACTGGTGGCAGTATGGAGCGGGCATGATCCTATTCGCTGCCATGGCTTACATCTGTGCGCGCTCTTTACTCGGCGAGCGCCACGCACAGCCTTCACGCGATGGCTTACGGCAGCTCGCAATGATGACGCTGCTACAGGCGATGTTCGTCATCCTTGCGCTCCTTTATCTTATCGCGTCGGGCGCACTCGACACGCAGAAAGACGACTGGGCGGCCAATCACATCTTTCTTGCCGGCGGCATCACCTTGGCGCTGATCTCGATCGTCTCGCTGCTCACCTACCGGAAGCTCGCCACAAGATCCGCGGCACGGATGTGATGATCGGGACCGCATGGGGCCAATCGCATCAGCGCTGGCAGCGCGGACAATAGAACGTCGATCGGCCGCCCTGCACGATGCGCTGCACCGTGCCGCTGCATCCCTTGTGGAAGCAGGGCTTACCCTCACGGCCATAGACGCAGAATCGGTGTTGAAACGAGCCGAGCTGGCCGTCGGCATGGCGATAATCGCGCATCGAGGAGCCACCCGCTCCAATCGCATCTTCGAGAACCTCTCGCACCGCGCGCACCAGCGCTTCAGTACGCGCGTTCGGTTTACCCTTCGCCGTGGCAACGGTGGACGCACCACGGGTCGGTGACAGCCGAGCGCGATAGAGCGCCTCGCAGACATAGATATTGCCAAGGCCGGCAATGATGCGCTGGTCAGAGAGAAATGCCTTGAGGTCAGTGCGTTTTCCTAGCGCACGGCGCGCGAGGTAAGCCGCGTCGAGCTGTTCACCGAGCGGCTCGACGCCGAGATGGCGCAGCAGTGGATGGGTCGCCTCCTCGCCGGGCGGGATCAGCACCATGAAGCCGAAGCGGCGCGGGTCCTCGTAGCTCACAGTCGGACCGCCGCGCATATGAAACACGACATGCTCGTGGAGGGCGCGCTCGGCGCTTTCTTGCTCGCCGTTAACACTCTTTCGCACGGTGAAGCAGCCAGTCATGCCGAGGTGCATCAGCAGCAGCTGCCCGTCTGAAAGATGCGCGAGCAAGTATTTGCCGCGTCGCTCCAGCCGCTCGACCTTGCGACCGGTCAACCGTGCCGGAAAACTCTCGGGCAAAGGAAACCGCAGGTCCGGCCGATGTTGCTCCACCCGCGCGAACGCGCGGCCCACGAGCGCAGGCTCAAGGCCACGCCGCACGATCTCGACTTCGGGCAGCTCGGGCATATCGGGGTTTTTCGTCTGATTGGCCGCAGTCGGGGGAGCATAGCGCGCGGCCCCGCGCTTAGCTATGCTCGCCCCATGAGCGATGCATCTTCTTCCGATACCTCCAGAACCTTCGGGTTTCGCAGCGTCGAGGCTGACGAGCGCCAGGGCCTCGTCAACCGCGTGTTTGCCGGTGTGGCCGACCGCTACGACCTGATGAACGACCTGATGTCGGGCGGTCTGCACCGGCTCTGGAAGAACGACCTCATCGCGCAGCTCAACCCGCCGAAGGGCGATACGCCATTCCGGCTGCTGGATGTGGCAGGAGGCACGGGCGACGTCTCCTTGCGCTATGCGCGGCAAAGTGGGGCCGGGTCCAGCGCCGTGCTGTGCGACATCAGCCCCGAGATGATTGCCGTCGGACGCCGGCGCGTTGCGGACGCGGGCCTCGAAAGCCGCATCAAGTTCGTCGAAGGCAATGCCGAGGCGCTGCCGTTCGAAGACCGCTCGTTCGACGCCTACACAATCGCCTTCGGTATCCGCAATGTGACGCACATCGACCGCGCGCTCGCCGAAGCATTTCGCGTATTGAAAATCGGCGGCCGCTTCCTGTGTCTGGAATTTTCCGAGGTGCAGGTGCCAATCCTCGACCGGCTTTACGACTTCCATTCCTTCGAGGTGATCCCGCGGCTCGGCCAGGCGATTGCGGGAGACGCAGCGTCATATCGTTATCTCGTAGAGAGCATCCGCAAGTTTCCCAACCAGGAACGGTTCGCGACCATGGTTCGCGAGGCGGGATTTGCTCGCGTCACGCATCGCAATCTCACCGGCGGCGTCGCGGCCATACACTCGGGCTGGAAGATCTGATTCCACACGCATGGCGCGCATGCCCAAGTGCCCGCACCTTCTAGTTTCGTCCCTAGCTTCGCTGACCGGGTTTCTCTGTGGGCCAGTCTGCACCACTGCTGCGAAAACGCCCCCGCTCGGGTTGTGAGGGCGCCCGTACCGGGCCTACGGTCGGTCACGACTGAGGGGCTTGGGGGACTGGGATGCAGTGGCTGACTGAGTATCCGATCGCGACTGCGTCGTCGGCGGTATTCTACGCGTTTCTGGCATTGCTGGCCTTCGCACCGACGCGCGCACTCTTTGCGCCGCTCTTCGTGCATCCGGTTCCACCGCATCAGAAATATCTGCAGGGCTTCGATACGATCCGCGGTTTCGCCGCGTGCCTCGTCGCGATCGGCCATGCGTCCTGGGCTACGTATCCGGTCTTCGCAAACGCGCAGAGCATCATCCCATTCGTGGGTTTCGCCGTCAAAGCGGTGCCGATCTTTGCGGTTCTCAGCGGCTTCCTCATCTATCGCTCGGCGCTGTCGATCGCGTCACTGCAGGATCTGCGTGCCTACGTCGTGCGCCGCTTCTTCCGCATCTATCCCGTCTATCTCGCTGCGGTGCTCGCATGCCTCGTCATTGGGCAATACGTCGCCAGCGAGCAACATAGCGGCTTTGCGTACTTCATGGCCGACGTTTTCATGTTCAACGTCATTAGCTGGCCCGGCTATGCCAATCCGCCTGCCTGGAGCCTTTATATCGAGGTGACGTTCTACGCCTTCATGCCGCTGGCACTGATCACCGTGGGTCAGCGGCGGATGCTACTCCTCGCGGCCCTTGCCATCGCTGCGATGGTGCTCGCCGATCACCCCAGCCGCGTGTTCGTGCTGTGGCGGTATTTCATGTTCGGCATCGTTGCATCAGAGCTTTCGCCACGCATCGAGCGTTGGGCGCCGGCGATTTTCGCGGCGGGCGTCATTATGCTTGCCGTCGATTTCCTCGGTCCCCGCGGAGACTGGATTGCGATGCTCGGCATCGGACTGCCGCATCAGGACCATTCAACCATTGCGCTCGGTGTGTCCGTCGCCATGATCCTGATGTCGCTGCCGCATCTGCCGAAGATCGGCGCAACGCTCAATTGGCTGCCGCTGCGCATCATCGGCGTGATTTCCTATAGCGTCTACCTCACTCACTTCTTCTACATCCGTGCGAGCTTCCCCGTTATCGACCGATTCACGCAAGCGGGAACGCAGCCGGTCTATCAAGTGCTCGAGACGATGCCTCGCACGCCGTCGTGGTATCTACCGCTCGTGTTCTTCCCTGGTATCCTGACGTGGGGAGCCATCTGCTTCCTGCTCGTGGAGCGGCCAGGGATGCGCTTCGGTCAGTATCTGCTCGGACGTTCCCATGCTCCCGCGCTAGGTGCTATTCGCCTACGGGCCGCCGAATGAGAAGAGGGCAGTAGCGTGCATCACTTCGACGCTGAGTCGCGCACTCCGATCGCCACGGTTCGGCGCGCGCTCGAAAACCGTTGCGGCGCCGCTATGACGGCCACGCTTATGAAAACATCGCTTCCGGGGAACCATAATGGGGATTAGCCTACTAAACGCCGCGATGATTTTGGACGAGCATAAATACCGCCCGATCACGGGAACCGTCCTGACGATCGGCCGACAGTCCGTCGGTCTCACCGCGGAAACGGCCGACCTTATGCTCCGACGCATGGGCGTGCCGAAGCGCGATATCGAATACCAAGTCGATGAGCAGACTATCGGCGTTTCTCGTTCACTGCCCTACATCACGCAGGAATCGTTCTTCGCCGCTTTCACGGATGCCAAAGTGGCCTCACTCGACGTAAGTGCTTACGAAAATGCCGATGTCGTCTGCGATATGCAGGGCGTGATTCCACGCGAGTACCTCGGCTATGCTGATTTCATCTATAATGGCAGCTGCCTCGATAACATCTTTGATGCGGCCGCAGCTCTCCGCAATATGACACTCCTGGCCAAGCCGAATGGACGCATTTACAGTTTCGAGCAGGGTAACTCGCACCCAACTGCGTACCTGAAATACTCGGCCGACTGGTTCATGGATTACTACGCGCTCAACGAATTCGCCGACTGCAAAACGTATATCGTCGACGTGCCGAACTCGCTCGGCACGCCATTGATCCCGGGAACGGAGGCGCAGTCATTTCCGCTGCCTTTGCGCAGCCCGCACGAACTTATCGTCTACAATTACAATCCGTATGTGGTCCACGCGAGCGGCGACGGATATGATTGTTCGTCTGTGGAGCTTTTTTCACGTTATGAGATCCACTGTATCGCGGAGAAGGCGAAAACCTCTACGCACGACCGCAACCCTATCCAAAAGCATTACCGAGTGGACGCATGGCACAAAAAGATCTGCCTCAAGAGTGCCCAGAGATTTCGCGACTCTCCTAGACCAAATTTTGCAAACGACGTTGCGTTCGACGTGGCTTCCGTTCCCCGCGTCGATAGCTCGGAGTATCCACAACAGATGCGTTGTGTAGCTGTATTTCCCCCCGGCTACCCTTCCTCCGACCAAAGCAGCAATTCTTAGGGGGACGCCCCCGCTCAACTCTCATAGGCGACGTCGTAGCGGCGGCGAGAATCCATCTCCCGCCGCTACGACGACCTGCCGTTATCACCTTAGTGTACGTTTCGAACGGTGGTCAGCTATAGATCCCGCCCGTGGCCGTCGTGCCGGCTGCGCTACCGGGAAAGTAGTTAGCTCCGCCGCCGTTGGTGAAAATGACCGAGTTGTTGTCGCAGATGTAGCGCGATCCGGCAGCCGATCCGGAATAGGTGTTGCTGTTCGCCTCGATCTTGCCGAGGCGTGAGGCGAGCGCAAATGCCGAGCTGAACGTGGGGTTACCACTTATCCCGATACTGCGGCCGGCGACGGTAATGTGCCCACCCCAAACCACCAGCATGTGGGCCGAAGCAGCGCCGTTAATCGTATAGTCGCCGATGGCGGTGATGCGTGCATTGGCATCCGCCCGCATGTGGTAGGCGCCGTTGGGTAAAGGACCGAACTCGATGTTCTGAATCTCGACAGTTGCAGCGTTCTCAACGAAGACGGCGTTGCCGGAGGACGTCGTGGTGAGGCGCATCGAGCTCAGTACCCATTGCGAGACGCCCGAGCCGTAAAAGCAGTTGTTTCCAGTGACCGCGATGACCGTGCTCGAGCCTGTGCCCTGGATCCTTACGGTGCCCGCACCGACCAACCGGCGCAGGGTGTTCGTCGTCGTGAAGGTGCCCGACCCCACGGAGATCGTCACGTCGTAAACGGAAAGGTCGAGCCCCGCGACGGTGTCGATGGCCTTCTGGACGGTGGCGAACGCGGCGCCCGTGGTGCGACCGTCATTGCTGTCGTTACCGGTCGTGCGCACGTAATAGGTGCGCGCAGCGCTGAGTGTGTCGCGGCCATTGCCGCCCCCGCCGCCCAGGCTCGTGTTCGGGAATGACACGGCGCCGGACGCGCGGTTGATGACAATAGCTTCCTTCCACGTCGCGCCGTCGCCGCTCACCTTGAAATGGAAATCATCGTCGCCCGCGAGGCCGAGTTCGGCACGCCCGGAGAAGCCAGTCTGATAGACGATGCTAGCGGTATCGCTGACACTCGCCTTGTTGATCTTGAGCCGGTGGTCGTCGCCGTCGTGACTAAGGAGCGTCGCATCGGCCGCAACGGAAAGGCGGTTGCTAGCATCGGCCAGAGCATTGATGCCGAGAGTGTCGAAGCCGCCGCCGCCTTCGCCCCCTCCACCTTCACCGGTCGTGAGCGCGATCCACGCCAATCCGCTCCACACAACGGCGATGTTCTCGTCGGCGACCCAGGCGATCCAGCCCTCCTGCGGCGCATAGAACATCCACGCACCGTCCTGATAAGCCGCGACTTTTCCCGCATGCTCCGACCAAGCGCCGGTGGGCCCCGCGGCAATGATGTAGCGCGCGCCTTCCGCCGGCGCGGGAGGCGGCGTCGAAAGACTGCGATCGAGCACGCTAAGCTGCACGATGGCGTCGAGTGCGCGAATGGCTTCGTTATGGGTGACGTGCTTCTGGGATTGAGCCGCCATGATGTATGGCAGACTGAGATTGGGTGTCGCGTCCACGCGATCCTCGCAAGGTCAAATTCGATGCGCGAGGATAGGCACGGCGGCTGTCGCCGAGGATAAAGGCCAGCCGCCTTCTCGAGATCAAGCTACAGATTGGGGCGCGCGCTTTCGGCTGCTGCGCGAATGGCATCGATGTTCGCAGCGTAGGTTTCGCGCGTGCCGCCCTTGAACACCGCCGATCCCGCAACCAGCACATTTGCGCCGGCGGCCGTAACGAGACCTGCCGTCTCCGGCGTCACACCACCGTCGATCTCGATGTCGATCGGACGCGCGCCGATCATCGCCTTCACGCGACGGATCTTCTCGACGACGGCGGGGATGAAGCTCTGGCCGCCGAAGCCGGGGTTCACCGTCATCAGCAGAATGAGGTCGATCCGGTCGAGTACGTAGGCGATGGCGTCCTCGTGGGTCGAGGGATTGAGCGCAACGCCCGCCTTCTTGCCCAGCGACTTGATCGTCTGCAGCGTGCGGTCGAGATGCGGCCCCGCCTCCGGATGAACGGTGATGACATCCGCGCCTGCATCCGCGAACGCCGCGATATAGGGATCGGCCGGCGCGATCATCAGGTGAACGTCGAACACCTTGTCCGAATGGGGACGTAGCGCCTTGATGACGGGCGGACCGAAGGTGATGTTGGGCACGAAATGGCCATCCATTACGTCGAGATGGATCCAGTCGGCGCCCGCTGCCTCGACGGTCGCAACTTCCTCGCGCAGCCGGCTGAAGTCGGCGGAAAGGATCGAGGGGGCGATGGTCACCGCGCGGTTCATACGTGCATTCCTCAACGGATCTACCAAAGTGCTCCGCTCCGTCGCATCTTTGCGGAGCAAGAGCAATCTATAGCGATGCCAGCCGCGGCCGTCCCCTTTGGGGTCGTGACCTGTGCAAAAAGCCCTCGTAAAGACGGCAACCTACGAGGCCCGACGCCGGCGCTCCACAAGCTTCAGAATGTGCGGGGTGAGGATGAGCTGCATCGCGAGGTCAAGCTTGGCGCCGGGAATGACGATGGAGTTCGCGCGCGACATGAAGCTGCCGGGGATCATCGAGAGCAGATACTGGAAATCGATGCCGCGCGGATCGCGGAACCGGATGACCACCATCGACTCATCCTGCGTTGGGATCCAGCGGGCAACGAACGGGTTCGACGTGTCGACCGTCGGCACGCGCTGGAAGTTAATGTCGGTCTCAGTGAATTGCGGGCAGATGAAATTCACGTAGTCCGGGATGCGCGTGAGGATGGCCTCGACAGCTTCGTCGTGGGAATAGCCCCGCGTGGACTTGTCGCGAATGAGCTTCTGGATCCACTCGAGGTTGATTACCGGCACGACACCGATCTTCAGGTCGGCATGCTGTGCTACGTTGACCGAAGGCGTGACAACGGCGCCGTGCAGGCCCTCGTAGAAGAGGAGGTCCGTGCCGCGGGGAAAATCCTCCCACTCGGTGAAGGTGCCAACGGGGGCTCCGTGTCGCTCGGCCTCATGCTGTTCGTGGATGTAGTGGCGCGTGCGCCCGCGGCCGGTCTCGCCATAGGTGCGGAACACTTCCTCCAGCTCCGCCAGCAAATTGGCTTCCTCGCCAAAGTGGCTGAAGTGCATGTTGCCGCGGGCCCGCTCCGCAACGATAACCTGCTCCATCTCCACACGCCCGTAGCGGTGAAAGGCGTCACCCTCGATAAAGGCCGCGCTGATGTGCTCGCGGCGAAAAATGTTCTCGAAGGTTTGCCGCACGGACGTTGTGCCGGCACCCGAGGAGCCTGTGACGGAGATTATGGGATGCTTGGCTGACATGGCGGTGTAGAGACTGCCTTATAATTATTTATCAATTTAGAACCGTAGCAAGCCACGCCGGCTGAACAGCGGCGAGCGTTCTCCACGGATCTGAGACCCGTCGTGCAAACGCATGACGTGCTCGACCTCCTTGCGTGAGCCGGCGATGAGCGGGACGCGCTGATGCAGGGATGCGGGTGTCACCTCCAGCAACCGTTCGCGACCCGTCGATGCGGCACCTCCCGCCTGCTCCGTCACCCATGCAAGCGGATTGGCTTCGTAGATCAGGCGCAGGCGGCCGTCGCGGAAGCCGCGCCGCTTATCGCCGGGGTAGAGGTAAATCCCGCCCCGCGAAAGAATGCGGTAGAAGTCTGCCACGGGCGAACCGGTCCAGCGCATATTGAAATCACGGCCGCGCGGGCCTTCTCTGCCGCGGCGGCAGTCCTCGATGTAGGTGCGCACGGGGTCGTCCCAGTGGCGCGTGTTGGAATCATTCACAGCATATTCGCTCGTGCGCAGCGGCACCTCGACCTTCGGCTGGGTGAGCAGGAACGTGCCCGTGCGCCGGTCGAGCGTGAAGACTTGCGTTCCCGCACCAACCGTCGAGACGAGCACTGTCTGCGGGCCGTAGAGGAAAAAACCTCCCGCGAGCTGATTAACTCCTCGCTGCAGGAAAGCTGACGGATCTTCGTTGTGCTCCAGAGCGGGAAGCACGGTGAAAATCGTTCCGATAGATGCATTGGCATCGATGTTCGAGGAGCCATCAAGCGGGTCGACCGCGACGAGCAATGGCGCCTTTGCGTTGAGCAGCAGCGGTGCGTCCATCTCCTCGGAGGCGATCGCGGCCACCGGAGCGTTGCGGAGCACATCGATGATCTTATTGTTGGCGAGAAGATCGATCTCCTTCTGCTCGTCGACGTCACCGCGGCGGCCGGTGAGGCGGCCGAGGGGCCCGGCAAGTGCGCCAAGGGCCAGGAGTTCGGACAGCTCAACGGCGGCCGAGGCCAGCGCACCCATCGTTGCAGCGACAGCCAGGCGCGCCGGCCTATTGGCCGCCCAACCGGCGAAATAAGCTGCAAGGGTCTGTGGCTGATCCATCCTGTTCGTTGCCCCCTCCGCATGGTGCGGCGTCGCAGCGGCCGGCACCGGCCGCACTGCGTTCTATGCCATGCGCGGTGCAGGCGAGCGAGGGCGCGGAGGGATTTTGCAGCAGCCTGCGTCAGTTATCTGCGCGCGGCGGCGGATAGCTGCGCGCACTTGACGCTTTTCGTGCAACCTATAATAGAATTGCGTTAACGTCTGCACGCTCGTGTAATCACTGCGGTCCTGGTTTGGCAGACGGATCGTGCACACTTGATAACCGGCTGGCGTGCAACAGAAAGTTCCGCTCTCCCTTCTGCTGATTGTAGGCCGATCGCCTTTAGTGGCAGCGTTCGGCTGCACCGCCGCTCTCGGCCTCCTGGCCTTCGCAGGCCCCGCCTACATGCTGCTGGTGTACGACCGGGTTCTGCCGGCTCGGGACACCGCAGAGCTGTTAAGGCTCACGGTTGCGATGGTCCTGCTCTACGGGCTTGGCGCCGGGGCGGACATAGCGCGCCAACGCATCTTCGCTGCGCGGGCCAAGGCGATCGACGGACTCGTTATCGAGGGTGCGATCGGCGGGGATCGGCCGGTGCCCGTCCGCGATCTCGACGGCGTCTACGCGTTCCTTGGTAGCGCGGCTCCGGCGGCTCTTTGCGACCTCCCGCTTCTACCCATCTATCTCGCCGTCTTGTACATGCTGCATCCGGCCTTCGCCGCCATGGGTGTCGCCGCCGCCCTGTCGGTCTCCGCATGCCTCCTTGCGGGCAACCGCATCAGCCGCGCACCGGTGGAGCGCGCAGCGTACCTTGACGCGCAAGGCCGAACGCTAGCCGCTCAACTTGCTAACCAGGGTACACGTGAAGCGTCTGCGTTCGGACGGAGTCGTGCCTGGATCGTCCTGCACCGGCGTTTCCGCCACGAGCAGGACACCGCCGCCCGTCCTATTGCGTTGGCGGCGGCAGCGGTGCGCGCGCTGCGCCCTGCGCTGCAATCGGCGATGCTGGGCCTTGGCGCCTATCTGGCGATGCTCGGCACGAGTGAGCCTGCCAGCATCCTCATCGCCGCAATTCTGCTGCCGCGGGTGCTGGGGCCGCTCGAAATCGCGCTCGGCCAATGGCGCACCATTCAAAGCGCCGGTGCGAGCGCCGCAAAGCTCAGAAAGGTTCTCCTGCTTTCAGCGGCCTTGACGTCGCACAACGGGCGCAGCACCGCACCGGCCATCCGCGTCAGACTGCGCGCATCCGGCTCAAGTGCGGAATCGCAATCGGACTCGCGGCCAGGGATCGTGCCGGCCGAATGAAGGGCCGCGTGGTGCGTAGTGCCACTAGACCTCGAACTCGTCGATGGTGGTGACGGCCTTCCGCAGCGCCTCGGACCAAGAGCTCGATAGGTGCTTGAAATATTTGTCGTCCTGATTGATCCGCTTCTCGCGCCGGATCTCCAGGCTGTCGCGCTCATAGAGCAGCATGTCGATCGGCATGCCCACCGACAGGTTCGAGCGCAGCGTGGAATCGAAGCTCAGAAGTATCAGCTTGGCGGCCTCACCGAGCCGCATGCTCGGCTGCGCGACGCGGTCGAGGATGGGTTTGCCGTATTTGTGCTCGCCGATCTGCAGGTACGGCGTCTCGTCCGTTGCCTCGATGAAATTGCCTTCGGGATAAATCTGAAACAGCCGCGGCCGTTCGGCGCCGATCTGTCCGCCGAATATGAACGATGCAGCGAAGCCCGCCTTGGTCATCTCGAGCGCCGGCCCGTCGATGGCGCGAATGCTCCGCACCGCATTACCGACAAGCCGCGCGGCGCGATACATGGTGGGCACCGTGAAGAGACTGAAGGTGTCGGGATCGCCCTCTCCCGCAGCAAGCTGCTCGTTGAGCAGGCTGATGACCGATTGCGTGATCGACAGGTTGCCCGCCGCCAGCAACACGAGGACGCGGTCGCCCGGCTTGCACCAGGAACTCAGCTTGCGGAACTGGCTGATATTGTCGACGCCGGCGTTGGTGCGTGTGTCAGACGCGAACACCAGTCCGCGGTCCAGGTACATTGCGACGCAGTAGGTCATCTGCCGGCTCCCGTCAGCCGAGCCGCCGCCGCGAGCTTTCCTGCGGTCACTGCTGCTGGGCCCTGCTTTGCTGCGGGACTTCAAGGGCGGCGTCAAGGATCTCGTCGGAGGCGGCGCACGATTGTGATCGGCGCAGCCGACAGGCGGACCGCTTCGACCCCGTATCAGGTCCGTCCAGCCAAACAAAAAAGGCTGGCCAACCGGGATTACCCTGGTTGGCCAGCCTTGAATGCAGCGCTCCGCTAAACGTGCGCTATTAGAAGAGGCCCTCGATCTGACCATCAGCGTTGAGCCGGATCGACTCGGCGGCCGGAACACGCGGCAGACCCGGCATGGTCATGATCTCTCCAGTGATCACAACGACGAACTCGGCGCCTGCGGACAGGCGCAGCTCGCGGATCGGCACAATGTGCCCGCTCGGCGCGCCGCGCTTGTTCGGGTCGGTCGAGAACGAGTACTGCGTCTTCGCCATGCAGACGGGCAAGTTACCGAAGCCGCCGGCTTCAAGATCCTTGAACGCAGTTTCGACCGATGCATCGCAAGCGATGTCAGCGGCGTGGTAGATCTCGGTTGCGATCGTCCGGACTTTGTCGCGAAGCGGCATGTCATCGGGATAGAGCGGGCGGAAAGCCGCGCGGCCCTCATCTATCAGCGAAACCATGTGGCGTGCGAGATCTTCCGTGCCAGCGCCGCCGTTGGCCCAATGGGTGCAGACAAACGCGCGCGCGCCGACGCCCTCGACGACCTTCTTCACCTCTTCGATCTCGGCATCGGTATCGGTAACGAAGCGGTTGATAGCGACGGCCACCGGCACGCCGAACTTCGCCATGTTCTCCAGGTGGCGCTTGAGGTTCTCGCAACCCTTGTTGACCGCAAGAACGTTCTCGTTCTTGAGGGCATCCTTCGCAACGCCGCCGTGCATCTTGAGCGCGCGTACGGTAGCGACGACGACAGCCGCGTCGGGCTTCAAACCGGCCTTGCGGCACTTGATGTCGAAGAACTTCTCGGCGCCAAGGTCGGCGCCAAAGCCGGCTTCCGTGACAACGTAGTCGGCGAGCTTCAGCGCGGTCTTAGTCGCGAGTACCGAGTTGCAGCCGTGGGCGATGTTCGCAAACGGGCCGCCGTGGATGAATGCCGGATTGTTCTCCAACGTCTGCACCAGGTTCGGCATCAGCGCGTCCTTGAGCAGCACCGTCATGGCGCCCTCAGCCTTCAACTCGCGAGCGCGGATCGGCGTCTTATCCCGGGTGTAGCCGACGATGATGTTGCCGAGGCGACGCTCCAGATCCTTGAGATCGAGCGCGAGACACAGGATGGCCATCACCTCCGAGGCGACAGTGATGTCGAAACCATCGGTGCGCGGGAAGCCGTTGGAGATGCCCCCCAGCGAATTGGTGATCTGACGCAGCGCGCGGTCGTTCATGTCGAGCACGCGGCGCCAGGCGACGCGGCGGGTATCGAAACCGAGGCTGTTGCCCCAGTAGATGTGATTGTCGATCAGCGCCGAGAGGAGATTGTGCGCGGACGTAATGGCGTGGAAGTCGCCGGTGAAGTGGAGGTTGATGTCCTCCATTGGAACCACCTGCGCATAACCGCCGCCCGCAGCGCCGCCCTTCATGCCGAACGAAGGTCCGAGCGAGGGCTCGCGAAGGCACATCATCGCCTTCTTGCCGATGCGGTTGAGGCCGTCGCCGAGGCCTACAGTCGTGGTTGTCTTACCCTCGCCGGCAGGCGTCGGGCTGATCGCGGTGACGAGGATCAGCTTGCCGTCCTTGGCGTCCTTCAGCTGGTCGATGTACTGGGCGCTGACCTTCGCCTTGGTGGTTCCATAGGGAATGAGCGCCTCTGCCGGGATGCCCACTTTGGCGCCCACCTCGCCGATGGGCTTCATCGTCGCTGCGCGGGCAATCTCAATGTCCGACTTGAT
>Ga0180223_1001733_pt1 | contig 15414 bp, 10 predicted proteins | sample eDN5th30CKraftOP_FD_151337 | JGI IMG/M metagenome (GOLD analysis project Ga0180223, IMG submission 151337) | Enriched Organic Plus compost microbial communities from Emeryville, California, USA - eDNA 5th pass 30_C Kraft OP (version 2) (version 2) ...
CAGATCCTCGACGAGGTCGAGGCGATGGTGCCGACCTCGCCGCCCGCCGACGTGCTCACCGAGCTGCTCGTGCGCACGGGCTATGTGGACGCCTTGCGTGCGACGCGCGACGCACAAGACGAGGTGCGCGCTGAGAACGTCGAGGAGCTCCTCTCCTTCACGAAGGAGTTCACGAAGCGCAATCCCGATGGGCGGCTCATCGACTTCCTCACCGAGGTCGCGCTCGTCGCGGCGGCCGACGAGATCGACGACGCATCCGGCACCGTCACGCTCATGACGCTCCACACGGCGAAGGGTCTCGAGTACGACACGGTGTTCCTCACGGGCATCGAGGAGGACCTCCTCCCGCACCGCATCTCGACGAACGAGCCCGGCGGCATCGCCGAGGAGCGTCGGCTCTTCTACGTGGGCATCACACGCGCCAAGAAGCGGCTCTATCTCTCGCTCGCGATGACGCGCGCGCAGTTCGGCGACACGGCGGTCGCGCTGCCGAGCCGCTTCCTGCAGGATGTGCCGGGTCACCTCATCGAGTGGCGGCAGTCGCCCGGCATGGCGAATTCGCGCGGCGGCACGCGCTCACGCGCGCTCAACGCGGGGCGGTCGCGGCAGAGCTTCAGCTACAGCACCTCGCTGCCGCCCGCGCCCAATCGCGAGAAGCGCGAGTGGACGAGCGCCGTCACGAACACGGTGCGCGACAACGGCGACCTGACGCTGCAGCCGGGCGACCGCATCCGGCACACCGACTTCGGCGAGGGCCGCGTCGTGGCCGTCACGGGGCAGGCGCCGAAGGCGGTCGCCGAAGTGAACTTCGACACGGCGGGGCGCAAGCGCCTGCTCATCAAGATCGCCCCGATCGAGAAGCTCTAGCCCGCACCGCTCAGGTGGTTGAGGAGCGCCGCGAAGCGACGCGTCTCGAAACCTCCGTCGCTAGCCCCGGCGGTCGCTCCTCAGCCGACTCGCGAGCGCTACGTCTCCCGGATCGCATCGCGCTCGCTCGGCGGGATGACCGCTTCGGGCGCGGGCCGCATCCGCCGACGCCAGAGCGCCGCGACCACGAGCAGCGCGATCGCCGCCGTGAGCAGCAGCGCGGCGTTGACGCCCACGGCGACGGTGACGCCGAGCGAGCCGCCGACGGCCGACGCGACCCATCCGATGATGACCCCGGAGCCCACGCGCGATCCGTTGGCCGCCATCGCGTACGCGCCGAGGAAGCGCCCGCGCCGATCCGCCGGCGCCTCGAGCTGCACGACGGCTTGCGAGGTCGACGACGACACGAGGTTCGCGAGGCCCGCGACCACGAGCACGATGAGGCTCAGTACGAAGTTGCGTGAGACCGCGAAGACGAGAAGGGATGCCGCGAACACGATCGTGGCCGCGATCGCGAGGCGCGGGGTCACCCGCACGCGCCCGATCGCCTCGAGCCCGATGCCGCCGATGACGGCGCCCGTCGCCATAGCCACGAGCAGCATGCCGTACGCGATGCCCGACTCGTCGAGTCCCAGGATGTCGCCGAACTCCGGCAGGAGTGGCAGGAGCGCCGCGCCGATGAAGAGCCCGACGAACACCTGCAACAGCGTCACCGCGAGCACGGAGGGGAAGCGCGGCACCTCACGCAGTACGCCGAGCACGTCACGAAGCTGCAGGGGGGCGCGTCGTTCGCCCGCTCGACTGTGCCCGTCGTAGGGCACGAACAGGAGATAGACGACGAACGGCAGGTACAGCAGCACGTTGACGGCCATGCCCCACGCCGGGCCGACCGTGAAGAGCAAGGCGGCGCCGATCGCGGGGCCCGCGAGCATCCCGAGCTGCAGTCCCGTCGCCATGAGCCGCACGCCCGATGGCAGGTCCTTCGGGCCGACGATGTCGTAGAGCATGAGCTGGTCGGCGGGACCCCAGAAGGTGCCCGCGAGGCCGTGCAAGATGAGCAGCACGACGCAATGCCACGGCTGCAGGGTGCCCGTCGCGATGAGCACGGCCCATCCCGCGGACGCGAGCATGAAGCACGCCGCGCCGAGCTGGATGAGCCGACGGCAGTCGAAGCGGTCGGCGAGAGCGCCGAAGGGGATCGCGAACAGCAGCTGCGGCAGCCAGTGGCTCACGACCGCGAAACCCGCGAGCACGGGCGACTCGAAGAGCTGCCACATGACGAAGTAGGTGATGGCGTGCTCGACGTGGTCGGCGCCCATCATGAGCGAACCACCGGCGAGGTAGCCCTTGTACCAGGGGGCGCGGAGCGCGGCGAATCTCACTCGGCTCAGCCTATGCCGCTCGTGGAGGAGCGCGTGCCGGGCGCCCCCGCTGGTTGAGGAGCGCCCGCAGGGTGCCCCCGCCCGCTGGTTGAGTAGCGCCCGCAGGGCGCGTGTCGAAACCAGCCGCGAGGCTGCTCAGGTCCGCTCGGTGGCGCGGGTCTCGACACGCTGCTGCGCAGCTACTCGACCAGCTGGGGGCGCTGCTGCGCAGCTACTCGACCAGCGGGTGCGGGGGGGGCTACTCGACCGGCGGGGCAGGCGGCGGAGGCGTCGGCAGGAGCAGGCGTGACGGCAGCCGGCGGATGCGGCGGGGCGTGAGCCGCGCCACGGCGCGGGCCACACGCATCGCCGCGCGCTCGCGGCGGGGACGTCGCGGCAACGCGTACGCATCGCGCACGGCATCCGGCAGGAGTGCCGCCGTCGCGAGGCGCCCGAGGGGGAGGGCCGCGCGCACCCACCACGGCACCGTCCCGCGCGCCGGGCGCAGGATCGTGGCCGCGACCGCGCGCGCCTCGGCGCCCACGGCGAGCGTCGGCAGCATCCGCTCCCAGTACGCAGCGAAGTCGGCACGCGTCGCGGGCCACAGCTCGGGCGGCACCTGGAGGCTCGTGCCGAAGCGCCCCGAGACGGTGTAGACCTCGTCCGCCACGGCATCCGGAAGCCGGCCGAACAGCTCGTCGTGCACGCGCATGCCGATCTCGTGCAGGGTCGCGGCGACCCACAGCTGGGGCCCCGCGTCGTTCGCGCCCGGGATGCCGGCGTGCGCGCGGTCGACGGCCGCGGCAGCCGCATCCGCGACCTCGGGGGTGCCGAGTCCGATCGCGTAGACGTAGCCGAGCGTGTGCCGCAGGCGACGCATGGGATCGCGCGCGAACCGGCTGTACTCGGCGACCGCATGAGCGACGGTCGGATGCGCGAGCTGCAGCAGGAGGGCCGCTCCGCCGCCGAGCACGAGGGAGCCCTCGGCGAGGTAGTCGTCGGCCGTGCGCACGGCTCCATCCTCCCTCCGTTCGGGAGGATGACGCGCCGCACGCCGGCCGCCCGGGAGGCGCTGCCGGCGTGTCATCCTCCCCAACGGAGCGGGTAGAGTTGCACCCGGCATTTATCTCGACATCGAACTATCTCGGTGTCGAGACATTCCGGCCGCATCCATCCCCGACGCATTGGAAGAAGCGACAGCGTGGATCTCTACGAGTACCAGGCCCGCGACGTGTTCGAGAAGTACGGGGTCCCCGTGCTCGCCGGCATCGTCGCCGACACCCCCGCCGAGGCGCGCGCCGCGGCCGAGAAGCTCGGCGGTGTGACCGTCGTCAAGGCGCAGGTGAAGACGGGAGGCCGCGGCAAGGCCGGCGGCGTCAAAGTCGCGAAGACGCCCGACGACGCGGAGGCGGCGGCGCAGGCGATCCTCGGCCTCGACATCAAGGGCCACGTCGTCAAGCGCCTCATGGTGGCCGCGGGCGCCAACATCAAGCAGGAGTTCTACTTCTCGGTGCTGCTCGACCGCGCCAACCGCTCGTACCTCTCGCTCGCCTCCTACGAGGGCGGCATGGAGATCGAGCAGCTCGCCGAAGAGCGTCCGGATGCGCTCGCGCGGGTCGAGGTCGACCCGCTCACGGGCATCACGCTCGAGAAGGCGCGCGAGATCGCCGTCGCCGCGAAGTTCCCCACCGAGCTCGTCGACAAGGTCGCCCCCGTGTTCGTCAAGCTTTACGAGGTGTACACGGGCGAGGACGCGACGCTCGTCGAGGTCAACCCGCTCGTGCTCACCGGCTCGGGGGAGATCATCGCGCTCGACGGCAAGGTCTCGCTCGACGACAACGCGAGCGAGGTGCGCCACCCCGACCACGAGGACCTCGAAGACAAGAGCGCCGCCGATCCGCTCGAGGCGAAGGCCAAGGCCGCCGGTCTCAACTACGTCAAGCTCGACGGCGAGGTCGGCATCATCGGCAACGGCGCGGGGCTCGTCATGTCGACCCTGGATGTCGTGGCCTACGCGGGCGAGAACCATGGCGGCGTGAAGCCCGCCAACTTCCTCGACATCGGAGGCGGGGCATCCGCTGAGGTCATGGCCGCGGGTCTCGACGTCATCCTCGGCGACCCGCAGGTCAAGAGCGTGTTCGTCAACGTCTTCGGCGGCATCACCTCGTGCGTCGCCGTCGCGAACGGCATCGTCAAGGCGCTCGAGATCCTCGGCGACGCGGCCACCAAGCCGCTCGTCGTGCGCCTCGACGGCAACCAGGTCGAGGAGGGCCGTGCAATCCTCGCCGCCGCGAATCACCCGCTCGTGACGATCGCCACCGGCATGGACCAGGGCGCCGACAAGGCCGCCGAGCTCGCCGCCGCCTGACCCGCCGAACGACAAAGGACTAGAGAAATGTCGATCTTCCTCAACAAGGACTCCAAGGTCATCGTCCAGGGCATCACCGGCGGCGAGGGCACCAAGCACACCGCCCTCATGCTCAAGGCGGGCACCCAGGTCGTCGGCGGCGTCAACGCGCGCAAGGCCGGCACGACCGTCTCGCACACCGACAAGGACGGCAACGCCGTCGAGCTCCCCGTCTTCGGCACCGTCGCGGAGGCCATCGAGAAGACGGGCGCGGACGTCTCGATCGCGTTCGTGCCGCCGGCCTTCACGAAGGACGCGATGATCGAGGCCATCGACGCCGAGATCCCGCTCCTCGTCGTGATCACGGAGGGCGTGCCCGTGCAGGACACGGCCGAGGCGTGGGCGTACGCGAAGTCGAAGGGCAACACGACCCGCATCATCGGGCCGAACTGCCCCGGCATCATCACCCCCGGCGAGGCGCTCGTGGGCATCACGCCCGCGAACATCACGGGCAAGGGTCCCGTGGGCCTCGTGTCGAAGTCGGGAACGCTGACGTACCAGATGATGTACGAGCTGCGCGACCTCGGCTTCTCGACCGCGATCGGCATCGGCGGCGACCCCGTGATCGGCACAACCCACATCGACGCGCTCGCCGCGTTCGAGGCCGACCCCGAGACGAAGGCGATCGTCATGATCGGCGAGATCGGCGGCGACGCCGAGGAGCGCGCGGCTGAGTTCATCAAGGCGAACGTCACGAAGCCCGTCGTCGGCTACGTCGCGGGCTTCACGGCCCCCGAGGGCAAGACGATGGGCCACGCGGGCGCGATCGTGTCCGGCTCGGCCGGTACGGCGCAGGCCAAGAAGGAGGCCCTCGAGGCCGCCGGCGTGCGCGTGGGCAAGACCCCGTCCGAGACCGCCGCGCTGCTGCGCGAGGTGCTCGCCGGCTGACGCCGGTTCTCTTGAGGGGTCGCAAAGTGCTCTCAACACGCCGTTGAGGCAACACATTGCGACCCCTCAGTCGAGTGCGTCCCTGAGCAGGCAGACTGAGGGCATGAGCACCGACGCCCTCCGCCGTAGCACGCCCTCCGACGAGGGGATCGACGCCCGGGGCATCGCGGCGCTCATCGACGCCTTCGAGGCGCACCCCGGCATCCGTCCGCATGGCCTCGTGCTGCTGCGCCACGGCGCGATCGTCGCCGAGGGGTGGTGGCAGCCCTACAGCGCCGACCGCGTGCAGCTGCTCTACTCGCTCAGCAAGAGCTTCACCTCGACCGCCGCGGGCATCGCGCGGGCCGAGGGCCTGCTCGACCTCGACGCGCCCGTCGTCGACTACTTCCCCGAGTACGCCGCCGAGATCACCGACTCGCGCATGCGGCGCATGCGCGTGCGCCACATCGCCGCCATGGCGAGCGGGCACGCGAGCGAGACGATCGACCGCGCTCTCGAGGCGGGCGAGGGGGATCTCGTGCTCGGCTTCCTGCGCACGCCGCTCGACGCCGAGCCCGGGTCGCTCTTCGCTTACAACCAGCCGTGCACCTACACGCTCGGCACGATCGTGCAGCGCGCCGCCGGCATGAGCCTGAGCGACTACCTGCGGCCGCGGCTCTTCGACCCGCTCGGCATCGGCGACACGTGGTGGGAGCAGGCGCCTCCCGGTCGCGACATCGGCTTCAGCGGGCTGCACGCCACGACGGATGCCGCGGCTCGCCTCGGTCAGCTGTACCTGCAGCGCGGCCGCTGGGGCGATGTGCAGCTGCTCGACGCGGCGTGGGTCGACGAGGCCACGAGCGTCCAGGTCTCGACCGCCGCCGAGACGAACCCGGACTGGTCGCGGGGCTACGGCTTCCAGTTCTGGCGCTCGCGGCACGGCTACCGCGGCGACGGCGCCTACGGGCAGTTCTGCCTCGTGCTGCCCGAGCACGACGCCGTGCTCGCCCTCACGACCGAGACGACCGCGACGCAAGACCTCCTCGAGCTCGTCTGGCAGCACCTGCTCCCGGCGTTCGACGGGGGAGAGCCGGATGCCGCATCCGACGCCCGTCTCGCGTCCCGGCTCTCGCGCGCGCAGCTCCCGATCCCCGAGCTCGCGCCGCAGCCGCACGACCCCACCGCGTGGCGAGACGCGGCGTTCGCGGTCGGTGACGCAGACGCCGCGCATCCGACGAGCTCGCTGCGCGCGGCGCGGCTGCGCGAGTCGGCCGACGGCACGTGGGCGCTCGTGCTCGTCGACGAGCACGGCGAGCTCGCGGTCGAGCTCGGCGCCGGGTGGACGGTCTCGAGCCCCGAGGGCGTGCCCCTCGGGGTCGCCGGCGGATGGGACGGCGATAGCTTCACGGCCGAGATCGCCTTCCTCGAGACGCCCCACACCCTCCGCCTCGAGTGCACACGGGGCGGCGCAGCCACGACGCACTGGGTGAGCGAGCCGCTCGGCTCCCGCGACATCCGCTTCCTGCGACGCCTCGGCTGACGCAGCCTGGCACCGCGTCTCGCGACCCCGGCCGCCCTGAACCCGACGCGGCGACCGGGCTCGGACGGCCCTGCGCCGTAGGCTGAGCGCATGACGACCCCCCGCCGCCTCGGCGCCCTCGCCGTCGTGCTCACCGCCGCGCTCGCGCTCACGGGATGCGGCATCCTGCCGTTCTTCCCGATCCCGGGCGGTGGCGGCGCCGACCGCCCCGGGCCCACCGGCGAGGACGTCGCACCCGAGCTCGAGCAGTACTACACGCAAGAGCTCGAGTGGTCGGGATGCGGCGGCAGCGGCATCGACTGCACCGAGGTCACGGTGCCGCTCGACTGGAGCGATCCGACCGGCGAGACGATCGAGATCGCGATCGCACGGCACAAGGCGAGCGGGGAGCCCCTCGGTTCGCTGCTCATCAACCCCGGGGGACCGGGCGGCTCGGGCTACGACTTCGTGCACGACTCGGTCGACTACATCGTGAGCCCCGAGGTGCTGGAGCGCTACGACATCATCGGCTTCGACCCTCGCGGCGTCAACAACTCGACCCCGATCGCGTGCTACACCGACACCGAGACGCAAGACGAGTACCTCTACGGTACCTACGACGCGCCCTACGGCACTCAGGGCTGGCTCGACGAGCTCACCGAGCGCGAGAAGGACTGGGCGGCCGCATGCGAGCGCAACACGGGTGCGCTGCTCGGCCACCTCGATGCGGCGTCCGTCGCGCGCGATATGGACGTCATCCGCGCCGTGCTCGGCGACACCGAGCTGCACTACCTCGGATACTCGTACGGCACCTACCTCGGCACGATGTACGCCGAGCTCTTCCCGGAGAAAGTCGGGCGCATGGTGCTCGACGGCGCCGTCGACCCTCAGGTGGGCGACCTCGAGGCCCTCACGGTGCAGATGGCGGGCTTCGACTCGGCCCTGCGCGCCTACATGGAGTGGTGCCTCGAGGGCTCCGACTGCCCGTTCCGTGGGAGCGTCGACACGGCGCTGACGTCGGTGCGGCAGATGCTCGATACGGTCGATGCGCGACACTTCACGGCATCCGACGGGCGCGAGCTCGACTCGGCCACCGTCGCGACGGGCATCATCTTCACGCTCTACTCCGAGAGCTATTGGCCCGAGCTCTCGAATCTCTTCTCACAGTTGCGTCGGGGCGACGCCGACACGGTGTTCAGCTACGCGGATGCCTACAACGGCCGCGACTACACGGGTTACGCCGACAACTCCATGGACATCTACACCGCCGTGACGTGCAACGAGGGCACCCTCGCGACGGATGGCGTGGACGTCTTCGCGGGTCTCGAGCAGATCGACGCCGCGGCTCCGATCCTCGGACGCTACGCCGCGTACGACGACTACGCGGTGCTCAAGGTCGTGTGCTCCAACTGGCCCGTGCCGACGGCCGAGCTCCCCGAGACCTTCACCGCCGAGGGCGCGGCGCCCATCATGGTCATCGGCACGACGAACGACCCCGCGACGCCGTACGCCAACGCGGTCTCGCTCGCGAAGCAGCTCTCGAGCGGCTTCCTCGTGAGCTACGAGGGCGAGGGGCACACGATCTACGCGCAGGGCGTTCCGTGCATCGACGACACGGTCGACGCCTACCTCGTCTCGGGCACCGTGCCGAAGGCGGATCCGCAGTGCTGAGCCGGAGCCGGATGCGGTGAGCCGCCGTCTCACCGTTCTGTTCTCGGCGTTCGAGGCGCTGCTCGTCGCGGCGATCGGCGTCGCGATCCCGCTGCTCGTCGCGACCCTCTTGTGGGCGATCGAGTTCGGCTTCGCTCCCGACTGGGCCGGGTTCTGGCGCGGCGCGGTCGACGTGTGGCTCATCGGCCACGGCGTCGACGTGACCTTCCGGCTCGACGAGCTCACGGCACTCGCGATCGGCGTGCCTGCCGGCACGGTCGTCATCGTGACGATCGCCGCACTCGGCTTCGCGCTTCTCACCCTCGCGCTCGGCGTGCGCGCGGGCGCACGCGTCGCCGAGACGGGGCATCGCGTGCTCGGTGAGCTCACGGCCTTCGTCGTGTTCGCAGGCGCCTCGCTCCTGGTGACGCTCTCGGCAGTGCACCCCGCGGCGCGTCCCTCGATCTGGCAGGGCGCGCTCCTGCCGGCCCTCGTCTTCGGAGTAGGCCTCCTGCTCGGCGTGCTGCGCGCGGATGCCGATCGCGGCGTGTCGGCACGCGGCCGGCTCGCGGGCTGGACGTCGGCGTGGAGCCCCCGCGTGCGCGCGAGCCTCGTGGCAGCGCTGCGGGCGGGTGCGGCCTCCGTCATGATCGTGCTGCTCGTGAGCGCCGTGGCGGCGACGGTCGTGATCGCGACCGGATACGCGCAGGCCATCCGCCTCTATGAGACCCTGCACACCGAGGTGCTCGGCGGCGTCGCCCTCACGGTGGGGCAGCTCGCATTCGTTCCCAACATCGTCGTGTGGGTCGCCTCGTGGTTCGCGGGGCCGGGGTTCGCGCTCGGTGCGGGCTCGCAGGTCTCGCCGCTCGGCACGACCGTCGGGCCGCTGCCGGCGATCCCCGTGCTCGGCACCCTTCCGGCCGGTGAGCTCTCGTTCGGCTTCGCGGGTCTCGCCGTGCCTGTCGTCGCGGCGTTCCTCGCGGCGACGGCCGTGCGACCGGCGCTCGTGCGCGGCATCGGCGACGGATCGCGCCTCGGCTGGAGTGCGCTCGTCGCCGTCGCAGGCGGTGCCGCGGGGGGTGTGCTCTTCGGGTTGCTCGCGGCGGCATCCGCCGGGGCGGTCGGCCCGGGGCGCTTCGCGGAGGTCGGACCGGACGCGCTCGCGGTGGGCTTGGCATCCGCACTCGAGTTCGCGATCGGGCTCGCGCTCGGCTTCGCCGCCGCGTCGCTGCCCGGGCTCGTCTCGAGACGCGTGCCGCCTGGGGGCTGAGGATCGCCGCGGATCGAGGACTGTCGCGGGTTGAGTAGCCCGCGCAGCGGGCGTGTCGAAACCCGCCCCCAAAAGGCAGCACACCCCCGCACCCCGGCACACGCCCGCGCATGCCGCTCCCGGTAGGCTTGCCGCGTGTTGCGTGTCGTCGTCCTCATCTCCGGGGGCGGCTCCAACCTCCGCGCCCTTCTCGAGGCGGCGCAGCATCCCGACTACCCCGCGCGCATCGTCGCGGTCGGCGCCGACCGTCAGGCCGACGGGCTCGCGCACGCCGAGGCCTTCGGCATCCCGAGCTTCGTCGTGCCGTTCACCTCGTTCGAGTCCCGCGAAGCGTGGGGTGACGAGTTGCTCGCCCGATTGCGCGAGTGGGACCCCGAGCTCGTCGTGCTCTCGGGGCTCATGCGGCTGCTGCCCCGGCAGCTCGTCGCGGCGTACAGCCCCGCGATCATCAACACGCACCCTGCCTACCTCCCGGAGTTCCCCGGCGCACACGGCGTGCGCGACGCCCTCGCGGCGGGCGCGACGCAGACGGGTGCGAGCGTCATCGTCGTCGACGACGGAGTCGACACCGGCCCGATCCTCGCCCAGCGCCGGGTGCCGATCGAGCCGGGCGACAGCGAGGCCACCCTCCACGAGCGCATCAAGCCCGTCGAACGCGAGCTGCTCATCCAGACCGTGCGCGACATCGCCCTCGGCGCCATCGACCTGAAGGAGTTCGCATCATGAGCGGCCCCGCCATCGACCCCTCCCTCTACCGCGAGCGCGACCGCGTGCCGATCCGGCGAGCTCTCGTCGCCGTCTCCGACAAGACGGGCCTCGTCGAGCTCGCGCGCGCCCTCGCGGATGCCGGTGTCGAGATCGTGTCGACGGGCGGTACGTCGAAGGCGATCGCGGATGCCGGGCTCCCGGTGACGCAGATCGGCGAGCTCACGGGCTTCCCCGAGCACCTCGACGGTCGCGTGCGCACGCTCCACCCCAAGGTGCATTCGGGGCTCCTCGCCGACCTGCGCCTCGAGAGCCACGAGAAGGAGCTCGCGCAGTTCGGCATCGAGCCCTTCGAGCTCGTCGTCGTCAACCTCTATCCCTTCGCCGAGACGGTGGCCTCCGGCGCGGCCCCGGATGCCGTGATCGAGCAGATCGACATCGGCGGACCCGCGATGGTGCGCGCTTCGGCCAAGAACCACGCGAACGTCGCGGTCGTCACGTCGCCCGCGCGCTACGGCGATGTCGTCGAGGCGCTCGCGGCGGGAGGTACGACGCTCGCGCAGCGCCGCGAACTCGCGCGCGAGGCCTTCCGTCACACGGCCGCGTACGACGTCGCGGTTGCCAGCTGGATCGGCAACGTCGTCGCGGCGGACGACGCCGGCTCCGGTTTCCCGGGCTGGGTCGGGGCGACATGGCAGCGTGCCGAGGTGCTGCGGTACGGCGAGAACTCGCACCAGCGCGCGGCCCTCTACCGGAATGCGGACGGCCACGGCATCGCGCAGGCGCGGCAGCTCGGCGGCAAGGAGATGTCGTACAACAACTACGTCGATGCGGATGCCGCGCTCCGCGCCGCCTTCGACCACGACACCCCTGCCGTCGCGATCATCAAGCACGCGAACCCGTGCGGCATCGCGACCGCGACGACGATCGCCGAGGCCCACGCGCTCGCGCATGCGTGCGACCCCGTCTCGGCGTACGGAGGCGTCATCGCCGCCAACCGCGTCGTCACGAAGGAGGCGGCGGAGTCGATCGCCCCGATCTTCACCGAGGTCGTCGTGGCGCCGGGCTTCGAGCCGGACGCGCTCGAGATCCTGCAGGCCAAGAAGAACCTCCGGTTGCTCGAGCTCCCCGCGGACTACCGTCGCGAGCCCGGTGAGCTGCGCCAGATCTCGGGGGGCCTCCTGCTTCAGCAGCCGGACGCCCACTTCGCCGACCCCTCGACGTGGACGCTCGCGTCCGGTGAGCCCGCCGACGAGGCGACGCTCGCCGACCTCGCCTTCGCATGGCGGGCGGTGCGCGCCGTCAAGTCGAACGCGATCCTGCTCGCCTCGGGTGGCGCATCCGTCGGCGTCGGCATGGGTCAGGTCAATCGCGTCGACTCGTGCCGCCTCGCGGTCGAGCGCGCACGGGAGCGGGCCGCGGGCTCGGTCGCGGCATCCGACGCGTTCTTCCCCTTCGATGACGGGCCCCGCATCCTGCTCGAGGCGGGCGTGAAGGCGATCGTGCAGCCGGGCGGCTCGATCCGCGACGCCGACGTCATCGCGGCGTGCCAGGAGTACGGCGTGACCCTCTACCTCACGGGCGAGCGGCACTTCTTCCACTGAGCGTGCGCTCGGCCGTTCGGCAGGCCCGCCGTCCGCGCCCTCATCACGGTGTCGTGAGCTGCGCGCCCGCTCAGCCGAAGAGCGCTTCGATGGGCCCGCGCGCGAAGTAGATGAGGAAGCCCGCGGCCACGACCCACAGCAGCGGGCTGATCGTCTTGACCTTGCCGCTCAGGGCCTGCACGACGACCCAGCTCACGAAGCCCGCGCCGATGCCGTTCGCGATCGAGTAGGTGAGCGGCATGACCGTCACGGTGAGGAACACGGGCAGCAGCACGCGGAAGTCGGTGAGGTCGACGTGGCGGATCTGCGACATCATCATGGCGCCCACGATCACGAGCGCGGCCGCCGCGATCTCGGTCGGCACGATCGAGGCGAGCGGCGTGAAGAACATCGCGAGCAGGAACATCGCGCCCGTGACCACGTTCGCGAAGCCCGTGCGGGCGCCCTCGCCGATGCCCGAGCCCGACTCGATGAACACCGTGTTCGAGGAGGACGACGTGAGACCGCCCGCGACGGCGCCGACGCCCTCCACGATGAGCGCCGAGCGGATGCTGGGGAAGTCGCCCTTGGCGTCCGCGAGGCCGGCCTCCTTCGCGAGGCCCGTCATCGTGCCCATCGCGTCGAAGAAGTTCGTGAACACGAGGGTGAACACGAGCATGATGAGCGTCACGATGCCGACCTTGCCGAGGTCGAAGCCGAAGTCGACCGCGCCGACGAGGCTCAAGTCGGGCAGCTGGAACGGCGAACCCGTGAGCGCGGGCACGGTGAGGCTCCACCCGCCGGGGTTGACGCCGTCATCCGTGAACATCGGCCCGATGTGCCAGATCGCCTCGACGATGACGGCGATCACGGTGCCCGTGACAAGGCCGATGAGGATGCCGCCCTTGACCTTGAGCGCCACGAGGATGCCGGTGAGCACGAGTGTGATCACGAACAGCAGCGTGGGCACGGTGGCGACCGAACCGGCCACGCCGAGCCCGACCGGCGGCGACGCCTCGCCCGTCGAGGTGACGAAGCCCGAGTTGACGAACCCGATGAAGGCGATGAAGAGCCCGATGCCGACGGTGATCGCGATCTTCAATGCGAACGGCACGGCGTCGAAGATGAGCTTGCGCAGGCCGGTGGCCGCCAGCAGCACGATCACGAGGCCGTTGATCACGACGAGGGCCATCGCCTCGGGCCACGTCACTTGGCCCACGACCGAGAACGCGAGGAACGCGTTGATGCCGAGGCCCGCGGCGAACGCGAACGGCAGGCGGGTGATCAGACCGAACAGGATCGTCATCACACCGGCCGTGAGGGCCGTGACCGCGCCGAGGGCCGCGAAATCGAGGGTGTTGCCCGCCACATCCGGCTTCCCCGACAGGATGATCGGGTTGAGGATCACGATGTAGGCCATCGTGACGAACGTCACGAGACCGCCGCGGATCTCGGTTCCGATGGTCGAGCCGCGCTCGCTGATGCGGAAGAAGCGGTCGAAGGCCGAGACGGGACGCGTCGACGACGTGGTGGTGTTCACGAGTGCTCCGGGGGTCGAAGGGTGAGCGGCATGCTCCGCGCCGAGTCTATGGCCGGCGGGGTCCGCTCAGGGCAGCTGATCGGATGTTGCGTGTCGCTCCCGCGCAGGCATAGTCTGTAGGGCTGCTCGGGCAACCCCTCCGGGCGGACGAAGCTCGCACCACGAGGAGGCACCATGTTGAGCACCGGTTTCCCGCGCCCTGTCGAGGCCGCGACGCCGGCGGCCGCCTTCTCGCCGCGACGCCGTTAGCGGCAGCGCCCGCCCGCCCCTTCCGACGGATCCGGAATCCGTCGTCACCATCCCACGTTCCACCACTCGAACGCAGGCGCTCGCCTGCGCCCACTCGGATGACTCATGCCTGAACTGACGACCCCGCCCGCGCCCGCGCGCGGCACCGTGCGCACCCTCGCGCGCATCCTGCCCTTCGTGCGCCCCTACCTCGGCCGCACGATCACGAGCCTCATCGTGTACGTCGCGCTCACGATGGTGTCGCTCAGCGTGCCCGTCGTGCTCCAGTGGATCATCGACGGGCCCCTTGCGACGGGCGATGCGGCGCAGGTGTGGCCCGCCGCCGGCATCGTGCTCGCGCTCGGCGTCGCCGAGGGCTTCCTCATCATGCTGCGCCGCTGGCTCGTGCTCACGCCGTCGACGCACATCGAGGCGAACATGCGGGGCGCGCTCTACGACAAGCTGCAGGACCTGCCCGTCGCCTTCCATGACCGCTGGCAGTCGGGTCAGCTGCTCTCGCGCTCGATGGGCGACCTCGGCACGATCCGCCGCTGGCTCGCGTTCGGCGTCATCCTGCTCGTCGGCAACGTCGTCGTGATCGTCGTCGGTTTCGGCATCCTCTTCACGTGGTCGTGGCAGCTCGCGATCGTGTTCATCGTCGCCTCGATCCCCATGTGGGTCGTCGGGTTCCGCTTCGAACACCGCTACTCGCTCGTGTCGCGTCGCGCGCAAGACCAGCAGGGCGACCTCGCGACGACCGTCGAGGAGTCGGTGCACGGCATCCGCGTGCTCAAGGCCTTCGGGCGCGGGAAGCACAGCCTCGAGAACTTCTTGCGGCAGGCCGAGGAGCTACGGGGTACGGAGCTCGAGAAGGCGCGGTCGATCGCGGGCCTATGGCTCTGGCTGCTGCTCATCCCGGATGTCGCGTTCGCGCTTTCGCTGCTCGGCGGCGTCGTGCTCGCCGCGGCCGGGCAGCTCACGGTCGGCGGTCTCATCGCCTTCTTCGCGGCGGCCGCCGTGCTGCGCTGGCCGATCGAGTCGATCGGCTGGCTGCTCTCGATGACCTTCGAGACGCGCACGGCCGTCGAGCGCATCTTCGAGGTGCTCGACGAGCCCAACCCGATCCGCGATCCCGAGCACCCGGCGACGATCGCGGAGCCGCGCGGACGCCTCGTGTTCGACCACGTGCACTTCCGCTACCAGGACTCGCCGGCATCCGTTCCCGACCTGCTCGACGACATCGTGCTCGAGGTCGAGCCGGGCGAGACGATGGCACTCGTGGGCCTCACAGGCTCGGGCAAGACGACGCTCACGGCGCTCACGACGCGCCTCTATGACGTGACGGGTGGCCGTGTGCTGCTCGACGGCGTCGACGTGCGCGACCTCACGCGCGCCGAGCTGCGCGCGCGTATCGCGA
>Ga0180223_1001736_pt1 | contig 15401 bp, 17 predicted proteins | sample eDN5th30CKraftOP_FD_151337 | JGI IMG/M metagenome (GOLD analysis project Ga0180223, IMG submission 151337) | Enriched Organic Plus compost microbial communities from Emeryville, California, USA - eDNA 5th pass 30_C Kraft OP (version 2) (version 2) ...
TCATCAAGCGCTCGCTGGCGTCCGGCTATGCCGGCATCGACAATCCGCTGTTCTATCGCGACAACACCATGATGCTGCTCGGCGACGCCAAGAAGATGACCGAGGGCATCGTCAAGGCGATGTAGGCGCTACTGCTGTATCGCTGAGAACATCGTTGGATGTTCCGATGATTCTCGAAGCTGCGATTCTCAATATCCGTCCCGGCGAAGAAGCGGCATTCGAAGCGGCGATGCGTGAGGCGCAGCCGCTGATCGCGGCGTCGCCGGGATTTGTGAGGATCGAGGTGCGCCGCTGCGTCGAAACGGCAAACCGCTATCTGCTGCTGGTGACGTGGGAGACGCTGGAGGATCACACCGCCGGCTTTCGCCAGTCGGACCGCTATCAGCAGTGGCGCGCATTGCTGCATCACTTTTACGAGCCGTTTCCGGTCGTCGAGCACTACGGCGCGCCGGTCATCTCATAAAACAAGCCCGGCGTTGCGCCGGGCTTGTTTCCCACCTTGATCCTGCGTCGCACTCAGCGCCAGCGGCACACTCGCACCCCGCGGCTGTTGCGCCAGCAGACCCGGTGGCGTCCTGTAATGCGTGGCCCTCCAATCACGGCGCCGGCCGCGCCACCTACAATCGCGCCCACGGGTCCGGCAACAACGGCACCCGCACCTGCGCCGATGGCCGCGCCCGTGAGCCGGCGCTGCTGCGCATTGGCCTCTGTGGCGGCGCCTGCAAGCGCAAGAAGCGTTGCGCCGACGACAAGCACCTTGTGCATGGCGTTCTCCCGGAAGTGGTTCGGAAGGCCAACGCCGGGAAGGCTGTCCGGTTCCCGCAGCCGGGGGACAGGGCCGAAAGTTGAAGTCCCGAAGCATGATCCTTTCCGATGGAATTGGATCGCGCTCCGGATCCCTTTGCATGGGCGCGTTTTCTGCGGCGAAGCGGTTTTCACTTCGCCGGAAAAGGCTCCAGCGCCGTTGCTACGCCGCCTGCTGAATTTCCACCGGGCGCTCGCGGCATGTCGTGCGCCGCATGTCGCGCCGGTATTTGGTGTCCTCGAATTCCGTGGCGTGGTGCATCACCGAAAGATTGTCCCACATCAGCAGGTCGCCGAGCCGCCACTTGTGGCGATAGACATTCTCCGGACGGGTGGCGAAAGCCATCAGTGTGCGGATCAGCCCGAGCCCGAGATCGTCTGGCCAGCCGACAATGCGTTCCGCATGGGAGGCGAGATAGAGCGACTTGCGCCCCGAGCCCTCGTGGAGATGCACCATCCGGTGATAGGCCGGCGGGCGCGACTCAAGCTCCTCCTGGGTCGGGGCGGGGAAGCCCGCGAGCTGGCGCGAATGCCAGATCGAATGGGCGACGGTGAGATCCTCCATCATGGTCTGCAGCGGCGCCGGCAGTCCGGCATAGGCCACCCGCATGTCGCAGAATTCGGTGTCGCCACCTTCCGGGGGAATCTCGTGGCCCAGCAGCAGCGAGTAGGTCGCGCGGTTGTCCATGAACGACATGTCAGTGTGCCAGAGCCGGTCGCCCTTGCGGAACAGCATGCGCCGCTCGTCCGGCTTCATGATGTTGCCGTCGGGATCGAGGTTGCCGACATCGACCAGCGCCGGATTGGTGATGCGCTTGCGCACCTCCCCTGCGACCTTGAACGTGGCGCCCACCTCCACCGGTCCAAACAGTCGGCTGAAGGCGATGTGCTGTTCGTCGGTTGGCGGCGCCGCATTGCGGAAGACGATGACGCCGTAGGTGTCGATGGCCTGTTTCAGTTCGGCGAATGGCAGGCGGTTAGGCGGCGCCGTGAAATCGACCCCCGTGACTTCGGCCGCAAACATCGGATGCAGGGGTGTGATCTGGATTGTCATGATGCGTTTCTCCCTGACGTTCACACTATCGTGTCAGCGGCGGTTGAGTAAATCCGCCGGCTGACGCGACCAACCACGGATGCAACCCGACTGCCTTCCGCTGTATTGTCACGGAGGGTGGGACCTGAGGAGATGATGCGATGCGATATGCTTTCGCGATTGTTGCTATGGCAGCCGCCATGCTGACGATGGACACGCGTCCAAGTGCGGCGCAGCAATATCCCTGGTGCGCCTATTACAGCGGCCGGAGTGGTGGCACCTACAACTGCGGCTTCGTCAACTTCAAGCAATGCCAGGCGACGGTGAACGGGATCGGCGGCTACTGCCAGCGCAATCCCGCTTATGTCGCCCAGCAGAAGACCAGGCGTGTGGTGCGCTGACCACTCACAGCGTCCGGAACATCACATAGGCATCCACATCGCCGAGACGTGGATGCGCAAAGACGCCGGGCAGCGTTCCGACGATGGCGAAGCCGAGGCTCTGCCAAAGCTTCACGGCGCGCTCATTGCTGCTGATCACGAAGTTGAACTGCATGGCGCGGAAACCGCACGCCCGCGCCCGCGCCTGCTCAAGCGAATGAAGGCACATGGCCCGCGCAATGCCGCGGCCGGTCGCGCCGGGCCGCACCATGTAGCCGCAGTTGGCGACGTGGGAGCCGCCGCCCTGCTGGTTGGCGCGAAGGTAATAGGTGCCGACCACGTCGCCAGTGGCGTCTTCGGCGACGAACACTTCATGGGCGGGTGAATGCCAATAGGCGAGCGCGTTGTGCCGGGAGATATCGCGCGGGATCGGATAGGTCTCGCCGGCCCGGAAGGTCGGCTCGAGGATCGACCAGAGCGCGTCGGCATCATTCTCGGTGGCGGGGCGGATGAGCATCGTGAGCCAGACGTCTGTTCAGATAAAAGGAATCAACCAAGGGACTCGGCGCCAACCTCCCCTTGCTTCAAGGGGAGGTCGACTGCGAAGCAGGCGGGAGGGGATCATCTTGACCCCCACCCCAACCCTCCCCCTTGCAGGGGGAGGGAGTCGAAAGTCAGTGCCAATAACTCTGAAAAAGCGAAGGAAAGTTGAAGCGATTGGTGTTCCTCGCGCGACAGATTCGGGACCAAACGAAAACGGGCCGGGAAATCTCCCAGCCCGCATCCAAAACCTGTACTGCGATCGTTATGCGCGGGGAGCGCGGCTGCCGAAACCACCACCGCCACCGCCGCCAAAACCACTGCCGCCTGCGCCGCGGGGCGCGCCAGCACCGAAAGCCGGCTTCGGCTTCATCGGCAGCAGGCCTTCGCGCTGCAGCTTCTTGCGGGCCAGCTTGCGGGCGCGGCGGACAGCTTCCGCCTTCTCGCGTGCCTTCTTCTCGGACGGCTTCTCGTAATGTCCGCGGAGCTTCATCTCGCGGAAGATACCCTCGCGCTGCATCTTCTTCTTGAGCGCCTTGAGGGCCTGATCAACATTGTTGTCACGGACGAGAACCTGCACGCAGCGGCATCCTTTCGGTCAGTCGGTCGGCTTGAAACGGGAGCTTCCGGTCCCGGGGAGACCGTCGCAATGGGACGAATCCAGCCGAGAGGGCCGGGGAATTAACAGAAGCGCGGTGAAATGTCCACCTGTCCGGACGATTTTTATGCCCTGTCAGGCTAACGAAGGCGTGAGCCCGCATCCGCCCGTGGCGAAAACCGCCTGCGTCACAGCAATCCCGTCACAACAGCCGCGTCACATGGCCCATCTTGCGGCCAGGCCGCACACTCGACTTGCCGTAGAGATGCACGGTGGCGCCGGGGGTCGCGAGCCAGTGCATCACGTCGTCGATCTCGTCGCCGATCAGGTTGATCATCTCGACCTGGCCGTGGCGGATCGGTTTGGCGAGCGGCCAGCCAGCCACCGCGCGGATATGCTGCTCGAACTGTGACACGGAGCAGCCGTCCAGCGTCCAGTGGCCGGAATTGTGCACCCGCGGCGCGATTTCGTTCACCAGCACCTTGTGCTCGGCGCCCTCGCGCAGGACGAACATCTCCACCGCCAGCACGCCGACATAGCCGAAGGCCTCGGCAATCGTGGAGGCGATGCGCCGCGCCTCCTCCGCCACGGCATCGGAGACCTGCGCCGGGACATGGGAGACCTTCAGGATATGGTCGCGGTGTTCGTTCTCGGTGACGTCGAAGCATTCGATCGTGCCGTCACGGCCGCGGGCGGCAACGACGGAAATTTCCCGCTCGAACGGCACGAAGGCTTCGACGATGCCGGCCTGGCCGCCGATCTCGCGCCATGCCGCGTCCGGATCAAGGCCGTCGCGGATGGTGATCTGGCCCTTGCCGTCATAGCCGAAACGGCGCGTCTTGAGCACGGCCGGCCGGCCGATTGTCGCGACCGCGGATGCGAGTTCCGCGGCTGAATCCACCTTGGTGAACCGCGCTGTCGGGATGCCGAGGTTGGTGACGAAGGTTTTCTCCACGAACCGGTCCTGGGTGATGGCCAGGATCTGCGGATCGGGCAGCACCGGCCGCCGGGCCGAGAGGAAGACCGCGGTTTCGGCGGGCACATTCTCGAATTCGTAGGTGACCACATCGACATCGGCCACAAAGCGGTCGAGCGCGCCGGTGTCGGTGTAGTCCGCGCAGGTCACGCGGTGGACGACATCGAAGGCGGGCGAATCCGGGCTTGGCGCGAACACATGGCATTTGAGGCCAAGGCGCGCGGCGGCGAGCGCCAGCATCCGGCCGAGCTGGCCGCCGCCGAGAATGCCAATGGTCGCGTCCGGTCCGAGGACCGTCGCAGCAGGCGCTGCATTCACGGGCGATCCTCGGGTCGTTCGGCAACGGCGTCGGTGCGCTGCTGGCGCCAGGCTTCCAGCCGGCCCGCGAGAGACGGGTCCTGCAGGGCCAGCACGCTGGCGGCAAGGAGCGCCGCGTTGGTCGCGCCGGCGGGACCGATCGCCAGGGTCCCGACCGGAACGCCCGGCGGCATCTGGACGATGGAATAGAGCGAATCGACGCCGCTCAGCGCCTTGGACTCCACCGGCACCCCGAACACCGGCAGGGTGGTCATCGCCGCCGTCATCCCGGGCAGGTGCGCGGCGCCGCCGGCTCCGGCGATGATCACCTGGAAGCCGCTCGCCTTGGCGCCCTTGGCGAAGGCGTAAAGGCGTTCCGGCGTGCGATGCGCCGAGACGATGCGCACCTCATGGCCGACGCCGAGTTCTTTCAGCGTGTCGGCGGCGTGCTTCATCGTCGGCCAGTCGGACTGGCTCCCCATGATGATGGCTACCGGCGTGTTCGTCGTCATGGGCGACGGTGTAGTTTAAAGCGCCACCGGACGCAAAATGGATTCCCGCCTTCTGGAGTCATGTGCTGTCGCGCGCCCACCCTCTGGCCCTGCTGCCAGGCTGCTGCCACAATGGTGTCAGCATCGACATGGGACAAGACAGCCATGAGACGTGCGGACCGGCTTTTCCAGATCATCCAGATCCTGCGCCGCGGCGGTCACCGGCCGCTGACGGCGGACACCATTGCGGTGGAGCTGGAGACCTCGAAGCGGACCGTCTACCGGGACATCGCCACCCTGATCGGGCAGCGGGTGCCGATCCGGGGCGAGGCGGGCATGGGCTATGTGCTGGAGGCCGGCTTCGACCTCCCGCCGCTGATGCTGACGCCCGACGAGATCGAGGCCGCGGTGCTCGGGGCCCAGTGGGTGGCGGGACGTGGCGATCCGGTGCTCGCCCGGGCGGCGGAGGATCTGATCGCAAAGATCGGCGTGGCCGTCCCCGAGCGGTTGCGGCCCTACGTCATGGAGCCGACGACGGGGACGCGGCCGGCCTATGCCATGCCGCCGGACCGGATCGATATCGCCCATGTGCGGTCCTGGATCAGGGCCGGGCGCAAGATCGAACTGCATTATAGCGATGAGCAGGGCCGCGAGAGCCAGCGCATCGTCTGGCCGGTGACGGTCGGATATCTGGAAGCGGTGCGCCTGCTGATCGCGTGGTGCGAATTGCGCCAGGACTTCCGCACCTTCCGCACCGACCGGGTCCGGACCGCCACATTTCTGGAAGAGCGCTATCCCGAGCGCCCGGCTGCGCTGCGGGCGAGGTGGCAGCACACGCTCACCCAAGCCTGATTTTGGGTGGGTGCGGGAGCTCTACCTATTGTGGATGATCATAATCAGGACTTTTGTTCCATTTTCATTGCTATGGTTATCGTCATAGAGTGGTCCAGAGAGACACTGGTTGGGGGCAACTGGACTCGATGGCGAAGGAGAGCGACCGCCGGCCTGACGACGTGCCTGAGCGTGGACCTGCGTCCACCTCCGAGCGGCGGCGCCCGGACGTGGTGGAACCATCGCCTGCCGCCAAGCCGGCAAGTTCGACGCCGATGCAACTGGCTGCCGAAGTTGATCGCCTGATGCAGCAGGGCGCCCCGGGGAGCCGGGGTGTTGCGGAACTGGTCTCGCGAACGAAAGCCGACCCGCTCCCCAAAGTCTTCGACCGCGACGGTTTTGAAGCCGAACTGGCATGGGCGGTGGCCTATATAAAACGCTACGGGAACAGCGCCGCCTTGATCTGTCTTGATCTCGACGGCCTGCAGCAGATGAATGAGCGCAGCGGCAGGGAAGCCGGTGATGTGGTGCTCTGGGCCGTCGGCGGGTCGCTGACGCGATGGGTGCGCGCCTCTGACTGCGTCGGCTGCCTGGGCGATGACGAATTCGCTCTGCTGCTGTGGAATATCGGCGAATCGGATGCCGCGGCGAAGGCCCAGCGGCTCGAACAACAGGTCAGCGATCTTTCGATTCTTTACGATACGGCGGAACTGTCGATCACCGCATCGGCAGGCGCGACAATCGTCGGTCCGCTCGATACCCCCACTGAACTGATCCAGCGCGCCGACCAGGCCCTGGCCGCCCGCAAGGCGCAGCGCCCCGCTTATCATTGCTGACGGAGTGTGAGAGAGTGCGCGAAGGCGTTCCGCCTCGTGGCGGACGAACCTGACGCGCGGGTCAACCGCGCCAAAACGACAACGGGAGGAAATGATGACCAGGCTTGGGCTTGCCGTTGCCGCAACGCTGGCGCTGCTGAACGCGATGAGCCCGGCGTCGGCTCAGGACGCCGCGGCGGATTATCCCAACAGGCCTGTCCGCGTCATCGTGTCGGTGCCCGCCGGAGGCGGCGTCGATTCCGTCACGCGCATCATCGCCGAGAAGCTGCAGCAGAAATTCGGCCAGCCATTCGTGATTGAGAATCGCGGTGGTGCCGCCGGCAACGTCGCGGCGGAAGCCGTGATCATGGCCGAGCCGGACGGCTACACGCTGATGGCCTCGCAGCCTGCACCGATCACCGTCAATCCCGCCATCTACAAGAAGCTGAACTTCGATCCGACCCGGCTCGAGCCGGTCGCGATCATGTCGCACATTCCCAACGTGCTGCTGGTGCGGTCTGATTTCCCGGCCAAAACGGCGCAGGAATTTCTGGCCACGGTGAAGGGCAATCCGAACAAATACAATTATGCGTCGCAGGGCGCCGGCACGACCTCCCATCTGACGACAGAACTGTTCATGACACTGACCGGCGCAAAGCTGGTGCATGTCCCTTACAAGGGCACCGCTCCGGCGCTCAACGATCTGGTCGGGCGGCATGTCGACCTGATGTTCATGGAACTGTCTGCGGCGAACAAGCTGCATTCAGCCGGCAATGCACGGATCCTGGCGGTCGCGACCGACAAGCGCCTGGACGTGCTGCCCGAGATCCCGACCATGGTCGAGGCCGGCGCGCCGAATTTCGTGTCCGATACCTGGAACGCGATTACCGCGCCGCCGAAAACGCCGCTGGCCATCGTCGCCAAGCTCAACGCGGCTGTGAACGAAATCCTCAATTCACCGGACATCAAGCAACGCTTCGTCGCGCTCAATCTGCTGCCGGGCGGCGGCACGCCGGCGGAAAACGCCAAGTTCATCAAGACGGAGACGCAGCGCTGGAGCGACGTGGTGAAGCAGGCGAACATCCAGGCGGAGTAGGAGCCGCCGCAGAGCCGTCCGTTCAAAGAGCGACCGGACGCTTTCATTTCGCTTACGCAATAATGTCCGGCGTCAACTGATCCTCGATGAAGGAGATGCGGTCGCGCAGGATCAGCTTGCGTTTCTTCAGCCGCTGGACCTGGATGAGGTCGGAGCCCGGCGAATCCTGAAGCGCCTGGATGGCGCTGTCGAGGTCGCGATGCTCCTGCTGCAGCCGCGCCAGTTGCGCCCGCAACTCGCGTTCTTCCTCGTCTGTCATCCGGTCTGCTGCTTTCGGGTCCCGCCGCTCACCTGCGGAAAGTATCCCGCGTCGGCGAGGCCCGTTCAAGTCCGCCTGTGGGTTGCCTCTCGTGGCGGCGTCGCTTGTGCCTCGTTGCGATGCGGAAACCGTGGCGGTGACGGACGCACATCCAAGGGCTTCGCCACAGGAAATCTTTCACAAGGAAAATCTGGCCGTGGCCTGCCGGATTGTCGGGAACCGGTCGATTCCGGGTCGACAGCAATTCGCAAAGGTGTACACTTTCCATGTCAGCCATGTGACCCAGGAGGCATCCTACATGTCCATGCAAACTGAGCTTGCCGAAATTGAGCAACTCCACCGGGCGCTTGAAGACGAAATCCGCGAAGCGCTCGCACATCCCTCCACCGACGATCTTGCCATCATTGAGCTCAAGCGCCGCAAACTCCAGCTGAAGGATGAGATGGCGCGCATGCGCCTCAACGACAGCGTTCACTAGAGAACGTTGTTCTTCGTTTGAATTGTCCTTCGTTTGAATCGGCAAATCCCGGTGCTCGTGCCGGGATTTGTGCTTTATGAGATGGATACTCTGTCTCTCGGTGCGGTCCGCCTGCTTCTCCATCGTGACGACGCACGGCGTTGGCCCTCTCGTTTTCTACGTCGCAATCCTTTGTGATGGATTGCCGGATCAAGCCCCGCAACAACAACGAAGGAAGATTATTTCAGGACAGTCGGATTGTCCGCATGCCGGCATCGCCGAGCAGAAAATTCTTGCTTCAGGTAGGGCTGGAGAAAGCATCGTATCTCAGTCCGCTGTGGACATGACGATCGCGCATCGGCCGCTTCAAGCAGCCGCAGTCGTGCCGCCGTGATTGAGTATCACGGATCGCATGTTACAAGCACCGCCGGAAGCGAATGGAGCGCCGGCCGCGCTTCGTCACCGTGCGCGGCAGCTTCACGAATCTCTTCAGCCTGACGGGCTGCAACGTGAATGTCGACGCGGCATTGTTCCCGCATGTCGATACGGCAGTGAACTGACCATTCCGCTCCGCTTTTTTGGGCTTGCATAAAGCCGCGTTGACGGCCATCACCGGGTCTTGTGAAGAGCGAGATCCGGCGATGCGTCTTCTGTTTTTCCGGCCCGGCCCGGCCATCCACTGCCCCGAACCGGCAGTCCCATTCCAAAGCGGTGTACCGACCAGCGCGGGATCAACCATCGCTGCTCATGCAAAGGCTTTCGATATCGTCGGCAATGCGGGGAACATGATCCATCGCATGGCGATGGTGCAGATGCTCGATTTTGATCCGCTCCGGTCGTCGCATGTCAACCTGTTCAAACTCATCAAGAAGATGGGTGGGGTCAAAAGCGCGGCCAGGCTCATCGAAGAGAATTTCGACGGCGTCGTGCTGACGATGTCGAATATCATCCGCGCCGGCGCCTCGGAGGGCGAGATCGGCGCATTGGTCGAAGAACTCAAATGTGACGTCTACTGCGTTGGCGCTGGCCTTCAGGACGACATCCCGGCCGATCTGTCCCTGCTGGAGCCCGATCTGCAGCATCTGCTCCGGGTTCTCAATGACAAGGCGCGGCTGCTGGGTGTTCGTGGCCATCAAACCGAACGCTGGCTGCGCGCGGCCGGGATTTCCAGGGCGCAGGCCATCGGCTGCCCATCCATGTTTGTCTATCCGCGCAACATCTCCACGTTGCGGCCGCCCAAGAAGATCGATCGGATCATTTCAGCCGGTCACATGACTCCCTCGGATATGGCCAGCAAGACATCCAGCCGGGCGCGGGATCTGCTCAAGGCCTTCGACGGCGTGAAGGCCTCGTATGTCTTCCAGGGCGAAATCCGGAATTTCAAGGCCATTGCCGGAAAGCTCTTTGTTTACGACGAGGCGACGTCACGCTTGAACGCAACAGTTGTATCGAATGCGATCAGGAAGGCGTCCGGCCTGGAGTCGCCGTTCTCCACCTACTATTCGTTCAACGAAGTCGGGGCGTGGCGCCAGGCCTGTCTGCGATACAATGCCTATGTTGGCGACCGCATCCATGGCGGCGTCGCCGCCATGCAAGCCGGCGTTCCGGCGCTTGTGCTCTATCAGGATGCCCGTGTGGCGGAACTCGTTGATTATCACGGCATTCCGTCGTGCCACCTTTCGGACTTTGCGAGACTTGGATGCCGGGCCGCGGTGGAGCAGCATCTTCAGCAGGATGCCTTCGAAAAATTCCGTAACAAGTATCTCGCCGCGCTTCGGGTTTTCTCGGACGCGATATCCGCATCGGGGCTTCGGCTGGCGACGCAGCCCGAGATTGACTTTGTCCTGTCGCCGCCGGTCGAGGCCGCTCCGGCTATTCAGCGGGCGGGATGACCAGCCTGACGCCGAGGTGGTTCCGCCCGGCGGCAACGGTGCGGGCTTCCCTCAAAGGGTTTGCGTCTGATTCAGCGATGTCGGGATCAGGCTCTATCTTCTGACAATTCCCAGATACGAAAACGTCAGATCGAGATTGGTCTTGCTGGGAAGCCTGAAAACAAACTTCGCTTCCTTCGCTGAGCATTCCTCAAGCAGGGCTTTGTTCAGGTCGATGTGATTGACGCATACCGACTCGGTGTCGTGCAGCAAATGCGATTGCAAACCGTAGAAGGGGTCGTCCTCAGGATTGTCCCTGTTGATATAAAGACCTGTTTCAATGCTAAGCGGGATATGGCTGCGGGCGATGAAAGCGATGTCCAGCTCCTTCGCTTGAAGGAGCCTGTCCCACACCGCGAAAAATTCAATCAGGACCCATGAGATCCGCTCGGCATTGATTGAACGGAATCGGATGTCCCAGTCGAGATTCGGCGAGGTTTCCCGGCCCCGCGACGTGATCTGGGAGACTTCGAACTGCCCTTCGGACTCCGGTGTGCCGGCTGGCGACGCGTCGTCCCGCCCATAGGCGATCCGGCCGCCGTCAACGAACTCGCCATAGGGATCGATGACAAGCTGCGGCTGGCTTAACTCCCTGTCGAATAGCGCGGCCATCGCCGGCACAATGGCGGCAGTCCGCAGGTTGCGCAGCTGGTTTACAAAAGCCGGCTGGCGAGCGGCTTGCGCCTGACCCGCAGGGGGCACCAGATGGAGGTTGGGCGCCTGATGCAAAGCTGCCACGGGCGCGGGGGCCGCTGCTGCATTCGGCTTCTTTCTGGCGAACTGATAGCGATCAAAGAGAAGGCTGTCCCACCCATAGGTCGGCCCTTCCCCCAGAGAGGGGAAGTTCTGCTGGGAATAGCCGGGAAACCGAAGCGTGGAGAAATCGATATCGGTTGTTGCGGTAATGCGGTTGCCGTCCGTGTCTCGCACCTCCCGGGTCCGCTGATCGCCGAATGAATAGAAGCGGGTCGTCAGGTAGCTCAGGAAGCGCTCGATCCGGCTCGTATCCGGTGCGGACAGCGGATGGAGACGGTCGACGACATCATTCTCATCGTTGACATAAGTGTTGATGCCGTCGATCTGATAGAACGCCTTGCCGAACAGCATCACGGGCTTGTGCGATGCCATCGCAAGCACGCCGACGCCGGAATTGAACGTCAGGACGGCATCGGCCAGGGAGAGCAGATCGGTGATGTGCTGGTCACCTGCATCGACGGCTCCCTCGACCAGATGAATTTTATCTTCCAACGGATGTTTCTTGATCACCACCCGCCATTGGACCGGCAGCACCGCCGGAAGGCGCGTGAGCATGTCCAGGAAGCGATCATAGGTCAGATCGTCTCTCACCATGACGCGGGTGGCCGTATCCGACGGCCGCTGCAGCGCCACGAACAGAATCCTGTGTGCAGGCCCCAGCCTGAGCTTCTGGCGGAGAAGGTCACGGCTGACGCGATCGGCCTGGCGTTCCAAGGCCATCTCGGACCGGCGCAGATCGGCCACGTATTCGCGGACGAGGGCCGTCTGGGTCTCGTTGAGCGGATGGTCCCACAGTTCCGCGTCGTAGGATGAGCTGTCTGCCAGAAAGCCCGTCGGGTCATAGAAAAGCGAGTGCGGCAGCGCGCCCCGTTCCGCGATGATAAACGGCAGCTTCGCACGCTGCGCCCACATGTAGATCCGGGACATCGGCGGCGTCGCATACGGATTGTGGAACATCACGCGGGTGATGGCATTCACCTCGACGAAGCTCAGGAACTCCTCTTCGCTCTCGAACCACTCGGCCTCGGCCCAGACCGCCCCGCCGAGCATCGGCTGAATATTCCGATTGAAGACGAAGCAGTTGTTGCGGAACATCAGTGTCCGCCCCGCGGCCAGGTCGGGCAATGCGGCGGGCTCGATGCCTTTGGTCGCAAAGGTCTGCAGCTTCTTGAGGAAAAGCTCGCGGTTCTGTCGGGTTTTTGCGGTGTATTGGCTTGTGTCGGTCACCGTGTGCCAGGCGTGGAACATCGTGACCCCCTTGCCCCACAGGAGGTCGCCGAACAGCCGGTAAACGGCTTTCCAGCTGCGATATTCATACTGATTGGCGAAATTGCCGGCCTCCAGCAGCCATTGCTCAGGCAGCGGAAATTTGCGGACCAGTCGGATGCAGCGGCAGTTGAATTCGAGATCCTCGTAGCCCCAGCCGGAAAAGTCGGAGTCATTTCCGCCGCGCGCGAGATAATAGGTTCGACTGTAAAGATTGATCGATGTGCCTGTCGAAACCTTCTCGATACGTTCGCGGTCTCCCTTGAGTGCGAAGTCGAGGAATTTCTTGCGCCGCAGCGCCGGATCGGTGGCAAAGAATTCCCGGGTGCCTTTGTCCGTCAGATAGACGCATGGCACCATCAAAAAGTCGGCGCTGTTTTGCTCAAGTTTCTGGATGGAGATTTCGGCAAGGATGTCGGCATAGAAATCCTGAGGCGGAAGGAGGTCGACGTCCTGGAAGAAGATGTACTGGCTGCGGGCGAACATCGCGCCGAAGTTGCGGCATCGCCCGATTGAGAAAATCTCGCCGTGGCTCTTGAGGGGCAGATAGGAAATGCCGTTGGCCTCGCAGATGGCCCGCAGGTCGGCCGCATACCTGTCTTCCGAACCGTCATCGACAACGAGAACCTGATAGGCATCTGGCAGCTCGCCCGGCGGCATATGCTGCTGTAACCGCGTCAGGGCGTCAGTACGGTCCGGGGATACGCGCAGCGGAATAACAATGGTGATCCGCGCGCTGTCGCTTTGACTGTCGATGAGGCGGGTCCAGTCGATGAGCGCGCGATATGGCTCCGCGCTATCGCTTTGATAAAAGTCCGCCCTTGTCTTTGCTTTTATCGGAGAGGCGTTAAGCATTCTTGGCCGTTATCAACAGTAAGAACCAATTATTCCATCTATATAGTATTTTATAGGCCTCTCTACGATTCGTGAATTCTTTTTCTTCTTGCTGATTACAACTTTTTTTCTATGTGGAATGTAACAGAGACAATGTCCTTCCTGTTCCACACAAAAACTCAAAAAAGCCAAGCTCATTCATGGCGTGTCTTGCTGAGCACACCCGCCAAATAAAATAAGGCGTGATGCTTCAGGTTCCAGGCGACAGCAGGTTCCACGCGCCTTGCACGATCAGCGCCACGGAGATCAGCAGCGTCAGCACATAGGTGATCGTGTAGAACGCTTCCATCGGCGTGCGCTTCACCAGCCAGACACCGAGGAAATTGGTCGCCACCGCGATCGGCAGCAGCAGCAGCGAGGTGGCGAAGTTGCGCGTGTTGAAATGGCCAAGCGCGACATAGGGAACAATCTTCATCGCATTCACGGCCGCGAAGAACAGCGTGATGGTGCCGACCAGCTCCATCTTCGGCAGCCGCTGCGGCAGCACATGCACCTGAAACGGGGGGCTGCCGCCCTGGGTGAGGGTCGAGACGAATCCAGCGACGCCGCCCCAGAATACGCCGCTGGCTGCCGTCTTCTCTTGCGCCCCGGTGAGGTGACGATTGAACCACGCGTTGAGGACGAAGGTCACACCGATGATGCCGACCGTGACCCGCACCACATCGTCGGAGACGAAGCCAGCAAACACCCAGGCGATGCCAATGCCGATCACCGCGCCGGGCAGCATCACCTTCAGGTTCCAGGCGCTCCAGTCGCGATGATAGATCCACACCGAAATGGCATCCTGTACGATCAGCACCGGCAGGATCAGCGCGGCGGCCTCAAGCGGCGGCAGGTAGAAGGCGACGAGCGGGGTCGCCATGGCGCCCACGCCGGTGAAGCCGCCCTTGGCGAGGCCCAGCGTGATCAGCGCCGGAATGGCGAGGAGATAGAAGACAGGTTCGGTGATGATGGTCATGGCGGGCCGCGGCCGGAGGGCCAGACTGTGGAGTAGACTGGCTCTCGCTGCAGCGCAACGATGAAGCTGTCCCGCCTGCCGCAGGCGGCCATGCCGAAATTGCGGCTCACCCGGCAAACGGCCGGTCGCAGATGACTTAAGTCACTTAGGGGAACGTCATCGGGAGACCTGACGCAATGACTCTCTCAGTCCAACCCTGCGACGAGACGGTGATCCGCGCGACTCCGGTCGCTGCGCCGTGCGATGCGGGCCGCAAGCGCTGGATCCTGGCGGCGACCGTGCTCGGCTCGACCCTGGCGTTCATCGACGGCGCGGCGGTGAATGTCGCGATGCCGGCGATCGAGCGCGACCTCGGGGCGTCGCTGGCGCTGATCCAGTGGGTGATCAACGCCTATACGCTGTCGCTGGCCGCCCTGCTGCTGATCGGCGGCGCGGCGGGCGACCAGTTCGGCCGGCGCCGCATCTTCATCGCCGGCATCGTGATCTTCGCATTGGCCTCGGTCTGGTGCGGCCTGGCGCCGAACCTGCCGCAGCTTGTCGCTGCGCGCACGGTGCAGGGCATCGGCGCGGCGCTGCTGGTGCCGTGTTCGCTCGCCATTATCGGCGCGTCGTTCGAGGAGAGCGAGCGCGGCCGGGCGATCGGCACCTGGGCGGGCTTCTCGGCGCTGGCGGGTGCGATCGGGCCGGTGCTCGGCGGCTGGATCGTCGATCAGGCGAGCTGGCGCTGGATCTTCCTGATCAATCCGGTGCTCGCCGTGATCACGGTCTGGATCGCGGTGGCCCGGGTGCCGGAGAGCCGTGATCCCGAAGCCAGGCCGGAGATCGACTGGCTCGGCGGGCTGCTGGCATTTGCTGGACTGGGGCTGATCGTATTCGGGCTGGTCGAGTTGCCGGACCGTGGCATTGCCGATCCGTGGGTTGTTGTCGCGCTGCTCGCTGGCGGGCTGCTGCTTGCGGCTTTTGTCTGGGTGGAAGCGCGCGCGCCCGCGCCGATGATGCCGCTTGGCCTGTTCCGTTCG
>Ga0180223_1001741_pt1 | contig 15392 bp, 18 predicted proteins | sample eDN5th30CKraftOP_FD_151337 | JGI IMG/M metagenome (GOLD analysis project Ga0180223, IMG submission 151337) | Enriched Organic Plus compost microbial communities from Emeryville, California, USA - eDNA 5th pass 30_C Kraft OP (version 2) (version 2) ...
CATTATCCTGATTTCGGACGCGCGCGGGCGCGGCCGTCAAAGCCGAAAAAAACGTGGAGAAATCAGGCTGGCCGGGGCGGGCCGATGGCAGGCGGCGGCGGCGCGGCGAGCCGGTGGACGGTCAGATCCGCAATGGCGTGCCCTAGGATGAGGATCGCGGGCAGCGGCGCAGGTGGTGGCAGCGCTGCCAGCGTCCCGTTCGCCAGACCGGCGCCGAGGCCGGCAAAGGCGCAAGGCGAATCCGCCGCGCCGTGCCGGGGCGCTGAGCCGTTCTTGCCCAGGTCCACGAAGATTTCGGCAGGCCCGGACCCGCTGCACAGGCTGACGATGATGCCATAGCCCGTCGCCACCGGCATGAAGCCGGTCGGCACGACCAAGCGAACGGACAAGGCCAACAGTAGAATGACGGCGAAGATGCCGCGCCCTGCCGCTGAATGTCCGATCCGCCCCCGCATCCGCAGCGCTTTAGGGGCAGGCATGGGTTTTGTCAGCACGCTTTACGCCGAACGCATACTTCGCGGGCCGAAGCCTTCAGAGACAGCCCTGTTCCGGCGGGTAGAGGTTTCCAAGGAAGGACCGAAGGAGGCGGCTCGCAGAAGCGCCTATGGGTCGCTTCTTTCCCATCGGGCGCGGTAAGCCATGCCCGCGCCAGCTCTTCGTCGTTGCCGCAGGCGGCCAGCAGACGGCGGCGGTAGTCCTGCTGGTCCACATGCGGGTTGTCGATAAACGTGGAGGGACAGTTCACCCATGTCTCGCCGTCCACCTCGTAGGGATGCCACGCCGGTGCGCGTGCGATGTAATTGTGGTGGATCATGGCGTGCAGCGGCCCGCCGGGGTTAGCGGTGCGTATCTCGCGCAGCGGCACGCCCTCTTCGGCCCGAAGGTTGGACTTCAACAGGTCGACCCAGCGCCGGTCGCGCAGCAGGCCGAACTCATCGACGACCAGCAGAGTAAAGCTACGACCCTGGAACTTCTTGTAGGCGTTCGGCCCGTCGAGCTGCCCGCACTCGATAATCGCGCCATTGGGTAGTCGGAACGTATGCTCCGCGCGGTTGTGGCGGACGCCGCGCCCGTAGGCCGACGACAACAGTGCGTCGAGCTGTTCTTCCAGCTCCTGCACGGCCTTGGCCGCCCCGGCATGTGGATTACCGGGCGCTGCCGCTACTTCTGGCAGACTGTACCCTTTATCGAGCGCGACCCCTCGCGCCCCGAAGACGTGCTTACGACCGGACCCGACCACGCGGCGGACGCCGCGCGATACGCGGTGATGCACGCGGCGATCCGCGTCGGCAGCGGTCGCACCTATGGCTGGTATTGAAAGGAGACGACGCGATGACCGCAACCCTTGACGAAGGCACGCCCGTTCGCGGCGACGTGCCGCTGGACATGCACCCCGACAGTCTGCTGGGCCTTGGCCGCGCGCTGGACCAAGCCGACACGCTGGGCGTATCCGTATATTCGTCGGCGCGCGAAGCGCTGCGTCTCTGCTACGATTGCTTCGGGCGGCTGAACGATGCCGAGCGCGACTTGCAGGCGATGGCCCCGCCCGCCGTTCGTCGCCAGCATCCCGCCGCGAAGGGCGGTGGCACCGAGATTGTCGGCGACATTCGCATGGTGAACGGCAGGCCCACCCGCGTCGTGAACACGGAGGAGCTTATTGCGGCGGCGGAGCGCGCGCTGGATCGCGTCGCGCCCGCCGTTGATCGCCGCGTTGCTGAGCTGAACCGCTATCGCGAGACCTTGGCGAGCCGTGTGGCGACCGCGCTCGATACGCCCGCCCGGCGCACGCCGGAGGGGCTGGCGCTCGCCAGCGAGGTCCGCGCGCACATAAAGGCGATGAAGCAGCCCGCCGCGCGGGCGAAGTTCGTTATGGACGCCATCGCGGAGGGCGACCTGCCCACCGTCGCCGCCGTATTGCACGCGCCGCCCTTCCTGTGCGGCATCGACCCGGCGATGCACGCCACGATCCGCGCCCGCGCCGCCGCCAAGTTTGCGCCCGTCGATAGCGCGCAGCTGGAGGCGGCGGACGCGGCCATCGAGAGGGTAAAGGGCGCGGGCAGCGCCATCGTGAAGCGCCTGGGCGGCGTTGTGGCCTTCCGCAACGCGCCGGTCGCCAAGGCGTCGCGGTCGTTGAGAGCGCTGGCCGATGGCTGACGATCCCATCGCCCGCATCTTGGCGGACGCCTATCTCGCCAAATACGCCCGGCCCGCGCCGGAGACGGCGGACGAATGGTTGATGCGGGAGTCGGCCGCGCAGCGGGAGAGGACGCTGGCGCGTGTGATTGCTGCGCTGCGCCGGGGATGCGAGCCGCCGGAAGCGGATATCGCGATGCTCCGCCCGGACCCGGAAAAGCACCTCGCCTATCTGGACGCCCGCGACGAGGCGCTGGCGCTGCATGGCGGCGAGCTTTCCTGGGCCTACGCCCGCGCGCGGGAGGCCGAGGCGTTAGCGGAAGCCGAGGCGTCGGAGTAGGTCCGACCAGCCGCCGCTGGGCAATTCGGCCAGCCGGTCGCCCGGACGAATCCGATGCACGTCCAGCAAGTCGAAGCCCGACCGCGTTCCCTCGACCGTTACCCGCCTGCCGAGGTAGCGCCGGGCCGATCCGGCGATGTCGAGCTGCCACATTCCGCCGCCGTCCGTTTCTAGCGCGTAGCCCCATCTGCCGGGCCGCAATATTCCCGTTTCCACATGCCGCGCGCCTCTGGGCATTGCGCGTCTCCCCGCGAAGCCGGTGCGGTTCGCCCCCGCATGGCTCCACTTCTGATCCTTGGTGATCGGGGAGTTAGTACACCGCACGAGACGGCCCTGTGGCCTTTGGGCGAGAAGCCTTGGACATACGCCACAGGCTCCCCGACCATAAGGGTCAGGAAGTGTGACGCTGTTACGGTCAGCATCAACCGCTCGTGCGGGGGTACTACGCCCCGGAAGCCGTGCGTGGCGGCTTCGCCGCCTTTATGGAAAATTGCGGCAAATTGGGCAATTGAAACTTGGGGGATCGCAAGGGGCCTGCGGCCAGCCTATTTAGAAACAATGCCCGATCACGTGTCTCCCGAGCGCCGCAGCAACATAATGGCGAAGGTGAAAGGCAAGAACACCAAGCCTGAACTGGTCGTTCGGAAGGCGCTGCATAGATTGGGATATCGTTTTCGGCTGCATCGGCGCGACTTGCCGGGACGCCCTGACTTGGTCTTTGCTGGAAGAAAAAAGATTGTCTTTGTCCACGGGTGCTTCTGGCATGGCCACGAGTGTCGGTGGGGCGGATTGCCCAAATCGCGTCTTGACTACTGGCAACCCAAAATTGCGGAAAACCGTGCGCGGGATCGACGCAACGTAGAGCAGTTGGCCGCGCTCGGCTGGGACACATTTGTCGTTTGGCAATGCGAGCTTAAATCCCCCGACGCCATAGATCGGATCGCCGCCTTTTTGGAGGCATGATTTCCTTTGCCTTGCGACTCGCGTCCGATAAAAAGCAAATCGATCTAGCTCGGACGGGAACCTGCATGACACGACCAATCGGAATCGACCTATTTGCCGGCGCGGGCGGTATGAGTCTCGGCTTCGAGCAGGCGGGGTTCGATGTCGTTGCGGCCGTGGAGATCGACCCGATCCATTGCGCCACGCATAAGTTCAACTTTCCGCACTGCGCGGTGATTCCCAAGTCCGTTACCGAGGTAACGGGAGAGGACATCCGGCGCGAAGCCAAACTCGGTAATCGAAAGGTGGACGTCGTTTTCGGCGGTGCCCCCTGCCAAGGCTTCTCGTTGATCGGGCGACGCGCTCTTGACGATCCGCGCAATTCGCTGGTGCGGGATTTTGTGCGGATCGTACACGAGCTAGAGGCGAGCTATTTCGTTTTCGAGAACGTAAAGGGCCTTACGGTCGGTAAGCACCGGAAATTTCTCGAAGAGCTGATTGAAGCGTTCGAGAACGGGGGCGAATATCGCGTGCTCTTAAAGGAGCAGGTTCTGAACGCAGCCGATTACGGCGTCCCGCAAAATCGCCATCGCCTGTTCCTCATGGGGGCACGGCGCGGATTCGATTTGCCGTCTTACCCAGAGCGCCAGACCCATGCCGCCGGGACAACCAATTGCGGTTCGCCCGATGGCCCATCATGCGAGGACGCGCTGGGCGACCTGCCCAACGCAGAGCAATACAAATCGCTCTGGCAGACCGACGAAGTCGCGACGACGAAATGGGGGCAACCTAGCCCTTATGCCGCTGAGCTTCGTTGTATGACGAACGATGCTTGGCATTACAGCTACCCGCGCGATTGGAATCCGTCGCTGCTGACGTCGAGCTTGCTGACCGACCACACGGAAATCTCGCGACGACGCTTTCGCAACGCCGAAGGCGGCAACGTGGAGCCGATCTCGCGGTTCTTTAAGCTCGCAGCGAACGGCGTATCGAATACGCTGCGCGCTGGCACGGATGCCGCACGCGGCGCATTCACGAGTCCCCGGCCAATCCATTACAAGTATGACCGCTGCGTCACAGTGCGCGAGATGGCGCGGCTGCACGGCTATCCAGACTGGTTCCGTTTCCACGAGACGAAGTGGCACGGTGCCCGTCAAATCGGTAACTCCGTACCGCCGCCGCTTGCGCGCGCGGTGGCCGCCAAGGTGATCGAGGCTCTGGGCGTCGAACCGACGCGCCCCAACGATAGCCTAGCCCTTGGCGCCACAGCACTTCTCCGCATGGACATGTCCCAAGCCGCAGCATACTGGCAAATCGACAATCCGATTGCGCGACGCGACCGCAAAAGTGGTGCGAGGAAACGCAAGCAGTGGGAGATCGAAGAGCTTACTGCAACAGCAGTTTGAAGCGCTTCACCTGTGCGAATTCGATGTCGTCGATGTCGGTCTCCGGTGTGAATTCGATCATCCAAATGGTGTTCTCGTTGTCGCGCCAGAGGCCGAGACTGCGAACAGTCAGTCCGGCAACGAGAGGCTTTTCGACCCCGTAAGTGTTGAGGTTCAAAGCCTGCGACCAAGAAAGTTTGTCCTGCCCACCTTTGCCGGAAATGGGGACGATGACGCGCTTCTGGCCATCGAGGCCGGCTTGCACCTCATCGACCTCGATCTGCCCATAACCGACCGTGGTGCGATGATGCCCCTGAATCGGCCAAGCGCTGAACCCAAGAAATTTCGAAATTAAGCCCGAGTTGCGGACACGGGTGAAAACGGCCTGCTCGTCGTTTCCAAGCAAACTGGCAACGAATGGCGGCGTTTGGTCTATTTCCAATTGGATTTCCGGGGCATCGAACGGGAGGTCGTTGGGCAGGTCGATGACGTTCTTGCGCCGCGTCCGACGAAATTTGTAGCTGCCCTTCCCATTTTGCAACCAAGTAAGCGGGCCGCATTGTTCGCATTCGGGCGGAAGTTCCCGCCGCGCATCGTAACTGTATTTTATGTCTGGGACGTTTGCGACTGACTTTTCGATCCAGCCAGCATCGACCGCGCGCCGCATGGCTTCCCGCACATCGTCTTGGTCGAATAGCTTCTCTTCGGGAAAATTTGCGGCAGAATGTCCCGCATAGAGCATTCGATATAGAGAAACCATGATGCGGTCGTACTTGGTGAGCTTCATCAATTGTTCGCGGGTAGCTTCCGTGAGCATGATGTCATCCTTTGCAATTCAAGATGACGTCCATGTATCCATCGTTGTGTCACGAGTCAAGTCACGATAGAATTCACGATTGGATTATGGCGGAGAGTAAGGTTTCCCACGCCCGCGCAGCACTGGCCGATGCCCGGCATGTGCGCGCCAAATTGGAAGACGAACTCGACCTACGCGAGTGGCGGTTGCTGTGGGTTTTGACACTGACCCTGCTGCGGGTGGTCGGTCACGTTTTGGATAAGGTTGATGCCAAGAGCAGCGCTGACGTTCGCACTGTGGTCTCGCGGCTATATGCAGAGTGGAAGAAAGCGCCCGCGCACGTGGTGTTCCACGCCTTCATCAAGGCTGAGCGCGATCTAATCTTAAAGGAATACCGAACGAGTTTGGTCGATGGGCCGGTGTTTATCGTACCGACGGACGGCGACGTCGCCGACCTAGACCAGATGTTTGATCTAGCGGACGAAAACTTGTTCCGGCCTCTGTCCGATGGCCCTTTCGCAGGCGAGGATGGGCGCGATGTTTTAGACCAAGCACTGGAATGGTGGGAAACGCAGTTGGATAGGATCGACATGGAAACGTCGTAAAAAGCTACCCCATTCTGCTCCCCCGCCTGCTCCCCAAGGCCCAAACGCGGCAGAGGCCGCCTCTCGGCGATCTTGCTAACTATCCGTATCTGCATCGGAAAATCTGGAGCGGGCGAAGGGATTCGAACCCTCGACCCCAACCTTGGCAAGAAGACCGACTGGCTTTTCCCAAGCACGCTCCAGCTAGCCATACTACGCTAAAACAACGATATATCGAGCATTTGAGTCTTCCTGAGTGCGATCAAATTGCCTGAAACGACCTTGCATCTGCTGACAATTTGGTGACAAAAGGCTTGGAAGAGAATTTTGTCACCAAATGAGGAGCGGCGATGACTCCGGTCAAGCTAAACAAGCGTAGCGTCGATAGCCTACTTCCGCCCTCCAAGGGCCAAGCGGTTCTCTGGGATACCGAGGTGCGCGGCTATGGGGTACGAGTCCTACCCTCGGGCACAAAGACCTTCATCCTCCAGTATCGCAACCCGGAGGGAATTCAGCGCCGCATCAACATTGGGCGATATGGTGTTCTTACCGTCGATCAGGCGCGGGACCAGGCCAAGCTGTTCCTGGCCTCGGTGATAAAGGGCGAAGATCCGGCGGATGAAACACGTCGTGCGCGCAAGGGCATGACGGTCGCAGAGATGTGCGAATGGTATCTTGCCGAAGCACGGGCCGGCAACATTCTGGGGCGAATGAACCGGCCGATAAAGGCATCGTCCCTCGATATGGATGAGAGCCGGATCAAGACGCACATAATTCCTCTGCTCGGCAAACGGGTGGTAGCCCAATTGAGCGTCGCCGATGTCGAGCAGATGCAGTCCGACGTTAAGAACGGGAAAACCGCTAAAGCTCGAACCGGTGGTCGTGGCGGACATGCCACCGGCGGAGCTGGCGTAGCCTCGCGATGCCTGGGCACACTTCAAGCGATCATAGGGCACGCCAAGCACAAGGGGCTGCTGGCGGCCCACCCAACCCAAGGTGCAAAAAAGCTCGCCAGCGCAAAGCGGACCCGGCGGCTAAGCGTCGCCGAGATTGAGACACTCGGTAAGGCAATCGCGTTTGCCGAGCGAAACCACGAAAATCCTGTGGCGCTGGCCGTTTTGAAGACGCTTCTGCTAACCGGTTATCGCCGGGAAGAAGCCCAAGCCATGCAGAGGTCCTGGGTTAACGCTGCGGGAGGCTTCATCAGTTTCCCGGACACCAAAGGCGGTGCGCAAGTCCGTGCCATTGGCCCTGCGGCCCTGAAGATCGTCCTGAGCCAGCCAGAAATACTCGGCAATCCTTATGTCTTCGCATCGGAAACCGGTGCCGGACCATATACTGCTGTCAGTTCCTGCCTGGACCGTGTTTGCAAGCTTGCAGGGATTTCGGGCGTCACGCCACACACCCTTCGGCATACATTCGGAAGCATCGCGGGCGAACTCGGCTTTTCGGAACTGACAATCCGCGCCATGCTCGGTCACGCGTCGCAAAATGTGACGCAGGACTATATCCATATCGACGAGGCCCTAAAGCTGGCGGTTCAAAGGACGTCGGATGAAATTGCGCGTCTACTCGACTTGGGGGCAAAACGTCTGGCAATGATGTCGCATCCATAACCGGTGCTTCGTCTCGAGCCATGTCAGTGCCGTCACAGACCAGCTGCATCGAGCCTCCCGACGTCCAGTTCATACAAAGGCCGGCGTCGTGTAGGTGCCATCGGTTACTATAAAATCTGCTTCGGGTGTGGCACTTAACACTCATGGTTGACGTATCGGGGGCACTGTGTGTCGGGGACAGACTGGAAAAGTTTCGCTGATCAGCTGCAGATTCTGAAGGATCGCGGCTTGACGGTGGGGGATGATACCCGAGCGATCAGTTACCTCGAGAAGATCGGCTATTATTGCCTCAGTGGCTATTGGTATCCGTTTCGCTCCCCAAAAGCACAGCCCGTCGGTCTGGTATTCCGGGAAGACCATTTCCTTCCTGGCTCAACATTTGAGGACGCTGTTGCGCTCTACGCCTTCGATCGCAAGCTGCGGCTCCTGGCGCTTGATGCGCTGGAACGGATCGAACGAGCCATCCGGGTCGACGTAGCCCACCTGCTGGGCAGGCTCGACTGCTTCGCGCAGTACGACCCCGCCCTACTGCACGGCAATTTTGCTCGCAGGGCAATTCCGAAGGGCTACAACGCGGGAAAGACCGAACACCAGCTCTGGCTCGATCACCAGGACAAGCTGATTCACCGTAGCCGGAAGCAGCATTTCGTTGCCCACAACATGAACAAGCACGGGCGCTTGCCTATCTGGGTGGCGATCGAGATCTGGGATTTCGGTGCCCTTTCGCGGCTCTTTGCCGGCATGAACGTAAAGGACCAGGATGTCATTGCGGCCAGCTACGGTCTGGGGACGGGACGCGAACTGGAGAAATGGTTGCGAAGTCTGAGCTATCTTCGCAACGTCGCGGCGCACCATAGCCGCATGTGGAATGTGAATGTGCTGGAGCTGTCACCGGTGCCACAGTTCGATCAGAACTGGCAGTCGCTCGCCAATGCGCGCCCATTCATGTACTTTTGCATCATGCGGTTTCTGCTGGCGCGGATCAGTCCGAATTCCAGCTGGGGTGAGCGGTTCAAGGCTTTGATGGCGGAGTTCCCCGAACCTGCAAACAAGGCCGTGACCGCCGCCGATTTCGGGTTGGTTGCAGGCTGGGAGGGGTGGCCGCTTTGGGCCTAGACCATCCGTACAAAAGAAAACCGGCACGTACACATCGCTGTGCAGAGGTGCCGGTCATATTGCGACCATATATACCCATACGAACGCGTTTGTCAATGAGAGACATTCGCGGCGCTGCCCCAGGCACTAGCTGAATCGGAGCGATTCTCGCCGTGGCGCGCTCAGATCAAGGCCTGCGGCACGGCGTCAGCCTGAGGCCAAGCTTCGCCCAATGCGCTCTTGCGACGGCTATATATCGGAACCTACAAATCGAGCTCAACCCCTGTGTGCTGCTCGATCTTCTTCTTCACCAAGCCCTTGGCGAGCGCCTTCAGGAGATCGAGACTGAAGCCGCCAGCCTTCTTTGCGCCGGCCTTTGTTTCGCGCCAGATGGCGGGATCACGGATTGTGTCGAGGAAGTCATGCCCTGCCCATGTGATCTGGCCAATCTGCCAAGCCGCGCCGGATAGCTTCGCTTTTATGGTAATGAGACCAGCACTGTCGAGCAGGTCCAGGTGATACTCCAATAGTTCTGCCTGCTCGCGCGGCAACTTGCCTTCGCTGCTCTCGCCCAAAACCTCAGCGATCTCCGGGGTCAAAAGATCAAACGAGCGTCGTCCGTCTTCGATCTGCAAGAGCAGATCCCGGATGAGGTCCATGTCGCGCTTCATGCCCAAGACCATACCGCAAACAAAGCGGAAGGACAGCGAACTGTTCGACCGGCAATGACTGATCGCCATAATTGCCCGCACTGGTTGCGGGTCAGCGGTGAGCGAGCTGATAGCGGCCATTCTTGCGGGCACCGACAAAGCGCAAGAGACCGCAGCCGCACAGACTCGCAAGATCGCGTCGCGCGGACTTGATGCTCACCTGCCAGTGTGCCGCGATCTCGCGGGCATTGACCGAGTGCCCATTGCCGACTCGGTCGAGTACCCAGCGTTGGCGCTCATTGAGATCCAAACTTATTGGGTCATTTCCAGGGTCATTTCCAAGGTCATTTATAGGGTCAGAATTCGGTCGATGCTTGCCCAACGGCCGCTCATAGCCGTGTTCATGTGCCCACGATGTTCCCCCGCGCAACCATTCAGATGACTCGGCGAGTCTTGATTGCTGGCATTCGATAATGCCGAGAACGAACGCTCGAATAACGGGAGACGTCGCAACCAAGCGCAGAAAAAATAGCGTGTCGGGGCCATGTTGCCCGGCCATCCAATGCTTTGCGGACCGCTCGCTGGCATGGGTCAAGCGCATCAATTGCTTCACGGCACGATGCGTGTCCCCATGTTCCTTCCGTAGCAAATTGGCGATGGTCTCGGCAAAGGCTTGGCGACTGGCGAGCGCACCCTCCCAAGCTGGCAACTTCCTGCCCTTTTTCGGCAACATCTTCCGGTCCTTTCCCACATATACTGTTGAGAGTGCGGGAATGCCGGAGCGGTCCGTAGTTCGCGCTGCAGCGGTTGGCCGCCCTGGCCACTGCAGTCCGGGTTTCGAAAGGGGCGAGCATTGCCGGGATGGGAGAAAGACGAGGCACCGGGCGATGCAGAACAGAGGCCTACCGTGCGAGCGGCCGAATATGTTCGGATGTCCACGGACCATCAGAAATACTCGACCGAAAATCAAGCAGATGCGATCCGCCACTACGCCGCGTCTCGAGGGATAGAGATTGTCAGGACCTATGCTGACGACGGCAAAAGTGGTCTATCGATCGACGGTCGCGCTTCTCTGCAGCGGCTGATTGCCGACGTCGAATCCGGCGCCGCCGATTTCCAGATGATCCTGGTTTATGATGTCAGCCGCTGGGGCCGTTTCCAGGACGCCGACGAGAGCGCCTACTACGAGTACATCTGCCGTCGCTCCGGAATTCAGATCGCCTATTGCGCCGAACAGTTCGAGAATGACGGGTCGCCGATGAGCACCATGTTCAAGGGCTTCAAGCGCGCCATGGCTGGTGAATACAGCCGGGAACTTTCGGTCAAGGTTTTCGCCGGCCAGGGGCGGCTCATCGAAAAGGGTTATCGACAAGGCGGTCCCGCTGGCTTCGGCCTGCGTCGGACATTGATCGACGAGCATGGCAACGTCAAAGCGGTCCTCTGCCGCGGCGAACAAAAGAGCCTCCAGACCGATCGGGTCATCCTGACACCAGGCCCGCCCGAAGAGATTGACGTGGTTCGCGAAGTATATCGCAGCTTCGTGCACGAAGGTCGCTCAGAGCGCGAAATCGCCGAGGAGCTTAATGCTCGAGGTGTTCTATCCGACCTCGAACGCCCCTGGACACGTGGCACCGTCCATCAGCTGCTGATCAACGAGAAATACGTCGGCGACAATGTCTGGAATCGGCGGTCGTTCAAACTGAAGAAGAAGCGGGTCCGCAACGCTCCTGACATGTGGATCCGCTCGGAGGGGGCATTCGAGGGGATCGTTGAACGGGAGCTGTTCGAGGCAGCTCATTCGATCATCACGGCACGCTCGTTCCGCCTAACGGACGAGGAGATGCTCCAGGCGTTGCGAGGTCTCTACGCCAGCAAAGGTCTTCTGTCCGGCATCATTATCGACGAATGCGAGGGCTTGCCGTCAAGCAGCGCCTACAGCTCGCGGTTCGGCAGCCTGCTTCGCGCATACAGTCTGGTCGGTTTTTCGCCGGAGCGGGACTATCGCTATATCGCCATCAACAAGGTCCTGCGCCGTCTCCATCCGGATATCGTTCGCGAAATCTTGGCGGGCCTCCATGCCCAGGGGAGCGACGCGTGGCAGGACGTCGCCAATGACAGTATCCAGGTGAATGGCGAGTTCAGCCTGGCGATTGTTCTTGTGCGCTGCACACCAACGCCGACCGGGATGCTGCGTTGGAAGATTCGCTTCGACACGAGCCAGCTTGCCGACATCACGGTGGTTGTCCGCATGGACATGCACAATCGCGCGCCGTTCGATTACTACCTGTTCCCCAGGATCGACGTCACGAGCGAACGACTGCGTCTCGCCGAAGACAACGATCTGCACCTCGATGCCTATCGCTTCGACACGCTTGATTTCTTCTATGACATTGCGGCGCCCGTCGCCATTCCGGAGGCTGCGTAATGCCTGTCGTGCGTCCTCAGCAAATCGAGATGATCCCGGTCGCCAAGATCACGGTTCTCAACCCGCGCTCGCGCAACAAGCGTCAGCACCGCGAAATCGTGAACAACATTGAGTCAATCGGGTTGAAGCGCCCTATTACGGTCAGCCGACACCGCGGCCCCGGCGGGCCTCGCTACGATCTCGTATGCGGCGAAGGTAGGCTCGAGGCATTCCTCATGCTTGGCCAGACCGAAATCCCGGCGGTCGTCATCGAGGCGAGCGAGAGCGATTGCCTCGTGATGAGTCTCGTGGAGAACATCGCTCGACGAACCCCGCGCCCGATCGATGTGATGCGCGAGATCGGTGCGCTGCGCGAACGCGGCTACAATGAAACCGAAATCGGTCAAAAAATCGGGGTCAGCAGTTCGTGGGTCAGCATGATCGTTTCACTTCTGGAGCGCGGCGAGGAGCGGCTCGTGGCAGCAGTGGAAACGGGCCTCATCCCGATCAGCCTCGCCATGGAAATCTCGCGGGCCGAGTCCGAGGAAGCGCAGAACCTGCTGCTCGACGCTTATGAGACGGGCAAGCTGCGCGGCAAGAAACTGGCTTCGGTGAGAAGGTTACTCGAGCTGCGAATGCGCGGGCAGAACAAGTCCATGCCGTCAGGCAAGCTGGGCAGACGATCCGCCAATCGGAAACTGACCGCGAGCGACCTTATGCAGGTTTATCAGCGAGAAGCGGAGAAGCAGCGTCTGCTCGTGAAGAAGTCCGATTTCACGCAAACCCGGCTGCTGTTCATTGTCGAGGCCATCAAGGATCTGCTCGGTGACGAGGGGTTTCTGACCTTGCTCCGTGCCGAGGGGCTGGAGACCATGCCACGAGCCCTTGCCATGAGAATTGCGGGCGAAACCGATGACTGACTGGACCGAGACTGAGACATCAGGTCAGGAGCCGGGCTCGGAACACCGCGTCCGGCTCGGCTTTGAACGCGAAACCGTCACTGTCGCACTCGAGCAGCTCGTCCCGCTCAAGATACTTCAGCAAGGCGTGCGGGAGAGCAAGAAATTCACTCAGATCGTCAGTTCGATCAAGGCGATTGGGATCGTCGAGGCTCCTGCTGTTGCTCCCGATCCAAAGCATCCGGGGAAGTATTTCCTGCTCGACGGCCATCTACGGATTGAAGCGCTGCGCCAGCTCGCGATTCCGACAGTCGAGTGCCTCGTCGCAAATGACGACGAAACCTACACTTACAACAAGCGCGTAAATCGCCTGCCTCCAGTGCAGGAGCACCGAATGATCGTGCGCGCGATCGAGCGCGGCGTCACCGAAGCGGTCATCGCTGATGCGCTCGGCCTCGAAGTCCAGTCGATACGCGCGCGCTTCCGTCTCCTCGATGGCATCTGCGCTGAGGCCGCTGACGCGCTGAAGGACACCAATTGCTCAATGAAGGTGTTTGATCTTCTGCGGCGCATGACCGCGTTCCGCCAGATCGAGGCCGCTGATCTGATGATCGGTCAGAACAACTTCTCCGTCATGTTCGCGCGGGCGCTACTGGCGGCGACCCCTGACGAACAGCTTGTTCCCGTGAGCAAGAAAGCGGGCAAGCCCGATGCGGCGGGGCCAACCAGCCAGCAGATCACGCGCATGGAGCGAGAACTTGCCGCTCTGCAGACGCAGGTCAAATCAGTCGAGGAAAGCTATGGTATCGATAATCTGCACCTGACCTTCGCGCGAGGCTATCTTGGCAAGCTCCTCGCCAATGCGCGCATTGTGCGCTGGCTATCGCTGCACCGGTCGGAATATTTGACCGAGTTCCAGCGCATTGCAGAGATCGAGAGTCTTGGCGGCCTGGCCACGCCCAGCGCCGAATGATGTGATGGGGACCCGGACCCGATAAGCGCGGGGACCATGGGAGACGCCGCACTGAGGGGCGGATCAAGCATGGCGGTGGGAATGGCGGCGAACCCGCAGGAAGCCCACCAGGTCGGCCGTCATAGGGACCGACCGATTTATGAGAGTGACGGGCGCGCCAGGGCATGCGCGCCCGTCACGGGATGGAGAACACCGGCCCCGCCCGAGGGCGGAGCCGGTGCGGCGGTTCAGGCCGGCGGATTCCAGATGATGACCTTCTTGGACGGATCATCGCCCGGCGCGTTGGCGATATTGCCGTAGATCGTGCCGAACTCGGGTGCGGAGAGCGACACCGAAACATATTCGGCGCCGGTGTTCTGTGAGAAGCGCTTCCAGCCTGCGCCCAGCTCGAAGCCGTTCTTGCGGCTGACGATGCGATAGTCGGGCTCGGATTCCTTCGCCTTGCGGTTGTTGGGGATGATCGCGATCGGCGCGGAGACCGTCAGCGTCGCCAGCGTGCCTTCGAAGCTGTCGTCGGCCTTCACGGTCAGGTTAGCGATGGTAGCCATGAAAATTCTCCTTCGATTGTCGGGGACCATCCCCGATGGCGCCCACCAAAGGGTCCGGCTGCTGGCGTCACCGAGCGCAGCGCGCGAGGGCGAACCCCGCACGGGGTTGACGGCATGAGGCTGACGAGACCCGCAGACAGGCGACAAGGAAGGGGTGGTTCACGCACGATCAGGAGCAGAGTCGGCACCAAGCTGCCAGCGGAGGCCAGCGACTTCGGCACGCGCTTCAGTGGCCCGATGGACCAGGCTCATTCCCTTCGCTCCAAGGCGCGAGCCTGCTCATCGCGGGCAGCCATCGGATCGACCGAGATGCACGCCAGACGAAACCTTCCAAGAGCGACGTTATGTTCAGATTCTGACGTATCATTGACTTTCAGGAGATTTATAATCATATTATCCTTGTGAAAGGACGAGCCATGAACATCAGCGAAGCCAAGGCGACCGACCGCAAGGATCTGACTGGTCCGGCACTCAGGACCTTTTTCCGCATTGCTGAAGCCTGGGGCCTCAAGGAGCAGGAACAGATGCGTCTGCTCGGGCTGGACAGTCGTTCGACCTATCAATCCTGGAAGCGGGGCGCGATTGCCGCTCTCCCGAAGGATGCGCTCGAGCGGATTTCCTATGTCATGGGGATCTACAAAGGGCTTCACATCCTTTTGCCCAAAACTGCCGACGAATGGGTCCGCAAGCCCAACAAGGCGCGGGTATTCGGCGGCGCTTCGGCGCTTGATCGCATGATGTCGGGCAATGTCGCAGACCTCTATGTCGTGCGGCAATATGTCGATGGACAGCGCGGCTGATCCGTGGACATCCCTGTAACTCAGGTGCGGTGGCAGCCGTGCTACCGGATCATCCCTAGCCGTTTTCCACCGATCGCGTTGTTTGAAGCGGTTGCCGATCCGGCCGATCTGGAGGCTGTTTTCCAGATCGAAGCGATGACCAACGACCGGCTTCGCGAGGAAGCGGGCGACCTCGCACTGGTGCCGCCTGAAGACCGCATATCCGGGCCGGGCACGTCCCCGATCAT
>Ga0180223_1001742_pt1 | contig 15385 bp, 27 predicted proteins | sample eDN5th30CKraftOP_FD_151337 | JGI IMG/M metagenome (GOLD analysis project Ga0180223, IMG submission 151337) | Enriched Organic Plus compost microbial communities from Emeryville, California, USA - eDNA 5th pass 30_C Kraft OP (version 2) (version 2) ...
CGGCGCCGTAGGTCAGCATCAGGCGGTAGAAATCTCCGCGGTCATGCAGGTCGCGCAGCAGGCGAGCCAGACGCTTCTGCGCGGGCCGGCGGTGCGCGCCCAGTCCGGTCATCGCGACGGCGTCCGCGAGGGTGGAGGCGGTGTACATCTCACTGCGCAAAAGCAGCTGCCAGCCGCCTCGGGGAGGGCTGATGATGTGCGCCGGCCAGCTGCGAGCTTCGGAGGCGAGGATCGCCGCGGCCGACTCGAAATCGCGGCTGGTCATGAGCGCGCCTTCGCCGCGGCGGCGGGGTTGCGGTCACGGTATGCGATGACCCACACGCCGATCGCGTCCGCTGCCGCCTCGACCAGATCGCGATTGTCGGGCCAGTCGGCGGGCACCTGGTGCATGCGGGTGGCTTCGGCGGTCAGATGCCCCAGCCGCACCGGGTCGATGACGGGGTGGCGGGCGTTGAGCAGATCCATGAGCTGGGCGACGTTGGCGATGCGCTGCATGGTGTCCTTGCGCGGGTAGCCGCCTTCGCGGCGGATCACCCGCAGCCGCGGAGCGCCGAACCGGGCGGCGTCGGCGAGCTGCTGAGCGGCGGGGAACCATTCGCGCAGGATCGCTTCCAGCGCCTGGAACTGGCGGCGGCGCTGATCCAGCGGACCGCCGGGACGCAGCAGCTTCTCCTGGGGGTTCATGTCGTCGGTCACCATGCCGGCACCGTCCCGTTCAGGCAGCAGCTGACCGCCTCGACCGGCACCGCGAGGTCGACGATGTAATCGAGGGCGTAGTCGCGGCTGGTCCCGCTATCCAGCGCTTCGCGGAACGCCGCCGCTCCGATCGCCCGCTCGTCAGCTTCGGGGTGGCGGGCGGCGACCGCGTCGAGGATCTCAACGGCGCGGCTGATCCGCGCCAGCGTCTGGTCCCGCGGGGACGCCAGGTTCATGCGCGCCCCGCGGATGCTGCGCAGACCGACGCCGGCGACATTCGACAGCTGATGCTCATCGGCGAGGTAGACTGTGGCCGCGGCCCACAGGGCGTGGAAGCGGCGCAGTCGCAGCACCGGCGTGCTCACCCTCGAAGTCGTGGTGGTCATGCCGGCACCTTATCCGCCGTCGGCCCGACCGGTTTGGCAAGGCATGTCAGGATAAGGTGAACGCATATGGAGCAGCGTTTCGATCTGTCTGACGCGTGGAGCGTGTTCTTCCGCGACACCCGCTTCACTGAGCAGGCCCGCTACAAGGCCCGCGAAGTCGCCCGCACGTACAGCGGCGGATGGTCGCTGGGATCCGTCGCCGAGCGGTACGCCAACCAGCTGATCGTCAAGCTCCGCGACGGTGAGCCGCCGATCGTCAAGGTGCCCGCGAACATGCGCGCCGCCGGGCTGGACGAAGAGCTGGAACGGTGGCTGCTGGCGGAGCTGCTGCGTTTCGCCGGCGAGCATGTGCGTCAGGTCAGCGCCGCCGCCTCCCGCGAGAAGGAGGTCCTGTCGGTGCTGGACGCGTTCAACCCGCAGGTCACCGACGACGGCGACAGCGACGATCAGCTGACGGAGCTGCTCGGCCTGTGAGCTACCGGTCCGAGCGTGAGCTGGAAGGGCGAGGGCGGTTCAACCGCGGCACCCCGCACGATTTCGCGTTCCGCGACCCGCGGTTCGGGGAGCTGGTGCGCTGCGTCATCCGCGATGAACTGGGCGGGATGAGCGCCGGCGCTCAGGAAGCCGGCTACCGCTACGGCGAAGCGATCATCCGCAAGCTCCGAGACGGGGAGCTTCCCCTGATCAAGATCTCGCCGGCCTGGGCCAACAAGGGCCTGACAGCCGAGCAGGCTGATCGGATCGCCGCGGCGATCGTGACGTTCGCTGGCGATCATCTGGACCAGCTGATGGCGGCCGCGGCCGCCGAGAAGGACCTGCGGGGCATGCTGGACGTGCTCGATCCCGCGGCCGGCCCCGCCGCCGGAGGCGAACTGAGCGAGATGTTCGGCTCATGAGCCATCTGGCCAGCCATTGCAGCGAGGCGCGGTTCAACCGCGACACCCCGTGGGAGTTCCTGTTCCGCGACCCGCGTTTCACCGAGATGCTGAAGTTCGTCGCCTGGGACGCCGTCGGCGTCCGGGTGCCCGGACGTCTGCATTCCGCCGCCGCCCGTTACGCCGACCGGATGCTGCAGAAGCTGCGGGCGGGGGAGCTGTCGCTGGTGAAACCTGCGATGCCCCTTCCATCTGGCTGTCGAGGAACCGGTCGTCTGGCAGCGATCCCACGTCGAGTTCGTTCTCGGCGTTGGGGTTGTTGTCCTGGTAGGCCTTGAACGGAAGAATGAAGGCGATCCCCGGGTCGACCTTCTCACCGGAGAGGTTCGTTGCCCGGTACCAGAACGCAATGACGGGCTTCTTGCCGTACTCGTTGCCCTTCTGGCCCGGTTTGATGATCTTGTAGCGCGTGATCTGCACCTTCACGTCGGGCGTCGTCAGCACCCCGTTCTCAAACGTCGGGGCGTCCGAGCTGGACGGGTCATCGGCACCGGCCCCTTGGCTGGGCGAGAACGTCTGCGCGCTTTCACCGGACCCCGTGTCGCTGCTCTCGCTGCCGCAGGCACTAATCAGAAGCGCCAACGCGCACAACGCGCAGGTGAGCGGGATCAGCGACTTCTTCATGTGACTGCCTCTTCTGAGGGACACGACACCCGGGCATTAGTAGCCGATAAGCGCTCTGAATGATCGGCCGATGCTGATCGACCAGCCACGGGCCGCTGTCTGGCCCTACTCGTTTCGAACCTGCCCACGCTGCAAGCATCGACGCGGGCCGACGCTACTGGCGGATCAGTGAGGCCTGCCTATCTGGGACCTCGACGGGGTGCTCCACCTCGACAGGCACCAAACCGATCTCCAATCGGCACCCCAGCGCCGCGGCGACAGTGCCGAGTTGGCCGACCGTCGGGTTTGTCCGTCCGGTTTCCAGCTGGCCGACGTATCCGGGCGACGCGCCGAGCCGGTCGGCCAGTTCGCTCTGGGTGAGACCGGCGCGCTTGCGCGCCGTCTTGATGGCGTCGCTTGTGTGGGAGGCGGCTGGCCCGGACCGGGAGGTCTTGGGCACTATGCGACCGCGTACCCGCCCGTCGCCGCGCTGCCGGGCTGATGCGGGTGATCGTCGTGGAGGATGGCGACCGTCACATCCCCGCTGCGGTAGGCCGTCGGAAGCAGCCGAACCCAGCGCTCGGGCTCCTCGGCGAACAGCACGCGCGAGCGCGTATTGGGATCCAGCATCGCCTTGCGCAGGCCGAAGCGTTCGACGTGCTCGCCGTGATGAGAGCCGTCGTCTTCGACGACCAACTCCGCCAGCGGCTCCCAGTCGAACTCCTGGGTCTCCGGGTCGTGGCGGCTCTGCTGCAGCTGTGCGTGGATCATGACGCTTCTCCTATCGACGTTTCGGCGAGCGTCCTTAGTCCTTGGCTAAGACTGTAGTACCCGTGCCGGCTCATTTCAAGCCGGGGGCCTACCACTGGCCGGGGTCCGTCAGCCGCCCTTGGTCGATCATGAACTTCGCCCGCTCGCGCAGTCGGCCCAGGCGAGCATCATCAAGGATGCCGTCAAGGCCGAACAGCGTCGGAGATCGCAGCAGAAACCGCAGGACGGCCAGCTCGAACTCGTCGAGCGCTTGATCGTCTCGGTCCCAGCGCTCCTGGACGAAAAACGAATTGTTGAACCACCACTGATCGTGCTCGGTCCCTGCGGGGAACGCGAACCCGTGATCGATCAGCGCGATGAGGCCCCGATCGGCGTCGTAGCGGTAGTTGCCGTCGTGGCGGTCCTGCTGGCCGATCAACCCGTCAAACAGCGCCGCGGCGCGGCATTGATCGGGATGGCGCTCCCACAGCTCACTCAGCTCCACCCAGTCATCGGTCTTGCTGCGATGAGCGATGAGCGAGCCGACCTCATCGTCGATGCGCCGGACGACGCACGGCGCAGCCAGATGACTGAACGGGCGGCCCAGACCGAACGCCAGCCTCCAGGCGGCGCAGTCGTTGAGGAACACCTCGTCCGGGTGATGGCCGTAGTCGACAGCGAGCGGGCTGCTGGCCTGGGCTTTGTAGTAGCCACGTAACCCGCCCTCCAAAGCGACCCGCCAGACCGTGCTGGTGTGGTCTGAGGTCTGGGGCTGGATCGTGCGAGACACGATGTCGGCGGCGGTCAGGAGCCCCTCTTCCAGCGGGAGCTGCTGCTCGGTGACCAAAGCGTCCGTGCGGCCCGAGAGATCCATGCCCGGAACCTACTTTGCGATCCAGCACGGTGCGACGTGCGGGCCCAAGGCGCACGCCCCGAAAGCCACAGTAGGTCTGGCGGTCAGGGATGATGCTTAGGGGAAGAGTTCAAGCAGCTGCGGCTGGGAGATCTCCCAGCTGTCGCCCAGCCCGACGAGCCATCCGTCGAGGGCGCGGAACCGCTGCAGCGCGGTGTCGTGGCTGCCGGTCGCTTCCTCGATCAACGCCAGCGCGAGACGTTCGCGGTCGATGCGGTCGCTCGCCGCACCCCAGGCGAAGCGATCGCCGGCGCGGAACGACGGGAGGGGCTCGGGAGCGGCGCCTCCGAAGCTCACCGTTACGCGGTACTCGCCGCCGGCCGCTCGGCTGCCACGGAAGCGCAACTGGACACGGTCGCGGCCCTCAAACGGCATGTCGAAAGGGTACTTGCAGGTCAGCACGACCTGACACCAGATCTCCGCCGACGCCGCGGCGGTCTCTTTCAGCGAGGCCAGCGTACGGATGTCGCTGACGGCGTTCAGCCATTCCTCGGTGCTCAGCATCCGGTCGGGCAGGAGGCTGAGCAGGCGCTGGCCGGCCCACAGCCAGGCTGCCTCGCTGCAATCGAGCGGTCGCAGCCGCTCAGCGCATACATCACGAGGAGTCCTCATCAACTGAGCCTGCACGCGCAAACGTCCCGACGCGGGCTTTTCCACTGCGCCTCGCCAGACAAGTGCCAGCCAGGCCTCGCGCACGGACGCAGCGCCCGCTGAGTGCGGCGCCGCTTACGCCGCGAGGGGCTCGTACCGGCGTTTGGCTTCCTTGAGGCTTCGAGCGAATCCGCCGGCGTTGCGGACGGCCTGCGGGGCGGGAGCGCGCGGCGGAGGCTGGCCGAACCTCGCGGCCAGCAGACGCTCGGAGACGCAGAAGCGCTGAAACTCGTCGTGCACCGGCCAGTCCCCGAGCGCGATGCGGGCGCGGTTGACCGCTTCGACGACCTCGTCGAAGGAGTACTTGCCCCGGTTGGCGCGCGACGTGTAGCGGTCCGGGATGCGCTCCTGGGTCCCTTTGTGGAGATGGCGTCCGGCGGCATCCACCGCCGGAGGCCAGCCGTTGTAGTCGCGGATCAGAACCGTGTAGTGCGGCGGCGTCTCACCGCGGGCGACCACCGCCAAGTAGCGCTCGTGGTAGGCGAGGGTTGTGGGGTACTCGCCGGCCAGGTCCTTGATGAGTTCCATCAGTAGGCCGAGCTTCTCGTGACGGCGTTCCGGAGCGGTGCGGACCTTCAGTTCCTCGCCGACCATCGCGGAGGCTTCCAGCAGCACGGCGCTTTCGGTGTGCGGGATCAGGCGCAGGAACAACGCAAGCGCGTCTCGCTCTTCGTGGGAGGGCAGGCGATCACGCAGCTTGTCCATGACTCCCGCCCGGGAGCTGGTCCCAGAGGACCGACATCGCCACGTTGAAATTGCCGGCTCCGAACCGCGCCGCGATCACGAAGTCACTGGCAACCCGATGCCGCGGCCCCTCCGCGCGCTTGATCCGTTCAGAGCGAAACGCTCGATACCCAGAGCGTTTGATGTCGCGGCCGAGCTTGCGAAGCGCGGCGTGAGCGTCGGCTCGGACTTCGTCGTCGGTCAGCCTGCCGCGCTGACCCAGCCGTCGAGCTTCGGCGGCGTCGATGATGCCGGCGGCCAGATGCGCCTGGGGCCAGGACCCGAAGCGATCCCGGTACATGCTCGTCACAAACGCGACGCGAGGCCCGCCGTCGTCTGACGCCGCACCGGCCATCCAGTCCTCGTAGATTCGGAACTCGTGCTCGGTCACGTACCCGCCGCCTAGATCCTCGCTGTTGTCGCGCAGTCGCGACAGCAGCGCCTTGTCGCTGTAGGTGTTCGCGCCCACCTTCGCGCCGCCTCGGTGTCGCTCGCCTTCGCAGACGCGCCCGGCGACCAGACCGGCCGCCGCGCAGGCCGCATTCCATGATCCGAACCGCTCGATGAACATGTCACGGCTTCGCGGGAGCAACGGATACGGCGACTGCGGATCCTGATCCTCGATCTCAGCCCACGCCAAGTAGTCCTCAAAGCGCAGCACCTGCGAACCGATGTGTTTCGCGGTACGTCGAAGCATCGCCAATAGCACCTCAGGGATGAGGCATCGACGCGCCTGCTCGTAGGAGATGACATCAGCGCGCAGGCAACATGCGAAGAACCCGCCCAGGCGTCGAAACACCCCGTTCTGCTTGTCACGCGGCAACCGGTCGAACTCCGACGTCGGGTTGGCCCGCTCGCTATCCACCCAAGCCCAGAACGCGCTGGTCGACAGGAACCGACGCGGCAGCTGCGCTTTCGCTGCCGCCCGCAACATCGCAGCGATCTCCGCCTCGGTGAACGCAGGGCCCAGAGCGCGCAACCTGTAAGCGCGCAGATCCCGCGGCGGCTCCTCGCCGAGAAGCACGTAGGAGTTCAACCATGAGCCCAGCCACAGCTGAACCGTCGAAGGACTCAACAGCCTCAGCTCAGGGCGAGACCTGTACAGCACCTCGTACTGAGGTTTTGAAGCCGCACTGCCGATCTCGTCCTTCGCCGTCTGGAGCGAAGTCTTCAACTGCTCACGGTGCTTGTCATCCAGCCCTGACAGCAGCGGCGACAGGCCGCGGCGTTCCAGTTCAGCGATCATCGCGCGCCAGGCCACGAGCCGGGTGTCAGGCAGGCAGTCACGCAGCCACTCCGCGATGACCAGAGCTTCGCCGCGTGTCGTTCGACGATCCCGGTGCACCCGCGCCGGCGACACGATCGCGCTCGGTTCCGAGGCGGCCGTCTCCTCGCTGAGCTGGTCTGCACCCACGGCGGCTTCCAGTTCGGCTTGGAGCTGACGGTTTCGGCGTTCGAGTTGCCGTATCCGCTGTTGCTGCTGTTGCTCCAAGCCCGACGCCATGAAGCAAAAACCTACGGGGCCGCTAAGGGCACTTTACGCGCTCGCTGGAAAATGACGCCCTTCGCGGACGTTTTCGGCGCGCGCCGACCTGGAAAGATCAGCGCCGGAAATTCCCTGCAAACCAACGGGTTCTGTGTTGGTCGCGCACCCTGCCTGGTCTAACTGCTTGCATATTCGGAAATCAGCTGATCCTCAGTTCCGATGCGCCCCTGCGGCACGATAACGTCAGCACAGGCGCGACGCCCAGTTCCTGCGATGCCCCGCTGGTGAAAGTCACCCCGGCGATGCGCAAGCAGGGCCTGGCGGATGAGAACGCGGCGCGGGTCTCCAAGGCGGTCATGGATTTCGCGCGCGATCACACCCGCAAGATGCTGGCTGCGGCCGCCGCCGAGAAGCAGATCATGACCGTGCTGGACTCCCTGGACAGCGGCGACGGGGAAGAGCTGATGTCGCTGTTCGCCTAGCGGCCTTCGCTGAGCAGACGGTCGATCAGATCGTTGTCCTGCTGGCGTTGCAGCAGCATCATCGCGGCGAGCATCTCATCGGCCGCCTCGTCGTTTCGGTCGGCGAGCGCGAACACCTGAGCCGGCAGGAACTGACCTTCATGCACCCAGTCGCAGTCCGGGCAGCGGATCAGCATCCGCATCACCCCGCTGTCCTCGCGGAGAGTGTCGATCAGCTGCAACCGGGGCTGATGACAGCACGGGCACAGATGAATCGCAGCCGGGGAGGTCAGATGGAACGCGTCAGGGTTCCCGGGGGCCGGCGACCCGTCGTGTGACGGCTCATCGCTGGGCGGCCCGATCCGGAACATGACTGAACCTACCGCCGCCCGCTCGGCCGGGCCCGGTGCGCTGCCCTGATGGGGTGGCGTACGTTTCAAGGACATGGCGTTGCGACCGTCCAAGAAGCGCGCGGCCAAACTGCAAGCCGCGCATGACGCGCAGGTTGGCCGGTTGCGCGCCCAGCTGGCCGGCGCGCGCGCCGAGCTGGAACGTGAGCGGTTGCGTCGCGCGCAGATGAGCGGACAGGCGACGTTTCTGATGGGCGACATCGACGGCACCTGGGAAGTGCCGGTGCGTTTCAGCGCGACCCCCGGCGGCTGGCCGGCGGTCACCACCGTCGCCGACAGCGAGCAGCTGCCCGGGCTGGCGCTCGGAAGCGTGTTCGCGTTGGCGTCCGCCTACCCCGATCAGGCCCGCCTGGAAGATCTCGGCCGGTCCGGCTGGGCGATCGCGCAGGCGTGGCCGTTGAACGCCCCGGATCTGCTGGCGCAGCTGCCCAGCTTCCACACCCGTAACTACATGATCGTCACCTTGACCAGCCGGGCGTTGCGGGAGGTTGCGGTGCAGACATCGCAGACGGCCGCCAAAGCCGCCGCTGAGAACCTCATCCCCGCTCTCGCCGCGCCGGCACGGCCGGCCGTGCCGGCGGCGGCCGTCGAGCCGGAACCTGCGGCCGGCGCGTCAGCAGACGAGTCCGCCCAGACGTTGAGCGGGCAGGACGACAACCCCGAAGCTGACAGTCAGCGGCTGAGGGTCACCGAGAAGCGCGGCGTCACCGACAACACGCCGCCGGCTTCGGCGGGCCGCTCGAACTTCGAGATTCTCGCCTGAGCCAGCGCCGCCGATGTCAGGCGGGCGGCGGGGTGTGGACGCGCGCGCCGCTGGTCGGGAACACCGGGTAGCCCCGCAGATCCGACACGCGGCACCACAAGCAGACGTGATCGCCGGCGGCGGCCCGGGCCATCTGCCCGCAGCGGGTGCATTCCACGCCGGTCGGGCGCAGACGCGTGTGATAGCTGATCCCCAGCGCCGACTTGGCCTGATCGACGGTCAGGAACGGGGAATGATCAGGGATCGCGCCGACGCTCATGCTGGCACGCTATCAGCGAGCCGCCCAGTCGGATCCGATACCGCAGGCGATGAGGCGCTCATGCACCCCGGAGGTGTCGTAGGGGACGAGATGCCAGGTCGCGGTCATCTCCTGGGTGTCCAGCAGCAGCCAGGACGCTCGCGGGTCACTGTCGTGCTGGGGGCGGCCGACAGCGCCGGGGTTCAGCAGCGCCTGGGCGACGTCGCGCAGATGCAACGCCTTGGCGGTCTGCCGGCGGCGGGCGCGCACCTGATTTCGGGTGCGGTCGCGGCGCAGGAACGCGATCGGGATGTGCGTGTGCCCGAACAGCGTCAGGGCGGGCAGGTCACGCATGCAGGCCAGCGCGGTCGTCCGCGACCCGATGAACTCCCAGTAGGGGTCGCGCGGGCTGCCGTGCACCGCCGTGATCCCGTGACGTTCCCCGATGGGGCGCAGGGACCGCAGCCAGCTCATCTGCTCGGCGTTGAGGGTGTCCTGAGCCCAGCTGATCGCCCGGCCCAACGGCCCGGTCCAACGGACGGACTGGCCCGGGTGGGCGCAGATCAGGTCGTGGTTGCCGGCGAGCACCAGATCACAGCCGCCGCGGATCAGCTCGACGGTGTCGGAGGGGTCGGGCCCGTAGCCGACGATGTCGCCCAGACACCAGCGCTCATCAGCTCCATGACGGTTGATGTCGGCCAGGACCGCGGCGGTCGCGTCCGCGTTGGCGTGAGGGTCTGACATGACAGCGATCCGCACGCTTGAACGTAACCCGCGGCGGATAATGTGCGTGTATGGCGTTGATCTTCACGTGCAATCCGGCCGGCGACGACTTCCTCTACGACCCCCGCACTGGCGGGGAGAAGCCGATCTCCTTCCAGGATGAGCAGATGGCGATCGCTTACGCACGCGCGCATCAGACCCAGATGTTCGCGGACGTTCCCGAGGAGCATCGCTGGCATGTGGAGATCGTCTCCTGGAAGACCGACGATCCGATGAGCTGCACCGACCCGCAGGACGGCAACACCGTCGCGATCGTCGAAGCTGACGGGACGCTCAGCCGCCCCAACGTGCTGGACGCCTGCGCGAAGGCGGCGGTCCGCGACGCGATGCGGCTGCGCAACCAGCAGCCCGGTGTACTGCCCGAGGAGACGTTGCGCGAGCATCTGACCGGCGGCGGCTACCCGCCCAACGCGATCGACCTCACGGTCGCTGAGCTGCGACGCTACCAGCACGTCAGCTGAACCCGCGCTGACGTTCCGAACGGCAGAACCGCGCCCGTCGCGCGCGGATTTGCGGTCTGAGCTGCGCGAACGCGCGGCCGCCCGCCGTTCCCGGCTGTAACCCGCGGCGAAGTGCCCGACCCTCTCAGCTGCGCTCAGCCGCCGCTGCGGGTGGGGGATCCTGATCTGCAGTTACCCTAGTCGGGGGTCGCGGATGAACTGCATGATGTCGTCGGTGCTGCGCAGGTTCCAGCATGCCGCGTAGGCTGACCGGGCTACGCCGATCAGCATCTCCGGGTCGGCGCCCTGAGCGACCAGCGCCAGGTTCAGCTCCATGGTGATCTCCCGCATCATCGCCAGCTCGATCTCCGCGGAATCCTTCCGCTTCCCGCTCAGGGCGCGCTGCTGGCCGGTACGGATCGCCTCGTCGCAGATCCGCCGCAGCTCGTCGGTGCTGAGCCCGTAGCGGCCCAGCAGAGCGGAGAGCGCTTCCGCGGTCGCCTGCCAGCAGTCCGCTTCCAGAGCGGTCCCGCTCACCGCGGCTGCTCCTCCCCGAGCAGCTCGGCGACCGTGTCCGCGCTCATCAGATGACGGTGCGCGGCGCGGACGCGGTCAACCTGGGCGCGCAGCTGGTGCGGGTTCAGGCCGGCGAGGCTCATCTCGTGCATCAGCGCGCCGGTCAGCTGTTGGAGACTGAACACCAGATGCTGCTGGCGTTCCAGCTCGTCGTCGAGGGTGGCGAGCGTCATGGTGCGCTGCTGGATGGCCGCGGTGTGCGCTCGCCCGAGCGCATGATCGGGCAGCCCCTCGGCGGTCCAGATGTTGCCCAGCAGAGCGGCCGCGGACCGCCATTCCCCTTCCTGGCAGATGAGATCTTCCATGCTGTGCGGTCGGAACGCGGGCATGTTCAACGCTACGGCCGGCCGGGTGGCGCGGGCAGGTATCTAGCGGCGTTCCTCGCGAGAATCTCAGCCCTGGTCGATCAGGGCCAGGGGCCGGTCGGTTGCCGACAGGGCCCAGTGCGCGATGAATGCGTCCCCGCCGGCCGCCAGCACCGTTTCGCGGTCGGCGCCCGCATCCAGCAGGTAGGAGGTCATGCCGGCGCAGATGCGGCGCATCGTCAGCTCCCGCGCCTGCTGGGCGGTGCGGGCGTCCGCGCCGGCGTGAGCGGCCGCCTGATCGCAGATGCCCTTGATGTCGGCGGCGGTCGCGCCGTGCGCTTGAGCCATCGCGGTGAGAGCGTGGGCGCTGGCGGTCCAGCAGTCAGCTTCGGTTGCGGCCATGCCTGAACGTACGCTGCCGGTCAGGCCGCCATCAGCCGCACTTTCTTGTGGCGGATCATCGTCGGCTCCTGGCTGCGGCGGATCGGGTAGGTGGCGTAGCAGGTGATCGAGCCTGGGGTGACCTCGGTGAGGCCTTCGTCGATCATCGGCCGGCCCGGCACTTCACGCATCAGCCGCTCGAACACCGCGGGGGTCTGCGCGACACGAGTGATGGTGCAGGTGCCCTCCCGCCGCCATTGGGCGAGCAGGCCGGCCAGGCGCGGATCCTGGGTTTCGGCGTCCAGCAGCCGCTGCGCGGCCTGGAAGGCTTGGGAGGCGATCTTCCCGGCGATCATGCCCAGCGGCCCGTTTACGACCAGGTACACGCTCAGCGGGTCCCGCAACGCCCGCTCATCCAGGACTGGGGCCTCAGCGATCATCCGCTCGTTCCTTGTCGGAGCGCGGCCAGCTGGCGGTGCAGGTCGTCGGCTTCCCGGCGGGCGGCGTCAAGTTGGGCTTGTAGCTCGACGGCCTGGTGCAGGTTGAAGATGCTGCTGCCCGCGCCGACCCTGGGCAGCCATTCGCGGACCTGGTCGCGGAGGTTGTCGTAGTAGGCCAGGCGAGCTTCCATGTGCGCGCGTTTGGCCATCTCCGCCGCTTGGATCTCATGGGTGCGCCCGCGCAACCTGGCGACCTCCCGCTCCAGTTGGCGGACGCGCTCGCCGGTCTGGGTGAGCGGGGCGATCTGCCCGGCGGGAACCGTCACCGACAGCAGCTGCGAGCCGTGCAGCACATCCACTTCGACGGTGTGATCGCAGGTGACGCGCACCGACAGTCTGCCGTCCTGGGAGGCCGCTTCCAGGCTCACGTCTCCTTCCGCGGTGGGGAACGCGAGCAGGTTCAGGTCCGGGTTGGCGTCCTGGATGATCTGCGCGGCTTCGGCGACCGGCCGGGGGATCGCTTCGCCGTCGCCGTCCAGCCAGCCGGCTTTCAGCAGCGCGAGGGTGCGGGCGGGCCGCGGGTCAGCCACGAGGCGTCACCTCCCCGCTGGCGCGGCGCCAGTCAAGTTCGGCGAGGCGCCGGCGATGCTCGGCGTACTCGTCGCTGTGCCAGCCGTCCGGCTGGGCGAGGATCCGCTGGCCGTTGTGCATCTCCTCGGCGCGGGCGAGGTCCATCTCGTCGCTGGTGACGGGACGGCCGTTCAGGGCGTCCAGCGCGAAGGCGCGCATCTTTCGGGCCGCGTCGATCACGGTGGTGTGGCCGCATTCGGGGTCTTTGATGCGGGTGTTGTCGGCGGCGGCGATCCGGATCAGCGCGGATTGCAACGGCGCGATCAGCTGCATGATCGCGGCGGCCTGCGCCTGACTGTTGGTGGTGTTGTGGTCGCGCAGGAGCTGCGCGATCTGCTGTTGGGTGATGAGGTTCATGCTGGTGTGTTGTCCTTGGTGGGGTCGTCGGGGGTGTCGTAGAGGGCGCGCAGCCGTTCGTATTCGGCGCGGTCGCGGCGTTCGCGTTGCGCTTGCGCGCGCCGGCGCGACCGCTTGCTTGCTTCCTGGCGGGCTGCGGCCTCCTGGGTGATCTGCTCGTTGAAGCGGGCGGTCCAGCTGTCGGGGTCGTGCAGGAACTCCAGCGGCAGCTGGAAGCGATCGCCGAACCGAGATTCGTCCCAGATCGCGGTGTCGTTGTAGATCTCGCAGCGGCCGTGATCGACCGCGTAGATGCGGTTGTCGGCGATCAGCGCCAGCAGGACGGCGGAGATCACCGGCTGGCGATCGCGAGCCGGCACGTCATACGGCCAGGCGGGCAGGTTGCGGACCGGGTCGCGAGTCAACGCGTCGAAGTCGCGGGCCGCTTCTTCGGCGGCCTGGTACAGCGCTTCCTGCTCGGCTTGGAAGGCGTCGAAGCGGCCCTTGGTGAAGTAGGCGGTCATGACCGCTGCTCCTGGCCGCCGTACTCGGCCAGCAGCTGCGCCAGCTGCGCGCGTTCGCGCTCCTGGGTCTGACGTTCCCGCTCGCGTTGGGCGGCCTCGTGCTGGGCCTGCTGGCGTTCGCGCAGCGCGACCGCAGCCTGATGGAACGCGCGGGTGTAGCCGTCGGGGTCCTCCAGGAACGCGACCGGCAGGCCGAACTTCTCATAGCCGTCGTCGTTCTCGCCGCAGGCGCGGAAGATGATCCGCCGGCCGTCGTTGCTGATGTCGACCTGGGCGGAGAACATGCCGTGCGGGTTGTTGTCGCGCCAGATCTGCCAGTCGGGCAGCGGGAATGCTTCGGTCTCGCTGCGGTAGCCGCGGGGGCGGGTGATCCCTTCGGTTTCGCGTTCGATCATCTTCTGGAAGGCGCGGGCGACGTCGATGAGGGCGCCGTCGACGCGCTCGCGTTCTTGCAGGTGCGCGCGCAGCCGGCTGAAGGTGAGAGCGCTCATGACCGCGGCTCCGGGGTGCCGTATTTGGCCAGCAGCTGCGCGAGCTGCTCGCGGTCGCGCTGCTCGGCGTCGCGGGCCCGGTCGCGGGCGGCGCGATCCTCGTCGCGTTGCTGGCTGGCGCGCAGCTTCTGGCAGGCATCATGGAACGCGCGGGTGTAACCGTCGGGGTCATGCAGGAACGTCTTGGGCAGCCGGAACCGGTCGTCGTTGTCGTAGCCGCCGGTGAAGCTGATGCACCGGTCGTTGTCGAAATCGGCGGTGCCGTTCCAGGCCTGAGGGTCGTTGTGGAACCACAACCCGAAGTCCGGGAGGGGGAAGTCGGCGCGGTACTGGGCGGGGAGGGGGATGCCGGCGGTCTCCCGCTTGATCATTTCCTCGAAGTCGCGGGCGGCCCGCCAGCAGATCTCATCGATCTCCTCCATCTCGTTCAGCGCCGCCTGCAGACGCGTCTCGCTCAGGGCGTTCATGAGCGGCCCTCCGTCGGGTACTTGGCGGTCAGCGCGGCCAGCTGCGCACGCTCGCGCGCTTCGACCTGGGCGGCGCGACGCTCGGCCTGGCGGGCGCGATCGGCCAGTTCCTCCTCGACCAGCCGCTCGACGCTGGCGGAGTCGAAGATCGCCTGGGCGGGGAGGGTGAAGTCGGATTCCTCGCCGCTGATGATCGCCGTCAGGGTGATCTCGGTCTCGTCGATGTGGATGCGGTTCGCCTCGCGGGCGATCCGCTCGATGTGACGCGCTTCGCGTTCCTGGCCGTGGTCGCGCAGCGCCTGCGCGTAGCGGATGGTGGCGTCGCGGGCGGCGTCGTGGATGCGCTGCTGGGCGGCGATGAACTGCTGGTAGTCCTGCTCGGTGATGCTCATGTCGGTCCTTTCGTGTTTGGTCTGATGTCCCGGCTGGGCCGGGGTAGAGCCCGCGGCAGGAGTCGAACCTGCAATCTCCGCGCGCGAGGGCGCGGCGCTCAGCCAGTTGAGCTTCGCGGGCGTGTGGCTTTCAGAGCGCGACATGACACTCCTCGGCCTGGATGTAGAAGTCCTGCACGGACAGCCGCTGCGCGGCGTTCAGACGGCCGGCGAACCGCAGCTGCACCATGTGCGGTTTGGCGGGCACGTAGGGGACGCCTGCGTGCATGCCCGGCCACATGCCGCAGTGCATGGGCAGCAGCCCGCCCTTGCGGTTGTTGCAGGCAAAGCAGGCGGCGACGACGTTGTCCCAGGTCGTCGCCGCCTTGCGCGACTCGAACAGGTGCGCCGGCTTGACATGGTCGACGGTCAGGATCTTGCGGGCCTGGCCGGGCGCGGCGGTCCGCCCGCAGTACTGGCAGGTGTAGCGGTCGCGGGCGAACAGCACCCGGCTGCTGACCGCGGCGGTTTCGGTGTCGTTCAGGGGCGCCCAGCCGGCGGCGCGGGCGATCAGCGGCGCCGGGACGGTCAACCGCTCGCTGCGGAACGCGTGATGAGGATCGGCC
>Ga0180223_1001745_pt1 | contig 15376 bp, 15 predicted proteins | sample eDN5th30CKraftOP_FD_151337 | JGI IMG/M metagenome (GOLD analysis project Ga0180223, IMG submission 151337) | Enriched Organic Plus compost microbial communities from Emeryville, California, USA - eDNA 5th pass 30_C Kraft OP (version 2) (version 2) ...
CTTCAGCACATCGGCCCTGGCCAGCAGCCCGCCGGAAAGCCTCGCCGTGGCCGATCCGGAGGAGGCAGGCATTCCGCTGCCACGTCCACGCCCGAGATCCAGCAGCAGGCATTAGAGCGTTTTCCAGCAAAGTGGAGACCGCTTCGCCGCAGAAAATGCGACCGGGCAAAGGAATCCAGAGCATCCGCATGGGACGCTGGCTGCATCGCCCGCCGGGAGCAGCCTTGCCATTCCATGGTGATTGGCCCGATGATTCCTCCAACGCGCAAAATGCGGCGTGAGGGGAAACGTCATGGATCGATTCTGGCTGAAACATTACCCGCCCGGCATTCCGGCCGAGATCGACCCCTCGATCTATCCCTCGCTGGTGGCGCTGTTCGAAGAGAGCTTTGCGAAATATCGCAACAGTCCCGCCTTCATCTGCATGGACAAGTCGCTGACCTATGGCGAGGTCGACGATGCCTCGCGGGCGTTCGGCGCGTGGCTGCAGAGCAAGGGCCTGAAGCCCGGCGCACGCATCGCCATCATGATGCCGAATGTGCTGCAGTATCCGGTCGCGATCGCCGGGGCCCTGCGCGCCGGCTTCACGGTCGTCACCGTCAACCCGCTCTACACCCACCGCGAGCTTGAATACCAACTCCGCGATTCAGGCGCCGAGGCGATCCTCGTCCTGGAGAATTTCGCCAGCAAGCTTCAGGATGTGATCGGACAAACAAACGTCAAGCATGTGATCGTCGCGTCGCTCGGCGACATGCTGGGCTTCCTGAAAGGCAGCCTCGTCAACCTCGCCGTGCGCCACGTGAAGAAGATGGTGCCCGCCTTTTCATTGCAGGGCGCGACGGGCTTCAACGCGGTGATCGCCGCCGGCAAACGGCTGCCGCTCACACAACCTGCGCTGAAGCCGGACGACGTCGCCTTCCTGCAATATACCGGCGGCACAACCGGCGTGTCGAAAGGCGCGACGCTGCTTCACCGCAACATCGTCGCCAACGTGCTGCAGGCCTATGCGTGGCTGGAGCCGGCGATCGTCAGGAAAGACCAGAACGAACCCATCGTCATGCTGGCGGCGCTGCCGCTCTATCATGTCTTCGCCCTGACGGCGTGCGGCTTCTTCGCCATGCGGCTTGGGGCTGCATGCCTGCTGATTCCCAACCCGCGCGACATCCCCAACCTTGTGCGCGAACTTGCCAAGCATCCGGTGAACTGCTTTCCGGCCGTGAACACGCTGTTCAACGCGCTGGTCAACAATCCGGAATTCGCCAAGCTGAAATGGGACAAGCTGCGCATCGCCTTCGGCGGCGGCATGGCTGTGCAGCAGGCGGTCGCCGACAAATGGCAGGCGATCACCGGCCATCCGATCATCGAAGCCTATGGCCTGTCCGAGACATCGCCCGGCCTGACCATCAACCGTCCCGACATCACCGAATATACCGGCACCATCGGCCTGCCGCTGCCGTCGACGGATATCGCCATCCGCGACGATGACAACAACGACATGCCGCTCGGCCATCCGGGCGAGATCTGCGCGCGCGGCCCCCAAGTCATGCCGGGCTACTGGCAGCGGCCCGACGAGACTGCGAAGGTGATGACGCCCGACGGCTTTTTCCGGACCGGCGACATCGGCATCATGCGCGAGGACGGGCAGATCAAGATCGTCGATCGCAAGAAGGACATGATCTCGGTGTCCGGCTTCAAGGTGTATCCCAACGAGGTCGAGGACGTGGTGGCGCTCCATCCCGGCGTGCTGGAATGTGCTGTCATCGGCGTTCCAGATCGGCACTCCGGCGAGGCCGTGAAACTCTTCGTCGTGAAGAAGGATCCGAACCTGACCAAGGAAGAGTTGCTGGCCTTCTGCCACGAGCAACTGACCAGCTACAAAGTGCCGCGCATCATCGAATTCCGCACCGAACTGCCCAAGAGCAATGTCGGCAAGATCCTGCGCCGCGCGTTGCGCGATGAAGCGATCAATCCGGCAAAGGCCGCTTAAGGTATGCCGCGCTCCAACGGAATCGGATCAGGCTCCAGATTCCGTTGCGGGCCGTGTTTTCCGCGGCGAAGCGGTCCACTTCGCCGGAAGACACTCCAGGGCAGAACTCACGCCATCCCCGGCTGACTGAGGGCATTCACAATGCAAACCACCGAAACCACCGCAACGGTCGCATCCCCGCAGGACATTCTGTCGTTCTGGCGTGCGGCGGGACCAGACAAATGGTTCACCAAGGACGACGCTTTCGATGCCGAGATCATCGCGCGTTTCCTCCCGACCTATGAGGCCGCCGCGGCCGAACATCTGGGCGCCTGGGAGGCGACTGCGGACACCACGCTGGCTTTGGCGATCGTGCTCGACCAGTTTCCGCGCAACATGTTCCGGGGATCGGCCCGGGCCTTCGCCGCCGACCCCGTCGCGCGCGGCGTCGCCGAGCGCGCGCTGGCCAGAGGCTATGACCAGCAGGTCCCGAGCGAAGAGCGTGGATTTCTGTATTTGCCCTTCATGCATTCGGAGGATGTGGCCCACCAGGAACGCTGCGTCGCGCTCTATCAGGCGCTCGGCAACGCCGACAATCTCAAATATGCCGACATCCATCTCGACATCATCCGCCGCTTCGGCCGCTTTCCGCATCGCAATTCGGTGCTCGGGCGCGCGACCACACCCGAGGAGCAGGCCTTCCTCGACGGCGGCGGCTTCGCCGGCTGAGGGAGCCGAACACCAGCGAAATCTCACGAGCGCTTCCCGATCGGACTGAATCGGAAAGCGCCCTGGATTCTTTTTATTTGATCGCATTTTCTGCGGAAAACCGGTGTCCACTTTTCCGGAAAATGCTCTAGGCGTCCGTCCGCTTCCCCGCTAGCATCGAGGCAAATCGCCGCAGGCACTTATCAAGCCTCGGGCCGCAAGAGCTGCAGGGAGCAAACGCATGTTGACGTCTTTGACCCGCCTGGTCGCCATCGCCGCACTGGCGGTGACCGTCGCGACAGGCTCGGCTCACGCACAGCTTGAACTCAAGATCATCGCGCCCGCGGCGCCGGGCGGCGGCTGGGACCAGACCGCACGGGCGATGCAGCAGGCGCTGGTGGCAACCGGCATCGCCAAGAGCGTGCAAGTGATCAACGTCACGGGCGCCGGCGGCGCCGTCGGTCTCGCCCAGTTCGTCAATGGCGCGAAGGGCGACGGCAATCAGTTGCTGGTCAACGGCTATGTGATGCTCGGCGCACTGCTGATGAACAAGTCACCGGTGACGCTTGATCAGGTGACGCCGATCGCGCGGCTCACCGAAGAATCCGAGATCGTGGTCGTGCCGGTCAATTCGCCGATCAAGACCGCAAAGGAGCTCGCGGCCGCGGTGAAAGCCGACGTGGCGAAGGTGACCTGGGCGGGCGGCTCGGCCGGCGGCGTCGACCACATCACCGCAGCATTGTTTGCAGGCCAGGCAGGGGCCGATCCCAGCAAGGTCAACTATGTGCCGTTCTCCGGCGGTGGGGAATCGCTCGCAGCCATTCTTGGTGGCCGCGTCACGGCGGGCATTTCCGGCATCGGCGAATATGAGGGGCAGATCAAAGCCGGCAAGCTCCGCGCCATCGGCGTGACCTCGGCCGAGCGCATCCCCGGTCTCGACGTTCCGACCTTCAAGGAGCAGGGCATCGACCTCGTGATCACCAACTGGCGCGCGGTGATGGCGCCGCCCGGCATCACCGACGCGCAGCGTGCAACGCTCGGCGCCGCCATCGAGAAGCTGGTGAAGTCTCCGGCCTGGGCCGACGTCCTCAAACAGAAGGGCTGGGATAACGCCTACCTCGCCGGCGACGCTTTCGCTGCATTCCTGAAACAGGAGCAGGCCCGCGTGCAGAGCGTGATGCAGTCGATCGGACTGGTGAAGTCGTAAGGGGTGCCCCGGATACGATGCGGCGCGCCGTGCTGCATCGCTGATCCGGGGCCCATAAACAATGGCGCCAACAAAAGGAGGTGGGTCCCGATGACACCGGGCGATTCGCAGTCTCATTCCCCTCCCGATATCGCCGGTCTCGCCATTGCTGCCGGTCTCATGGTGCTGGCGCTGGTGATCTTCTGGGACATGAGCCGGCTTCAGCTCACGTCGGTCTATGGCGTCGGCCCGAAGGCGATGCCTGTCGTCATCGCATCGGGGCTTGCCATCCTGGCCGTCGCCAACGCCGTCATCGCCTGGCAAGGCCACCTGCCGCTGCGTGATGACTACAGCCTCAAAGCCGTCCTGCTGATCCTTGGCGGTTTCGTCGCGCTGATCGCACTGATCGGCCTCGGCGGCGGATTCATTCCCGCGATCGCCGTGCTGTTCACGGCCACTGCGACAGCCTTCGGCCGCCGCGCGCCGCTGATCGACTTTGCGATCGGCCTCGCGCTTGGCCTGGTGATCTATCTCGCCTTCGACAAACTGCTCACCCTGAGCCTGCCCGCAGGCCCCATCGAACGGCTGCTGTGAGAGTGCCGTGGACGCGCTGATCTCACTCACTCATGGCATGGCCGTCGCGCTGCAGCCGATGAACCTGCTGTTTGCCCTGATCGGCGTGTTCCTCGGCACCGCCGTCGGCGTGCTGCCCGGCATCGGCCCTGCGCTCACCGTCGCGCTGCTGCTGCCGGTCACCTACAAGCTCGATCCCGCGGGGTCGCTGATCATGTTCGCCGGCATCTATTACGGCGGCATGTATGGCGGCTCAACCACCGCGATCCTGATCAACACACCGGGTGAAAGCGCGTCGATGGCGACGGCGCTGGAAGGCAACAAGATGGCCAAGGCCGGGCGCGGCGGTCCCGCGCTGGCCACCGCGGCCATCGGCTCCTTCGTCGCCGGCACGATTGCCACGCTCGGCATCGTGTTTCTCGCGCCCTGGCTGGTCGACATCGCGCTGATGTTCGGGCCTGAAGATTATTTCGCGCTGATGTGCGTCGCCTTCATCACCGTGTCGGCCACGTTTGGCGCATCGCCGGTGCGCGGGCTGACCAGCCTGTTCCTGGGCCTCGCGCTCGGGCTCGTCGGCATCGACAAGCTCACCGGCCAGCCGCGTCTCACCTTCGGCATTCCCGAACTGCTCGACGGCGTCGAGGTGACGACGCTGGCCGTCGGCCTGTTCGCGATCGGCGAGGCGCTGTTCATCGCCTCCCAGCGCCACAAGGGCGAGGAGAAGATCGAGCCGGTGCGCGGCTCGCTGTGGATGACCAAAGAGGACTGGGCGCGGTCCTGGAAGCCCTGGCTGCGCGGCACATTGTTCGGCTTCCCGATCGGCGCGTTGCCGGCCGGCGGCGCGGAGATCCCGACCTTCCTGTCCTATTCCACGGAACGGCGTCTGGCGAAGCATCCTGAGGATTTCGGCAAGGGCGCGATCGAAGGCGTCGCAGGGCCGGAAGCCGCCAACAATGCATCGGCCGCCGGCACATTGGTGCCGTTGCTGACGCTCGGCCTGCCGACCTCCGCGACAGCGGCAATGATGCTCGCCGGCTTTCAGCAATACGGCCTCAATCCGGGACCGCTGCTGTTTGCGGAGCGGCCCGATCTGGTCTGGGGTCTGATCGCCAGCCTGTTCGTCGCCAACGGAATGCTGCTGGTGCTCAACCTGCCGCTGGTCGGCCTGTGGGTCCGCCTGCTCGCGATCCCCCAGCCGTGGCTCTATGCCGGCATCCTCGCCTTCGCGACCATGGGGACCATCGCCGCCAAGCCGTCGGTGGTCGAGCTCATCATGCTCGGCCTGTTCGGGATCCTGGGATTCCTGATGCGGCGGTTCGATTTCCCGATTGCGCCGGTGGTGGTCGGGCTGATCCTCGGCCCCGCTGCGGAAGCCCAGTTCCGCCGCGCCCTGTCGATCAGCCTGGGCGACCCGCTGATCCTGGTCCAGAGCCCGATCTCGGCCACATTGCTCGCCATTGCGCTGCTGGCGCTGATCGCGCCGTTTGTGCTCCGCCATCTGGATCGGTTCCGGGCAGCGGACGATTGAGCAGGTCCGCCCAACCGAATATTAACGCGACCTTGCTATGAGCCCTGATCAACGCGGCCGGAGGACCTCCGGCCCATCGCGGAGACATGCGTGGCCTTGACCGGATCCGAACCAGCGCCAGCTTCGCCCCGGCGCGCGCTGATGGTCCGGCTGCGTGGCCGCATCATCGCCTTCGCCAGCAGCGAACACAGCCTGACCCAGCGCCTCGCCGGCACGGTCTTCATCCTGCGGGTCGCGGCTGCCGTGCTGGCCTACGGCTCGCAGATCCTGTTCGCGCGCTGGATGGGCACCTTCGAATTCGGCATCTATGTCTATGTCTGGACCTGGGTGCTGCTGCTGGGCTCAGCCTCCGATTTCGGCATCGCCACCGCCGCGGTGCGGTTCATTCCACAATACCGTGACAACAAGGCCTGGAATCTGCTGCGTGGCTTCATCTCCGGCAGCCGCTGGTTCGCCTTCGGGACCGGCGTGTTCTGCGGCCTGCTCGGCGCCGGGCTGGTGCGCCTGCTGCAGCCATGGCTCGACGACTACACGGTGATCCCGCTGTATCTCGCCTGCCTGACCCTGCCGGCCTACGCGCTCGCAGGCATCCAGGATGGCATCTCGCGCGCCCATGACTGGATGGGGCTCGGCATCATCCCGACCTATGTCGTGCGCCAGGCGCTGCTCACGGTGCTGATGGCCGGAGCTTACTTCGGCGGCTTTCCAACCGATGCCGTGACCATCATGGGACTGGCCATCGTCGCCACCTGGGTCACGACCCTGGGACAGTTCGGGGCGCTCAACTGGCGGCTCTCCAAAGTCATCGAGCCGGGCCCTGCCAGCTACGACATGAGACTCTGGATCGTCACGTCGCTGCCGATCCTGATGGTCGAGGGCTTCTACCTGATCCTCTCCTATACCGACGTGCTGGTGCTGCAGCAGTTCAGTTCGCCGGAAGAGGTCGCGATCTATTACGCGGCGGCAAAAACGCTGGCGCTGGTGGCGTTCATCAACTTCGCCGTCGGCGCCGTCGCGACCCACCGCTATGCCTCCTATTACTTCGGCAATGATCATGACGGGCTCCGCCAGTTCCTGGCCCAGTCGATCCACTGGATCTTCTGGCCGTCGCTGGCGATGATCCTGGCAATGCTCGTCGTCGGAAAACCGATGCTGAACCTGTTCGGCCCGGATTTCGACCGCGGCTATCACCTGATGTTCATCATGGCGTTCGGGCTGCTCGCGCGCGCCAGCGTAGGCCCGGTCGAGCGCCTGCTGAATGTGCTGGGGCAGCAGCGCATCTGCGCGGCGATCTATCTGTTCGCTTTCGTGATCAATCTTGCGCTATGTCTCATTCTCATTCCGAGACTGGGATCGCTCGGCGCGGCGATTGCCATCGCCACCGCGCTGATCAGCGAATCGGCCCTGCTGTTCATCGTCACCAAACGGCGGCTGGGCCTGCACGTCTTCGTGTTCGGAGCGCCGAAGGTGGCGAAGGACCCGTAGCGCTCGTCTCTTACTCCGTCACTTCGTCGGTGACGACGTCGAACCGCGCCAGCGTGTTGGGGCCGAAGCTTGTGGAAATCGCCACGTCAGTGGCGTCGCGGCCGCGCGCCATCACGATGCGGCCGATGCGCGGATGGTTGTGACGCGCATCGAAAGTGTACCACTGGCCGCCGAGATAGGCTTCGAACCAGGCGCTGAAATCCATCGGCGCCGGATCGGGCGGCACGCCGATGTCGCCAAGATAGCCGGTGCAGTAACGCGCCGGGATGTTCATGCAGCGGCAGAAGGTGATGGCAAGATGCGCGAAGTCGCGGCACACGCCGCGCCGGTCGTTATAGCCGCCGAACGCCGTGCGTTTGGAGTTGGCATGCTGGTAGCCGAACTCGAGATGATCATGGACATAGTCGCAGATCGCCTGCACCCGGGCCCAGCCCGGCGGCGCCGCTCCAAACAATTGCCACGCGGTATCGAGCAGGTGGTCGGTATCGCAGTAACGGCTGCCGAGCAGATACATCAGCACGTCCGACGGCAGCATCTCGACCGCTATCTGCTCCGCGTCCGGCGCAACGGCGTCGGGCAGGCCGGTATCGTGAATGATGAAATCGGTTGAGATCGTCGTGGTGCCGGACGGCACGGTCACGCGCGTGCAGATATTGCCGAAGGTGTCGTGATAGTCGATCGCCTTCACCGGCTGGTCGAAGCTGATGTGATGCGGGGTGATGAGATCGGGCAGCCGCGAGGGATGGATGCTCAATTGCAGCAGCAATGGTGTCGGCTGAGGGCAGTCGAAGGCAATCTGATAGCCGGCATGGATTTTCAACGGCGCGCGCTCCAAACCTGCCGCAGCGAAGCCCGAGGCACAGCAACGGCACTGACAACATCACAAGGCAAGATCAGTGCCGCGGCTTCAGATCATCAGGGTGGCAGCATAACGCTTCGGGGGGTCGCCCGTTCCGTCACGACACCCGCGCGAGCGGCGGCGCTTCGTCCTGCATCCGCACGCGCACCTCGACGGTCATGCCGATATAGTCGGAGGCCGCGCCGACGAAGGTGCCGTAGAGCGGCAGCGCCTGGGCCGGATCACGGGCCACCGCGATGCGGATGAGATCGCGGTTGCCGACAATGGCGTTGGTCGGATCGAACTCCACCCAGCCCGAACCGGGCAGATAGACCTCGCACCACGCATGGGTCGAACCGCCGCCCTGATAGGCCACCCCCTCACGCATCGGCACATAGAGATAGCCGGACACGAACCGCGCCGCGAGGCCGAGCGAGCGCACCGCCTCCATCATCAGCACCGCGAAGTCGCGGCAGGTCCCGGCGCCGCGCTGGAGCGTGAAGGCCGGGTCCTGCACGCCGGGCTCGGGCCGCCGCTCATAGGTGAAGCTGTCGCTGATGGCGCTGGTGAGGGTCATCAGCAGTTCGCCGGTCGCGGTCGGCCGGCCCCGGCGCAGGAAACCGCGCACCCAGCGGTCCACCCGTCCGTCCCGGTCGGGATATTGCCGGGCGATCAGCGGCGCGAGGTCCGGCATCTCGGCCGGGTCGTAAGCGAAGGGATAGAGGCGTGCGCTGTCCTCGATCCGCGCATCGGGCTCGTTGGACGGCGAATGGTCGAGCCGGATGTTGCTCTCGAAATGGAGCTCGGTGCCCTCGGCCTCGAAGTCGGCAATGGCGACGCAGTTGCCGAATACATCATGGATCCAGTGGATACGGGTCGGCTTCGGCACGATCAGCAGGGTCGCGTCCAGCAGCTTCTGGTCATAGCTGTCGCGCGGCCGGAACATCATGCGATGTTCGCCGAACGCCACCGGCTGGCGGTAGCGATAGGTCGTGGTGTGGCGCACGGTGTAGATCGGCATAACTTCCATCCGGCGCACGCGTGAGGCGGGATCCTCGCCTGCCTCCTTTTTCAGCGCGCCCCTTTGCAAGGCATCTCCGCCGAACCATAGGCGAGTTCATTGGAGAAACTCCAGTCACAGAGCATGCCACATGGTATGCGCGTTCGCACATGCAAGATCGTGATGCGCAGGAGAGGCCTGCCAGATATCACCGGTCATTCCGGGCGCAGGCAACCGCCCGCGACCCCGGAATGACCGCCATCCGCAACGCCTGAAACGTCAGTCAATCCGGATGTTGGCCGCCCGGATCACCTCACCCCAGCGCTTGTTGTCGGCCGCGATGAACGCCCCGAATTCCTCCGGTGTGTTGAGCGGCAGCGCGGTGCCCTGGGACTCGTAGCGCTCGCGGATCGCCGGATCGGCAAAGGCCTTCTTGGCAACCGCATTGACATAATCAACGGCAGCGCGCGGCGTGCCGGCGGGCGCGACGAGGCCGAACCAGGTGCCCCCCGCGATGGTACCATACCCGGCCTCAGCCATGGTCGGCACATCCGGGAGCGCTGCGACCCGCTTCCCGGACAGCACCGCCAGCGGCCGGGTCTTGCCCTCCTTGATCTGCGGCAATTGCAGCGTGACGCTGTCGAACATCACCTGCACATGGCCGGCGACCAGATCGGCCAGAGCCGGCGCAGCTCCGCGATAGGGCACATGCACCATGTCGATCCCGGCGACCTGTTTGAACTGTTCCGCCACCAGATGGCCGGAGCCGCCAACCGCCTGGGAAGCATAGGACAGCTTGCCCGGATTGGCCTTGGCATAGGCGACCAGCTCCTTGACGTCCTTCGCCGGCAGCTTCGGGTTGACGACCAGCAGGTTCGGGAACGTCGCAAGCTGGGTGATCGCGGTGAAATCCTTCAGCGGATCGAAGGAGATCTTGGTCAGATGGGGAAGGGTTGCGTTCACGCCCTGGTTGCCCAGGAACAGGGTGTAGCCATCGGCCGGGGCGCGCGCCGCCGCTTCGCCGGCGATCGCACCGGAGCCACCGGTGCGGTTCTCCACCACGACGGTCTGGCCGGATTCTTCCTGCATCTTCTGGGCGACGATCCGGGCGAGGATGTCAGCGAGGCCGCCGGCGGCGAGCGGCACGATGATTTTGACCTGTCGGCTGGGATAGGCCTGCGCCAGGGCGGGACCAGCGCCCGAAAGCGCGGCCGCGGTCAGACCAAGCCCGGACGCAATGAAATTCCGTCGTGAAAACATCAACTTCCTCCCCTTTCGCCAATTGCCGGCGATTGATGTGAACGAAGCCTAGCCGATGGTTCCAATGCCGGACATGGCGCAAAACGCCGCTTTCCTTGACTCCGGGGCGCGGCGCCGTCATAAGCACCGGCTTGCAGCGTGGGCCTCAAGCCCGCGCGCATTGTTATTGTGGGCCGGGGCAGGCTAGCCCAGCCCGCATGACACCCATCAACCGACTGGAAAAAGCCGGCCCCTCGCAGGTCTTGCGTGACAAGTCCACGTGATCTGGGGGACGCCGCGAACCGAACACGGAGAGAAAGATGTTCGCAGTCATCCGAACCGGCGGCAAGCAGTACCGTGTCGTCGCTGAAGATGTTCTCAAGGTCGCCCGCGTCGAGGGCGAAGTCGGCACCATCGTCGAATTCGGCGACGTGCTGGCCATGGGCGGCGATACGCCGGTCCTCGGCAACCCCGTCGTCGAAGGTGCGACGGTCGGCGCCGAAGTGCTGGAGCACGGCCGCTACGACAAGGTCATCGCTTTCAAGAAGCGCCGCCGCAAGAATTCACGCCGCAAGCGCGGCCACCGGCAGGAATACACCCTGATCCGCATCACCGAGATCCTGGCCAACGGCGAGAAGCCGTCCAAGGAGGTGAAGCCGCGGGTGCGCAAGCCGAAGGCCGAAGCGCCGGCAGTGGAAGCCGCCGAATAAGCGGCTCACGAAAATTTAGACCGGATGCGGGGATGATTTCGCCGCAAATCCGGGGTATGTGTAACTGGAATCAGGATTGAAGCCATGGCTCACAAAAAAGCAGGCGGCTCCTCGCGCAACGGGCGCGACTCGGCGGGCCAACGCCTCGGCGTGAAGAAGTTCGGGGGCGAGATCGCCATTCCCGGCAACATTATCGCGCGTCAGCGCGGCACCCAGTGGCATCCCGGCCTCAACGTCGGCATGGGCAAGGACCACACCCTTTTCGCACTCATCACCGGTCGCGTCGAATTCCGCACCAAAGCCAAAGGCCGGACGTTCGTATCCGTCATTCCGATGGTGGCCGCCGCCGAGTAAACGGTAGATCATCAAAGGTCTGCCGGTATCCAGTCAAACCGGCGGACCTGCATAGGGTCCGATTTTGGGGAGACCGGGATACCGGTCTCCCCAATTTCATTTTGACCAAAGGAGCCTGTGCCATGTCATTGCTGGAGCAAACCGAAACCCAAGTGCTGCGCGAGGACTGTACCCCCGTCCTCGAGACCGAACGGCTGGTGCTGCGCGCCCCGCGTCACGAGGACGCTAAAGCTATTGCCGCGCTGATCAATGATCGGCGTATTGCCGAGAACACCACGCGGGTACCTCACCCTTATTCCCTCGCCGACGCCGCCGAATTCATTGCCGCCGCCAATCAGCGCGAGAGCGAGGCGACTTTTGCCATCACCACGCCGGACGGCGACCTGCTCGGCCTGTGCGGCTTCGATTTCCGCGGCGAACAGGCTCCCGAGATCGGCTACTGGCTGGGCCTGCCTTACTGGGGCAACGGTTACGCCACCGAGGCGGCGCGCGCCGTGATCGACTATGCCTTCAATGATCTCGGCTATGACGTGCTGCTGGCCGGCGCCCGCGTCACCAATCCGGCCTCCCGCCGGGTGCTGGAGAAATGCGGTTTCCAGTGGACCGGCGTCGGCCTTTACCGTATCCGGGCCATCGCCAGCTCCGCGCCGATCGACCGCTTCCGGCTTGATCGCGGGCTCTGGGCCTCGCTGAAAAGCTGGCGGCAGGTTCGCCGCGTCGTGTGACTGCGCTAGCATCGTGCCGTGCGGGACCGCACGGCACGACCGGCTTTCCCAATGCGCCGCTGCGCGACGCATACGTTTTTTTGTTATTGCCTTATTTTATGGCGGATTTCCGCGCCATCGCTGGGGTTTATAAACGATGCGGTGGCTATGGTCAGGCTGATGGACCACAGTGGGCTGTCGATGCGGGGAAATATGCGGCCACGAGCGTTGCGTTGGTATCTCGCGGCACTGTGCCTCGGCCTGACGCTGCCGCTGCTCGCGTTCAACGGGATCACGACTTATTACTACGCCACGGCCGAAAAGAGCCGCCTCGAACGTGACGTCCGCAGCCTGAATGAAAACGTCCTGCTGGCGCTGGATCGCGAGGTTGCCGCGGAAGCCGCACAGCTCCGCGCCCTGGCGAGTTCAGCAGCCATCTGGAACGGAGAGCTGGACACTTTTCGCCGGGAAGCCGCCGAGCTCGCCCGGATCCAGGATGGCCAATCCCAGTTCATGCTGACCACGCCGAAGGGCGAAATTATCTTCGACACCCGGGCTCCGGCCGCCGGCGCGCACCAAATGGCGCCGCCCGCGTTGCAGGAGCAACTGGCCGATTTCGGTGACCTGAGCCACGCGGCGAAAGTGTCGAAACTGGTCGAAGGCCCGACCTATGCCGAGTCGGCGATCTTCATCGCCGTCGAAGCCCTGACCGATCGCGGCGAGCGGTATCTGTTGCTGGGGCGCGTGCCACTGCCACGTCTCCAGCGGCTGATCCAGGAGCAGGGCGTCGGAGCTTCTCACTACGCCTCCATTGTCGACGAGGGCGGGCGCATCCTCGCCCGGTCCGCCGACAGTGAGAAATATGCGGGACGGAAGATCCCGGGTTTTGACGATCTGCCGGATGGCACAGGGACGTGGAATGTCGTGAACCCGGCCGGCGTGAAGGTTGTCGGCCTGCTCAACCGCTCGACCCTGTCGCCGCTGTCGGTCACTTCCGGCGTCGCGGAATCCGCACTGCATGCGCCGCTGCGGACATCCCTGCTGTTGCTGCTGACCTTCGGGCTGGCAATGGTCGCGCTGGCAGGCGTGCTGGCGTGGTTCGCGACCCGCGCCGCGGCAGATGCCCTGCGCCGCGTCGCCCATGCGGCAAGCGAACTGGGGCGCGGACAGGTGGTTGCCGCACCCATCACAGCGGTGCGTGAAGCCAACACGATCGGCGAAGCGATCGCCGCCGCCTCGTCAAGCCTGCACGAGCAGGCCGACGCCCTTGCCAACAGCAAGCATGAACTTGAACAGCGCGTCGCCCTGCGCACGCGCGAGCTCGCAGAAAAATCCGCCCAGCTCGAGACGACGCTGGACCAGATGGATCAGGGGCTGCTGGTGATCGGCGCTGACGGCCGTGTCATCATCTACAATCGCCGGCTGCTCGAATTGCTGTCGATGCCGGAGCCCTTTCTGGCGACACATCCGCTGGTGACGGAGATCCTGGATTTCCAGCGCCCGCGCGGCGAAGCCGAGCGTGATGATCCGTCCTCCGCCCAGCCGTCGCAGCCGCAGACGGATATCACGATGACCACCGTTCACGAGCATGAGCTCGCCAACGGCACCGTGCTCGAAGTGCGAACCGTTCCGCTGGCGGATGGCGGCCTCGTGCATACCTACACCGACGTCACGATGCGCAAGCATGCGGAGCTGCATCTCCGTCATCTCGCGCGGCACGATCCGCTCACCGACCTTCCCAATCGGACCTTGCTGCGCGAGCGGCTGGGAGAAGCCATCGCGGAAGCGACGGGTGACGGACAGATGCGCGCCGTGATGTGCATCGACCTCGATCGCTTCAAGGCGGTGAACGACGAACATGGTCATCAGGCCGGCGATGCCGTCCTGCGCCGGGTGGCCGTGCGGCTGAGCGGTCTTCTGCTTGAAGGCGATACCGTCGGGCGCAGCGGCGGCGATGAGTTCATCCTGATTCATCGTGTGCAGTCGCCGGAGCACTGCACCGCATTCGCATTGTCGATCATCAATGAGATCAGCCTCCCCTATCGCATACGCGGAAAGACTTTCACGATCGGCGCCAGCATCGGCATCGCATTCATACCGGCGGATGGGATGACGATCGACACGCTGCTTGAGAAAGCCGACCAGGCCCTTTACGCGGCGAAGCACGATGGCGGCAATCATCTCCGCATCTTCAATGCGCAGGTTCCCGCAGCGACTCACGCCGCGGCGTGATGGCGCGTTGCCCGCTCCGGGCTTGACAGAAATATGAAACAGGCAAAGTATTTTGACGTCGGATTGCGAATGGTCGGGAGACCTTCGTAACCTCTCATGGAGGTGGAGCATGACGCCACCGGGTCAGTACCGCCGCTAGGATTGTGATAAGCGACGTTTGGGCTGTCACATAGCGGCTGGAACACAGACGGCGCGTCGGGAGTGGTCGAATGGGCTGCATCAGTGAGGCAGTGCCCTCCCTGACCTCTCCCGGCGATGTTTTCAGAGGACGCATTTCCACCAGCTATTCTGAAGAAAGCTATGTATGGCGCCACGATTTCGCGTTGATTTTTGTATAGGCAAACGTATATATAATGGCGCTGGTTGCCGATGGCTTTGAATGGGATGACGGCAATCGCGACAAATGCCGCAAGCATGGCCTGTCGCATGATGATATTGAATATGTGCTCCTGCACAGCGAAACGCTGATCGTTCCGGATCTGAAGAATTCGATGGTGGAGCCCAGGTCGATTGCCATCGGCCGCACCATGTCAGGGCGTTATGCCTTTGTCGTTTTCACACTGAGGACGAAAGGCTCCGTAGTCTTGCTGCGGCCAATCAGCGCCCGTCACATGCATGGCAAGGAGATTGCCACATATGAAGAAGAAATTTCCCGTATTGAAAACCGATGAGGAAGCAGAAGCCTTTCTCGAGCAGGATTTGTCTGATTATTTGCACGGCGGAAATTTCAAACCCGTCCACTTCGAATTCAAGCCGAAGCAGAAGTCGATCAACCTGCGGCTTTCGGAAGAGTTGCTGGCGGCGGTCCGCAAGGATGCGCAGCGCCAGGGCGTGCCATATCAACGTTATATCC
>Ga0180223_1001747_pt1 | contig 15369 bp, 17 predicted proteins | sample eDN5th30CKraftOP_FD_151337 | JGI IMG/M metagenome (GOLD analysis project Ga0180223, IMG submission 151337) | Enriched Organic Plus compost microbial communities from Emeryville, California, USA - eDNA 5th pass 30_C Kraft OP (version 2) (version 2) ...
CGACGAGCACACCGGAGGCGGTCGCCAGCAGATCCTGTGCAATCAAGCCATGTCTTTCGGTTTTGCGAGCCACTCGCGGCCCTTGAGCATCGCGAGCCAGTAGATCGGCGGCAGCAGACGCTCCTTGAGTATCCACGCCGTGCGCGACGGCCGCGTGCCATCGATCACGTAGCGTGGAAAGGTGGGCGAGACCTTGCCGCCGTAGAGGAACTCGGCGAGGACGATCTTGCCGCGCTCCACGGTGAGCGGGCAGGAGCCATAGCCGTTATAGGCCCGCACGTTCTCCCGCCGTCCCTTTGCGCACAGCACGTTCTCCGCCACCACGGGTGCCTGCTTGCGTGCGGCCGCGGCGGTCTTGGCGTTCGGCGTGCATGCGGCATCGCCGAGGCCATAGATGTTCGGGTAGCGCTTGTGGCGGAGCGTTGCGTGGTCGACGTCGACCCAGCCGGCGCCGTCGGCGAGCGGACTTGCGCGGATGAAGTCGGGCGCGAGCTGCGGCGGGCAAACATGGATCATGTCGAATTCGGTTTCGACGGTTTCCGTCGCGCCGTCCGGTCCCGTCTTCTTGAACCAGGCGCGCTGGGCCGGCCCGTCGATGGCGACGAGATTGTGGTGGAAGTTGAGGGTCGCGCTGTAGCGGTTCACATATTCCATCAGGGCGGGCACGTACTCGGGCACGCCGAAGAGCACACCCGCCGCGTTATAGAAAGAAACATCGATGTCCTTCAGGCGGCCATTGCGCAGCCAGTGATCGGCGGAAAGGTACATCGCCTTTTGCGGCGCGCCCGCGCACTTGATCGGCATCGGCGGCTGGGTGAACACGGCTTTGCCCGCGCGCAGGCTACGCACCAGCTGCCAGGTATAGGGGGCAAGGTCATAGCGATAGTTCGACGTGACGCCGTTGTGCCCGAGCGTTTCGGCGAGGCCTTCGACGCCGTTCCAGTTGAGCTTGATGCCGGGGCAGACGATGAGGTGATTGTAGCGGATCGCGCGGCAGCCCTCGAGGATGACACTGTTGTGCTCCGGCTCGAAGTTGGCGACGGCGGCTTTGATCCACGTGACGCGATGGGGCAGCACAGCGGCCATGGGTTTGGCGGTCGATTGCGCGGTGAAGATGCCGGCACCCACCATCGTCCAGCCGGGCTGATAATAATGAACCGCCGCCGGGTCGATGACGGCGATGTCGAGATCCGGCGCGCGGCGCAGGAGGCTTGCTGCCACCGCTGCGCCGGCCGCACCGCCGCCGACGATGACGATGTCGTGCGAGGCGGCCGGCTTGTCGGTATCGACAGCGCCTTTCTGGGCCACACGCTGCATCACGCCGGTGACGTCGTAACCGGCGAAACGCGCGCGCTTGATGATGTCCTCCGGCGGGCGATGCCCGGCTTCGGAAAGCGCCCACAGCGTCGTCGAGCGAGTACCGCTACGGCAGTAGGCGATGACGGGCTTCGGCAGTTCGGCAACGGCCGCGCCGAATGCCGTCGCGTCCTCGTCCGTCACCTTGCCCGTTGCCACGGGGATATAGCGGGCTTCGAGGCCGGCCGCCGTTGCTGCCGCCGCGATCTCGGCGAACAACGGCTGGTCGGACCCCTCGCCATCGGGCCGGTTGCAGATGACCGACCTGAAACCCTGCGCGGCCAGCTCCGCCATATCCGACGGGCTGATCTGCTCCGCGACCGATAGTTCCTCTGTCAGCTCCTTGGCCATAATCCCTCGCTCCTTCAGCAATCAGAAGGGGGGTTATAGCTCATTGATCGGCACCTTGAGATGGCGTTTCCCACTTTCATCGGGCTCGGGAAGGTTACCGCCGCGCATATTGACCTGGATGGACGGAATGATGAGCTTCGGCAGCTCCAGGGTCTTATCGCGGGCTTCGCGAACGGCCACGAAATCGTCCTCGCTGACGCCCTCGCGGACGTGAATGTTCTGCGCGCGCTCCTCGGCGACGGTGGTCTCCCATTTGATCTCGCGGCCGCCAGGGGCGTAGTCATGGCACATGAAAAGCCGGGTCTCGCCGGGCAGCTCCAACACGCGCTTGATCGAGCGATAGAGCGTGCGGGCGTCGCCGCCCGGGAAGTCAGCGCGCGCGGTGCCGCCGTCGGGCATGAAGAGCGTATCGCCGACGAAAGCGGCGTCGCCGATCACGTGGGTCATGCAGGCCGGCGTGTGGCCGGGCGTCAGCATGGCGAACGCCTTCATGGAGCCGATCTCATAGGTATCGCCGTCCGTGAACAGGCGATCGAACTGGCTGCCGTCGCGCTGGAACTCGGTCCCTTCGTTGAAGATCTTGCCGAACACCTCTTGCACGATTTTGATGTTTTCCCCGATGCCGAGTTTGCCACCCAGCTTACCCTGGATGTAGGGCGCGGCGGAGAGATGGTCGGCGTGGGCGTGCGTCTCGATCAGCCATTCGACCTCGAGCTCGTTCTCGCGGACGAAATCGATGATCTCATCGGCGGATTCATACGCGATGCGCCCGGCCGCGTAGTCGATGTCCATCACGCTGTCGATGATGGCGCACGCGTTGGAGTTGGGATCCTTCACCACGTAGCTGATGGTGTTCGTCGGCTCGTCGAAGAACGCGGTGACTTCAGGTTTCACGCTGAGGTTGACGGGACGTGGAATCGTCATGGTATCTGCCTCCACTAGCTTTTCGGTTGTGTGGAAAGACGGAGAGAGGGCTTGTCGAGCATGCGCGCGAGAGCCATCCCGGCGAGCATCGCGCCGACGAAGACGATGGGCGATGTCATGCCCGACGACAGTGCCGCGACCGCAGGGCCTGGGCAGAAGCCGACGAGGCCCCAGCCGATGCCGAACAGCGCGGCGCCGCCGATCAGCCGGGCGTCGAGATCGGACGCGGCGGGAAGCTGGAAACTCCCTGCGAGCAGCGGTGCGCGGCGCTGGAACGCGACGCGATAACCGATGGCGGTGACGAGGACGGCGGCCGCCATCGTGAAGGCGAGGCTCGGGTCCCAGGTGCCCGCGAGGTCGAGAAAGTTCAGGACCTTTGCCGGATTGACCAGCCCCGAGACGACGAGGCCGAGGCCAAACAGAATGCCGACGACGAACGTGCTGACGATCTGCATTTCAAGCTCCGATCGCATGTCTGACGACGAACACGGTGATGATGCCGGTTGCCATGAACACGGCGGTGGCGACGAGCGAACGGGGAGAGAGACGCGCCGTTCCGCATACGCCATGACCGCTGGTGCAGCCGCCGCCGCGCACGGCGCCGAAGCCGACGAGAAGGCCGCCGACGACCAGCAACGGGGCGCTATTGGGCACGGTGATGGCGACGGCATTCCCCGTCGCTGCGGTATAGAGAATGGGTGCCGCGATAAGCCCGGCAACGAACGCGAGCCGGCTCGGCGTTGCATCGTCGGTATAGGGCGGTAGCAGGCGCGAGACGAACCCGCTGACGCCTGCGATACGTCCGCTCATTGCCATGAGCAGCACGGCGGCAATTCCAATGAGAACGCCGCCCGCGGTCGCCGCAACAATGTTTTCCGTGCTGAGAGCTTCGACCATGTCAGCCTCCGATATAGGGCGGCGTACGCCGTAGCGTCCGCCGCCGTTGCAGCATGACCTAGCTTTTGGGCCTGCAACAGCCCGCTCCGCAGGTGCTCACACCCGCGATGGCATAGGCGGGGCAGATGCCGGCCAGCCCGGAAATGAGCGGGACGAGGCCGACCAGGCCCCACAGGGTCTTCGGGCCGACGAATACAAGGGCGAGCAGGGCGACGCCGACGACGATCCGCAGGACGCGATCCCATCTTCCGATATTCTTGAGCATGTTGACTCCTCCAGCAATTGAAGCTGGAATAGCCGGTCGGGGCGCGCAGGTATGTGACCTAGTCACATGGCGGCTGGGGAAGGTGGATCAGGGTGCGGCGGCGAGCTGGCGCAGGTCGCCGGGGCGCGTGATGTCGATGGCGCCACGGGAGGTGGTGATCCACCCGCGCCGCTGGAACTCGTTGAGCTGGCGGCTGACGACCTCGCGGGCCGTGCCGAGCTCGGCGGCAAGCTGCTGGTGCGTGAGGTCGATGTGCCCGGCACTATTGGCGCGCTCGAGCAGGCGCTGGGCGAGCCGCACGTCTATGCGCGAGAATGCCACTTCCTCGATCACCTTGAACAGATCGGTGACGCGGTGGCTGAAGGCAGTAAAGACGAAGCGGCGGAAATCCGCGGAACGGGCGATCAGATCATCGAAGGTTGCGCGCGGAATGGCGACGGCCTCGACGTCCGTCTCTGCGATCGCCTCAGCCTGATAGTCCTCATAGCCCATGAGGCAGGCCGTGGTGAGCGCGCAGCTGTCGCCGGCGGAGACGCGATAGAGCACGATCTCGCGCCCGGTTTCCGAGACCTGCTGCACGCGCACCGTTCCGCTTATGAGCAGAAGGAATGCTTCGGGCGCCTGCCCGGGCCCGAATATGCGCGTGCCGGCGGGGAGGCGGGCGACGCGGCTGGCCGCGACGAGCGGGCCGACGATATCTTCGGGCAGCCGGCGCAGGCCCGGGAAATGGGAGATCCAGTTTTCCGCCTGCATGGCCGTCCTGCGCCCCGGTTGAGAACCGGAGGACCATAGGGCGCGCGGGGTGCAATGTCAGCAGGGGCGGCATCTTCGCTGGTACGTTCCGAGCGCGTGATCGGCGTCAACCATGTGCGCATTGGTGGGCATATTTTGCTGGCATCGATCGCCCGCCGGTGCGTATAGGGCTCAGCGCTATTTTGAGAGACGTCCCGTGACCGAACCGCTGCCAACGCTCGCCGAGATTCCCACCGGTGTCGTTTCGCTGGCCGATTACGAGCGCCATGCGGAGCAGGCACTCGACGCGAACGCCTGGGCCTATTTTGCAGGCGGCGCCGCAGACGAGATCACGCTGCGCTGGAATAGGGAGGCGTTCGACGGCACGGCGCTCAACCCGCGGGTTTTGCGCGGGGGCGAGGGCGGCCATACGCGTGTCGAGCTATTCGGGCAGACCTTCGCACATCCCATTCTCATCGCGCCGTTAGCCCACCAGCGCCTTGCCCATTCCGACGGCGAGCGTGCGACGGCAATGGCTGCGGCGGCTCTCGATGCGGGGAACGTCGTCAGCACGCTCGCCAGCACCACGCTGGAGGACATCGCGGCGGTTTCCGGGTCACGGCGCTGGTTTCAGCTCTATCTGCAACCGGACCGGGCCGTGACGCTCGATCTCGTCCGGCGCGCGGAGGCGGCGGGATATGAAGCGCTGGTCGTCACGGTCGATGCGCCCGTGAGTGGCGCACGTAACCGCGAGCAGCGTGTCGGCTTTCGTTTGCCGGCGGGTGTCAGCGCCGTGAACCTTGCCGGTTACGCGCAGACGATCCCGGCAGGGCAGATCGAGAGCCCCGTGTTCGAATATTTCCTTACCATCGCGCCGCAATGGAAGGACGTCGCGTGGCTGGCCGAGAACACCTCCCTGCCCGTGGTGCTCAAAGGCATACTGAATGGCGATGATGCCGAGCTTGCCATCGTGCATGGCGCAGCGGGCATCGTCGTTTCGAACCACGGCGGGCGCGTTCTCGATACGCTGCCCGCAACATTCACCGTGCTCCCTGGGATCGTCGACCGGGTGGCCGGACGTGTGCCGGTCCTGGTGGATGGCGGCATCCGGCGCGGGACCGATGTGCTGAAGTGCATCGCGTGCGGCGCTTCGGCGGTGATGGTCGGCCGGCCGGTCGTGTTCGGGTTGTCGGTTGCCGGCGCGCGCGGTGTGGCCCATGTGCTGCGCATTTTGCGCGACGAGCTGGAACTCGCCATGGCGCTCACCGGCTGCCTTACGCTGAACGAAGCGAGCCGCGAGCTGCTGCTTCCCCGCGCAGGTTAGACCCGCACACTTATCTCAGCACCTTGCCTCTGCAAGGCGCGGTGCGATTCGATTATTCGCGTCAGCGCCCGCTGGGAAGCGCCACTGCCGCGGTCCGATTGGAGACGCCGCCGGGCAAGTGGTGTTCAGAATCCCGGCGCCATTCAGCGAATCGGCTAATCCAATGCGTTCGATATATTGGGCATGGACACCACGCGGAGGCTGTCCTGGTACGTACGTTCCTGAGCGCACACTGGACGCAGCCGGTTGCTGCTCTTCTGATCATGTTTTCGTCTGCTGCGGCAGAGGGTGTCGGTTCGCCGTGCTGCGCCGATCTCGACGCGCGGGTGGCCGAACTCGAGAGCCTGGTGGCACATCGCGGCAATCGCGCGGTGAGCCTCGAGGCTTACGGTCTCGTCAACCAGGCCCTGCTGGGGTGGTATGACGGCAAGGAGGGCGATGTCTACGAGGTCACGAACGACAACCAGCGCACGCGCTTCGGCTTCAAGGGCAAGGGGAAGATCAATGACGACTGGGAGGCGGGCTTCAAGCTGGAGATCGGAATCCGCTCGGCCAACTCCAAGCGCGTCAATCAGCTCAACGCCAAGGGCAACGACAACCCCGACGATATCGGCTTCGATCTGCGGGACATCTACTGGTACGTGAAGGAGAAGCGGCTCGGCACCTTCCTGGTGGGGTTGAGCACGGCGGCGACCGACAAGATCACCGAATCTAACCTCACCCAGACACAGGCATTCGCGAAGTATTCGGACGTCGAGGACACGGGCCTCGGTATGTTGCTGCGCTCGGCCGTCAATGGGCGATTGACGAGCAGCGGCATCTCATGGCGGCGGCTTCTCGGCGACAGCGGCGATCAGCCGGGCGAAGGCGAGCGCGGTTTCGATGTCGTGAAATACATCTCGCCGACGCTTTATGGCTTTCAGCTTTCAGCCTCGGTCGGCACGCAGGAATTTTGGGACGTCGCGCTACGCTACGAGACGAAGATCGGCGATATCGAGTTCGAGGCTGGCATCGGCTTTCTTGGCCTGCTTTCGGGCTCGCAAATCCCGTTGTGCGCCGCGGCCGAAAGGCGTCCGGACAACCGCGAGACCAGCGATTGCTACCAGCTGGGCGGATCGTTCAGTGTCCTCGACCATCGCTCGGGTCTCTTCCTCAATTTCGGAACGGGGCTGAAGATCGACGACTTCATTTATAAAACACAACGCTTCAACGGCACCGATGTCGAAGACACGCAATTCTTCTGGGCGGCGCAGGGGGGCATCGAGAAAAAGTTCTTCGATCTCGGCAAGACGACGATCTATGGCGAATACTATGACTACGACGGCGCCGGAGGAACGCGGCGCACCATTCGGGCGGGCGATGCGCTCAATCCCACCGGCGCCGGGAACTGGGCGGAGTGGTACACGGGTGTCGATATTTGGGGGCTCGGTGTTGCGCAGGGCATCGATAGCGCAGCGATGATTCTCTATCTTTCCTACCGGCACGTGCAGGGTGACCTGCTGCTCCGGCAGATCGGTGCAACCGGCACCGTGGAAGGCCCGATCGCGAACGCGCCGCTGGAGAATCTCGACCTCGTCATCAGCGGCGTGATGATCAAGTTCTGATCTGTAGGCTGGCCCCCGCGCAGGGTTGTCGCTCATAGATCGGCGGTCGCGACGGCCGGCGCGCTCATTTCGGCGTAATCCGTTTTCCAGTCGGCAATGCCGTCCGCGGTGGCGCGATAGACGGCGGCGCCGATCGCTTCACCGAGGGCGGTGTGCTTGCCGGCATAGCGAATAGCCTCGCCGTCCAGCGGAGCGGCGATGGCGATGCAGTCGGTGCCGGTCCCGGTCACGGCAAGGCCGCCGCGATGTACTGCTGCATCGAGAACCGCCGTCGTGCGGGCCTCGGTGGCGATGGACATCGCTTCGATCAGCGCGCCGTCGGTGAGCGGATGCGAGATATGCACGAGCGTGTTGATCGTGCCGGTGAACGGAGGAGGGCGATGCAAGCGTGTGCCCACCCGTTCGCTATTGGATAGGCCCACGGTCGTGAGGCATCTGGCCTGCATATCCTCGACGCGCACGTGGGAGAAACGGTTGCGGCGGATGTCGCGCGAGGTGACGAGAACAACCGCGTCGTCCAGACCTGCGTCGTGAATGCGCCCGCTGATGACGTCGAACGCATCGATATTGGCGGGAAGGTCGGCGTTGCGCACTTCAAGCCATGCGATGCGGTGTGCAACCTGCAAGCCCGGCCGCAGCATGGACCAGCTCAGCACGCGCTGCGGCACGTGGAAGGTGACGGTGAGCAGCGGCCGGTCGAGCGCTATCGAAAACGGTTCGTCCATCGTTTACCCGAAGTGCGTGCTGGTGGCGGAAGTAAAGCGATCCGCCGGCATGGTCGCGCGTTTTGCGATGGGGCGCTTCATAGGATTGCTACGAAGGCCAAGGCGCCGATCACCAGTGCCTGGAGCATGCACGCCACGCGGAACAGGTGCAGGCCGCGGTAGATGTCGTCGGCGGTCGCGGCGGCGCGGCCATCGCCCATCCAGTGGTCGTCGACGGTTTCGCCGCCGTAGATGCGCGGGCCGGCGAGCCGCAATCCGAGCGCGCCCGCCATGGCTGCCTCCGGCCAGCCGGCGTTCGGGGAGCGGTGGCATCGCGCATCCCTCGCGACCGCGCGCGCCGCTCCTTTCGCATTGCAGCCGGGCAGCAGGGCGGCGGCGACGATGATGAAAACGGCTGCAAGCCGGGAAGCGGGCAGGTTGACGATGTCGTCGAGCCGCGCCGATGCCCAGCCATATGCCTCGTAGCGTTCGCTGCGATGGCCGACCATGCTGTCGCCCGTGTTGATCGTCTTATAGAGTGCGGCGCCGGGCAGTCCGCCAACGAGCAGCCAGAAGATGGGCGCGACGACGCCATCGGAATAGTTCTCGGCGAGGCTTTCGATCGCCGCCCGGCTGACGCCCGCGGTATCGAGCGCGGCCGTTTCCCGCCCGACGATCTGCGCAACGGCGATCCTGCCGGCATCGATGCCGTCCGCCTCCAGCGCATGGGCGACGGCGGCGACGTGATCGTTGAGGCTGCGCTGGGCGATGAGCGTGCTCGCGGCCAGCCCTACGAGTACGGCGCTCCATGGCGCTGGGAGGAGGCCCCTCGCCAGCGCCACAAGGGCGAGCGTCACGGTGGCCGTTGCGAAAAGGGTTACCGCGAGGGCCAATACGCCGTTGCGGCGCCTTTCTGCGAAGGAAAGCCGCGGATCGTTCCAGTGCGCTTCGCACCGTGCTATCAGGCGCCCGATCCAGCTCACCGGATGGCCGACGCGGGCGAACAGCCACTGCGGGTAGCCGCAGGCCGCGTCGAGCGCGACGGCAACGAGTGTGGTGAACGGGTACATGCGTCGGCGATCCAGGCGCTTCGGTGGGCTGAGGTGCTAGCATGACAGCGAGCCACATAGAACCGGTGGTCCATGGGGGCGACATCGACGCGGCGCGCCGCCGCTTTCCCGATGCGCCGGAGCCGTGGATCGACCTTTCGACCGGCGTCAACCCCCATGCCTATCCGGTGCCGCCGGTTGATACGGCCGCCTGGACGCGGCTTCCGCAATCGGGCGCGGAGAGGGCCCTGCGGGAGGCGGCCGCGCAGCGCTATGGCGCGGTGGGCGCGGATCACGTGATCGCAGCGCCGGGCAGTCAGGCACTCATCCAGGCCATTCCCCGGATCATCACAGCAACGGACGTCGTTGTCCTCGGCCCGACCTATGGCGAGCATGCCGTCTCGTGGGCGCGGTGCGGGCATCATGTGGAGGAGCGGGGCCGCCTTTCTCAGATCGGCAACGCCCGGGTGGTCGTCCTCGTCAACCCGAACAACCCGACCGGCCGCACTATTGCCGCACAGCAGTTGGGCGATCTGGCCGCCGAGCTTGCGCAACGGGATGGGCTGCTCGTCGTCGATGAGGCGTTTGCGGACTTCGAAGAGGGCAGCGTCAGCCTCGTACCGCAACTTCCGAGGGCGGCGGTCGTTTTGCGCTCGTTCGGCAAGACCTACGGGCTCGCCGGGGCGCGGCTCGGCTTTGCCATCGCGTCGGATGAAGGTTTGCGTCGGCGCTTGCGCGCGGAGCTCGGGCCATGGGCCGTGTCGGGGCCGGCGGTTGCCGTGGGCACGGCGGCGCTGCGCGATGTCGCATGGCTGGCCGCTGCCTCCGAACGTCTTGCGTCCGACTGCGCGCGTCTTGATATGCTGCTTCAGAACGCCGGTTTCGAGATAGTCGGCGGTACGCGCCTTTTTCGCCTCGCAACGCATGACCGTGCGCGTGCTATTGCCGACAAACTTGGGCGCGCGGGCATCCTCGTGCGCAGCTTTCCAGCGGCGCCGGAGTGGCTGCGCTTCGGCTTGCCCGGCTGCGATGCGCAATGGCAGAGACTGGCTTCTACGTTGACCGAAAATAAGCGCTAAGCTGTCGTCATCCGTGCTTGCGCTGCGCCGCTAAGCGTACTCCGGCCTGTGCGCCGATATAGCCGCCGGCGCTGGCGCCCAGGATCAGGATGATGAGCGAGGCAACGGACTCCTCCAGCCCCATCCACGCGGTCATGAAATAGGCGGCGACCGAGCCGAGGAGGCCGCCTATGGCGCCGGCGATGATGGCGAGGATGCCTCCGGTCGCAAATCCGATGATCAACGCGACGATGATGCCCGGATAGAGTGACGGCCAGAAATGGTCGTTCATGTCTTGTCCCCAAACGCGGCGTCAGACACCCGGTGCGTGACGGGTTGCGCCCTCGTCGAAATAGGAATCGAAACACGCAGCAATGGAGCGCACGAACGGACGCCCGCGGTCGGTGACGCGGAAGGCTTCGCCGTCGCGCTCGATGAGCCGATCCCGGTCGGCCTCCAGCAGAGCCTGCGCCTCCTGGAGGATTTCTTCCGCGCCGTTGCCGTAACGTAGCCGCAACTCACGGGCCGGAAAAGCGAGATCGCACATGAGCCGCTCAATGACGAAACCGCGCATCCGGTCCGTCTCCGACAGCACGAATCCGCGCGATGTCGCGAGCCGGCCTTCGCCGATGCGCCGCACATATTCGCCCGTGGCAGGGTGGTTCTGCACGTAGCCTTGCGGCAAACGCCCGATGGCGGACGTGCCGAGGCCGATGAGGGCATCGGCGGTGTCGGTCGTGTAGCCCTGGAAGTTGCGCGCCAGCGTATTGCCCGCGAGCGGATCGTCGGGCAGGGCGTAATGGTCGAGGCCGACGCGCACGTAGCCTGCTGCGCCAAGGGTGCGCGCGATGCGGCTCGCCTGCGCGAAGCGCTCGATCGAGTCGGGAAGCGCGGCGTCGTCGATCATCCGCTGGTGCTTGAGGCGAGATGGCAGGTGGGCATAGCCGAAAGCGGCAACCCGCGCGGGGCGAAGCGCGAGCACCTGCTCGATCGTGCGCTGCACGCCATCGCGGGTCTGGTGTGGCAAGCCATAGACGACGTCGACGTTGATGCCGCTGATGCCGGCTGCGCGGAAGGCGTCTGCGGCGAACTTCGTCTGCTCGAAGGATTGGTGGCGGTTGATGGCCGCCTGAACCTTGGTGTCGAAATCCTGCACGCCGAGGGAGACGCGGGTGACGCCGGCGCGCGCGAAAGCAGTGACGCGTTCATCGTCGAGTCCGCGCGGATCGATCTCCACCGCGAACTCGGCGCCCTCGCCGAGCTGGAAATGCTTCGCCTGAACTTCCGCCAGGCGCGCGATATCGTCGCCGGAAAGGATATTCGGCGTGCCGCCGCCCCAGTGGATGTGCGCAACACTGTGGGCGGCGGGCAGCCGCCGGGAGACGTCTTCGATCTCCGCATAGAGGGACGGCAAATACTGGCCGACCGGATCGTAGCGCCGCACTTCCTTGGTGCAGCAGCCGCAATACCAGCAGAGCGAAACGCAATAGGGGATGTGCAGGTAGAGCGAGAGGCGTGAAGCTGGCGGGAGCGCTGCCAGCCAGTCTGCGTATTGGTCGGCGCCGACGTCGGCGGTGAAGTGCGGCGCTGTGGGATAGCTGGTGTAACGGGGCACGGGCGCCGAATAGCGCTTCACGATTTCGGGATTCATGGTCCGCCTACCGCGATTGCAGTTTTAATTACGGAGCGAAAGCTAGAGCGGCCGCCCGCGGGTACTCTTGATGGCGATCAAGGAAAGCCTCCGAGCGTGGGGGCGTGCTGCGATCGGACGCGGGGCTTGCGGTTTGCCCCGGCAGACAGAAATAGGGCGAGTTCGGGTGTGCGAAGAAGACCGTGGCCGCACCGAATACCGCCACGGCGAGGCCTGCGGCCACGCGGGTCGTCCGGTTGCTTTTCACCTGCGCCAGGCGGCGGAACCCGAAGCTTGCCGCGACGAGCCCCGGCAGCGTGCCAATGCCGAAGGCGGTCATGGTGGCGGCGCCGCCGACGATCGAGCCCGACAGCATGGCCGTAAACAGCGCCGCGTAGACCATGGCGCACGGCATCATTCCCCAAGCGAGGCCGGACAGGATCGGCACGTAGACGCGCCGCTGCGATCTCGAATGAAGGCGCGCCAGGCCATCGGCGATCGAGGTGAGACCGCGGTCAATGAGCGTGATGGAGGGGACGAGGCCAGCGGTGGAAAGTCCAATCCAGATCAGCGAGGCTGCAGCGGCCCATTGCAGAAGGCGGAAGGCGGTATCGCGGTCGAGCCACGCGATGGCGGGGGCGCCGATGGTTCCTACAACTGCACCGGCGAGGGCGTAGGCGGCGACCCGCCCCGCATGGGTGAGCGCAAACGCATAGTGCGCATTGCGTTGGCCTCCCCGCTCCTGGGCGAGCAGCAGGCTGCACGAGATGGCGCCGCACATCCCCGCACAATGGAGGGTGCTGGCGAGCCCGAGCGCCAACCCATTGAGTGCGATGAGTAGGATGCCATCCATGGGTGCTCGTTTCTGGCGCTCGTTACTCTGGCCAACTTCAATGAACGCGTCCCGGTCCGCGCGGGATGGAATGGCCCCCATCGCGCAGCAGACTAAGCGGGAAGCGCGCTCGCGGGCGCGTTTTCATCCAATGGACGCAGAACGCGCGCTCCTTCGAGGTGTAGGGTGCGGGCAGCGACGTGTGAAGCTCGGCGTCGAGAAGAAAGTGGGAGCGTCGCAACGCCATGGTGGCGCGTAACGTCGCGCTGAGCCGGTCGAGATCGGTGGCGTGGCCATCGAGCAGATCCTGCAACACCGACCCGATTTCGGTGTGCTGGTGCGACAGGTTGTCGTGGTCGGCGCGTAGCAGCGCGATGGATTTTTTCGTGCTTCCACCGTGGCGTGCTGCTGCGATGGGGAAGATGACTTCCTCCTGAAAGCTGACGTGCTCGGTCCAGCTCGGCGCGAGTGTCCGCGTCAAGATACGCACCAGACGGAGATCGCCGGACACCGCGAGGCCGTCGGCAGTGGCGGAAAGCGCGTGGTTAATCTCCCGCTGGAGATGCGCGTCCGCGTCGATATGCGCGCGAATGTCGACGTCAACTTTCATAGCCGCAAATTAGACGGCCGCACCGGGCGCGCCTTGATTGAAATCATCCATGCTGCGGCACGATGACCTCTGGGCTGTTACACACTCTTACAAAACGTCACGCAGCGGACATACCTGCGCGACCCGGCGTCGTTAGACCATCCGAGGAAGATCCAATGACGGAGAAAGTGCAATGCTCGCGGTGCATCCGGAACCGACGGTAGACGTCAGGCGGTCGCACGTCGGATCGTCCTCCACCTCGTTCGACGATCGGATGGCAACCGCAACCATTCGCCGGCTGCTGGCCAAGGAGCACGTCTTCTGCGAGGGCGACAGCCGGGACTACGTATTTTACGTCGAAGAGGGGGTGATTGCCGTCTATAAGACGCTCCCGGATGGCCGCCGCCAGATCATCGACTTTGCCTATCCGGGCGATCTCATCGGACTCGGCGTTCTCGACGAGCATGTGCTGAGCGCGCAGGCGACCGTGACCTCGCGGGTGAAGTGCCTCTCCGTTGCGGCGCTAGAGCGCATCGCCGAGACCGATGCCAGACTGGCCCTGAAGCTCTACAAATCCGTTTGTCATGAACTCGCGGCGACCCGCAGCCTTCTGGTTACGGTGGGACAGCGCAGCGCCATCGAGCGTGTGGCAGCGTTCCTCGTCCGGCTGCACCGCCGTACGGGCGCTGAAGAATCCTCGACCATAAACCTCGCGATGCGCCGCAGCGATATCGCCGATCTCCTGGGCCTCACCATCGAAACTGTGAGCCGTACGCTCACCAAGCTGCGGACGATGGGCGTCATCGAGATCGAGCAGGGTGCAACGCGCGTACACTTGCGCAATCTCGCCCGGCTCGTCGAGCTCGCCAACGAATAGCCGAGACGAATGCCGTCCGGCCGCAAGGCCGGGCAGGCGTCGCCGGCCCGTCTCCCGTCTTCTGCCAGTGCCGACCGGCAGTAAGTGGGATCGCGGGCCGGCGTTTGCCGTTCGGAGGACGGGTTGCTGCCCAAAGTAAAACCGTAGCCGTGGCGCTTTCTGTTTTCATCCCGCCGAACACAGGTAAGGGCCTCCCCCGGGGAGGCCCTTGTGCCGATACGCAATGACGTCGCCCACGGCTCGGCGGTGTCAGGCGGATGGCTGGAATGCGCCGGGAGGAATGAGCCCGGGGCTGACATAGGCATGGTGGAGCGCATCCAGCTGCACCCACAGGGTGTTGCACTTGAAACGCACGGCCGCGACACATGCTTCCTGCTCGCTGCGCGTCCTGGCGTTACGCTTCACATAGTCGAGGGCGAAGTCGGCATCGCGGGGGGCCTGGGTTAGCCGGCGTTTGAAATAAGCCATCACCTCATCGTCGACGAAGGAATAGTTCTCCAACATGCCGGCGATGCGTTCGCGGTGGATCGCGGGCGCGAATAGCTCGGTCAGCGACGAGGCGACTGCAACGGTGAGCGGCTGCTCGACCACGAACCGCACGTAGGCTTCGACAGCGAAGCGTGTCGCCGGCAATGCGCCATCCATGCTGATGACGTAGTCGCGATCGAGGCCGAGGCCGTCCGTCAGCACCAGCCAGCGCTCGATGCCGCCCTGCTCCTCGCCGATGCCATCGTGGTCATGGATGCGATGGATCCATTCGCGCCGCAGCTCGCGATCGTGCGTGCGGCTCATCAGTGCGGCATCCTTGCGCGGTACGGCGGCCTGGTAGCAGTAGCGGTTGAGCGCCCAGGCCTGCACCTGGCCTTTGTTGAGTTTGCCGCCATGCAGAAGCTTATGGAACACGTGCTTGTCGTGGTAGCGCTCGGCGCCAACGGCACGGATAGCGGCTTCGAATTCGGCCGGGCTCATGGCCTCCGCGTCGTCTGCAATCGCCCTCGGCATCTGGTTCACTGCTTCCTCCATCGGCTTTGTGTTTGCGCACGCGCACCATGGAAGCGGCTGGCCGCGTGCAGGTTGATCAGCATCAAGCCTGGGGATCACGTGTCGGTGCGGAGCATGTGAATAGGCAAAATACGGTGCGCTTCGTCGCAGGTTTGATCGCCGTCAATGGTCCTGT
>Ga0180223_1001749_pt1 | contig 15361 bp, 9 predicted proteins | sample eDN5th30CKraftOP_FD_151337 | JGI IMG/M metagenome (GOLD analysis project Ga0180223, IMG submission 151337) | Enriched Organic Plus compost microbial communities from Emeryville, California, USA - eDNA 5th pass 30_C Kraft OP (version 2) (version 2) ...
GGGACGTAGGACACCTGGAAATCGGCAAGCCGGCCAATTTAGACAATGTATCGTTCGACCTGATGCGTACCCGTATTATAGAAGCCTACAAACGTGGTGGCATCAATACCATCAGTTGGCATACCACCAATCCGGTAAACGGACAAAGTGCATGGGATACCACCCGCCACAGTGTGAAAGAAATCCTGCCAGATGGAATACACCATAACACCTATAATGAGTACCTCAACCAGTTGGTTGCTTTTTTCAAAAGCCTGAAAACGGAAGAAGGGATTGAAGTACCCGTTATTTTCCGGCCGTTCCACGAGCATACGGGAAGCTGGTTTTGGTGGGGCGAAGCATTCTGCACACCGGAAGAATATGTGGCATTATGGCAATACACCATAGACTATCTCCGAAACAAAAATGGATTAGCGAATCTACTTATCGCCTATTCCAGCAGCACAATAACGTCCGAAGCAGATTACCTAGCGCGTTATCCCGGCAACAACTATGTAGACATTATTGGGTTTGACGATTATTGCATGGGTGACGAAGCAGCATATATTGAGCGGATGTCAAAGAGTTTAGGTATTCTCACGAAGGTTGCCAAAGAGCTGGATAAAGTTCCCGCCATTACCGAAACCGGATACGAACAGATTCCCAATCCGAACTGGTTTACGCAGGTACTTTACCCCACTATTAAGGACTACCCTATTGCATGGGTACTATTGTGGCGCAATGCCATCAATCGGCCCAATCATTACTATGTGCCTTACCCATCACATCCCGCCGCCGCCGATTTCCGGAAATTCTACCGGATGCCCAAGGTACGGTTTGAAGACGGACTCGGCCCCCTTCATATTTATCAACCATCCACCCACTGATCACATATGCTGCTCCAACCCATCGATATTATCATCATCCTGCTCTATTTGGCTGCCATGATTATACTGGGCATCGTGCTAAAAAAGCGTGCGCAGCGTGATAAAGAATCCTATTTATTAGGCGGTAAAAAACTACCGTGGTACATGTTAGGCATGTCCAATGCGTCGGATATGTTTGATATATCCGGAACGATGTGGATGGTCACACTGGCATTTGTATATGGCCTGAAAAGTATTTGGATACCGTGGCTGTGGCCGGTATTCAACCAGATTTTCCTGATGATGTACTTATCGGTATGGTTACGCCGCAGCAACGTTACGACGGGTGCTGAATGGTTGGGGACACGCTTTGGAACCAAAGGGCAGGGCGTGCTGGCATCACATACGATCGTGGTCATATTCGCACTGATCAGTTGCTTCGGTTTCCTCGCCTACGGTTTCATTGGATTAGGTAAGTTTGTTGAAATCTTCATTCCGTGGAGTAGCATCAGACCGTACCTCCCTTTCACCATCGGGCCGGCGTATGTTCCGCATTTTTATGGTGTGGTTTTCTGCCTGTTCACAATGTTTTATTCCATTCTCGGTGGTATGACCAGTATTGTGATTGGAGATGCTGTCAAATACACAATCATGTCTGCCGCTGCTATTGTCATCGCTGTGATTGCCGCGCATCACTTGGCCCTCAAACCGCTGCTTGTCCCCGAAGGATGGCTTTCGCCATTTTTTGGATGGACGCTGGACGACTTAAATTGGGCAGGCATCATTGATGAAGTGAACAGCAAAATCCGAAGCGATGGATTCGATCTGTTTACCATCTTTTTCATGATGATGCTCTTCAAAGGGGTTTTTGCAAGCCTTGCCGGTCCGGCACCTAATTATGACATGCAAAAAATCCTGTCTACGAAATCTCCAAAAGACGCCGCAAAGATGAGCGGTTTAGTCTCGGTGGTATTACTGCCCATCCGTTACGCCATGGTCATCGGTTTCGCGGTGCTGGGTCTTTTGTATTACGATCAGCTCAATTTGCAATCGGCCAACGGCGTCGATTTCGAACGGATTTTACCTTCGGCTATCCTCCAGTTTGTACCCGTAGGATTAATGGGACTGTTACTTGCCGGCCTGATGGCGGCTTTCATGGGAACTTTTGCAGGCACATTGAATGCTGCACAAGCCTATTTCACGAACGATATCTATCTGAAATACATAAAGCCCAACGCATCAAACACGGCCATCCGTAATACCAATTACATCGCTGGCATTGCCATCGCTGTTATCGGCATTTCCCTCGGCTTTTTTGCGGAAGACGTAAACAGCATACTGCAATGGATTGTATCCGCATTGTATGGCGGATACATCGCAGCTAATATGCTGAAATGGTATTGGTGGCGGTTCAATGCATCGGGCTTCTTTTGGGGAATGCTAGCGGGCATCGTGCCGGCATTGGTGTTTCCCTTGTTATTTGATTTCTTGGATCTATATTATTTCCCCTTACTTTTTGTATTGTCGCTGGCTGGGTCCATCGTAGGGTCGCTATGCACCAAACCTACCGACACCGAAGTGCTTAAGGAATTTTACCGTACGGTAAAACCCTGGGGGGTTTGGAAGCCCATCCGGCTTATGGTTGCTGCCGATGACCCAACCTTCACTCCCAACCAAAATTTTGGCAGGGACATGTTTAACGTCGTGCTCGGAATCATCGGGCAATTGTGCCTCACCATTTTGCCGATGTATTTGGTACTGATGATGAAAGCAGAGCTCCTAGTCACCATCGTTCTGTTAGCTACGGTGGCCATAACCCTAAAGAAAACATGGTGGAATAAACTGGAAAATTAACTAGTTCAAAATAACAATTGTGTCTTTGTCTGTAACTGATTTCGAAGCAAAAAAGGCAGCCCTCATCAAGATGCATGGGGAACTGATTAATAGGAAAAACGAGGCTATATGGCCAGACAATGGGGTATTTACGCGGTTTCGTTATCCGGTCCTTACCGCTGCGCATGCGCCGTTGGAATGGCAGTATGATTTTGATCGGTTTGCCAATCCTTTCCTGATGCAACGGATTGGCATCAATGCCACATTCAATGCTGGAGCCATCAAATGGCAGGATAAATACCTGCTGATGGTCCGCGTAGAAGCAACCGACCGGAAATCCTTCTTTGCCATTGCAGAAAGTCCCGATGGTATTGATCATTTCCGGTTCCGCAAGTATCCGGTAAGTATCCCTCAACTCGAAGACCCGGATACCAATGTGTATGATATCCGACTTACTCAACATGAGGATGGATGGGTTTACGGCCTTTTCTGTACCGAACGCCGCGATACCAGTGCACCTGAATCTGACCAATCTGCTGCCATTGCGCAATGCGGAATCATCCGCACCCGCGATATGGAACATTGGGAACGTCTCCCCGATCTAAAAACGAACTCGCCGCAACAACGTAATGTAGTGCTGCATCCCGAATTTGTCGATGGAAAATATGCACTGTACACCCGACCGCAGGACGGCTTCATCGAAGCTGGCAAAGGAGGCGGGATTGCGTTCGCACTGACCGGGAGCATGAAAAATGCGGTCGTGTGTCATGAACACATCATAGATGCGAAGAAATACCATACCGTATACGAAGCCAAGAACGGTCAGGGGCCTTCCCCGTTGAAAACCCCGGAAGGCTGGCTACATTTGGCGCACGGTGTACGCCATACGGCTGCCGGACTACGGTATGTACTCTATCTATTTATGACTGCCCTCGACGACGTCTCCAAAATCATCCATAAGCCCGCAGGATATTTCCTGGCACCGGAGGGCGATGAGCGCATTGGCGATGTTTCCAATGTTGTTTTCTGCAACGGTTGGGTCGCAGATAACGATGGCAAAGTTTTTATATATTACGCGTCATCAGATACACGCCTGCACGTGGCAACAAGTTCAATAGAACAGTTGGTTGACTATGCGAAAAATACACCTGAAGATCGGTTTTTTTCCGCACTATCGGTAGAAAATATTCAAAAACTTACCCAAAAAAATGAACGTATTGAGCAACGCAACGCTGCACAATTTAAAAAGTATTGAATTTGAATCGGAGCTCAAACGCATATTGGACTATTGGAGCGATGTAGTCTTTGACGATACCAACCTCCGCTTTTATCCGAAGGTTGATCATACCGACAAACCACATCCCAACAGCACGGCTGGCTCCGTCATGTATGCACGCATTTTATGGGCCTTTTCGGCAGGATACCATCACACCCGCACCCATCGGTACCTTGAGATGGCAAACATCGCTTATCGATATATCCGGCAGCATTTTATCGACCCGGAATATGGTGGTGTATATTGGTCGGTATATCCGGATGGAGGTGCGGCTGACAACCGCAAACAAATCTACGCTCTTGCATTTACCATTTACGGTTTGGCTGAATATTATAAAATACAGGACGATGATGGCATATTGGAAATTGCCAAAAAGCTTTATGATGTCATCGAACAGCATAGTTGGGATACCGATCGGGAAGGATATATCGAAGCATTCGGTAGAGACTGGACTCCAACCACACAATTAAAATTGAGTGAGAAAGACGACAATGAAAAGAAAACACTTAACACACATCTCCATCTATTGGAAGCTTATACGAACCTATACACTATATGGCCAAACAACACGTTAAAACAACGAATCGAGACGCTACTCGAACTTTTCGAAAAGTATTTCGTCAATCAGCAAGGTCACCTGATCCTGTTTTTTAATGAGCATTGGCAAGCGAAATCCTCCCTCCGGTCTTTTGGACATGAGATTGAAACATCATGGCTGCTGTGCGAAGCATCCCACGCGATTAACGGCACACGGATAGCCGACACGATTCGTACTCTGTCGTTGCGGCTAGCTGCGGCCAGCTTGAAGTGGGTAGACACATCAGGAGCATTGCACTATGAATTTAACCCAGCTACAAACAAGCTCGTTGCCGAGAAGCACTGGTGGGTACAGGCCGAAGCGGTAGTAGGCTTCTACCGTATCGGCATCCTGTCTGGCAACCGCCGATACCTGACAACCGCTTCACAGGCTTGGCAGTACATCAAGGGGTACCTCATTGACCAACAAAGAGGTGAATGGTATTGGGGCAGAGATCAAAACGGACGCATCATGGATCGGGAAGACAAAGCTGGGTTTTGGAAATGCCCCTATCATAACAGTCGGTGCTGTTTGCAGATGATCCACCTACTCGGCCAATGATACAATACGTATCTTAATGGTCACAGGATAAAGCTATCAGGTGTCTTTTTTATAATAATATGCAAAAATAGTATTAATACTTCAATAGAAATTAAGTTACATTTGAGACTGTTTAACAACCAATTTTTAACCTTATGATTCCACATTTATTAAAAAAAGCGGAACTACTTTTTTTGGCGTTGGCCATTATTCAGTTGGCAGTTGGGCAAGCCAACACCCAACGGCAGGTAAGCGGAAGGGTAATGGATGAATCGGGAGCGGTGCTTTCGGGTGTCTCGGTCACCGTGAAGGGCCTCCCCCAGTCTACCTCAACGGCAAACGATGGAAGTTACCGGATATCGGTATCCGCAGACGATGCTGTCCTCGTCTTTTCTTATCTGGGCATGCAAACGTTGGAGACAACCGTGGGTAACCGGAGTGTCGTCGATGTTTACCTGCAAACCGCCACCTCTGCATTAGACGAGGTCGTGATCATCGGATATGGTACCAGCAAACGAGGTAACCTAACCAGTGCACAAACGACGATTTCTGCAGAAGACATTGGCAAGACAGTCAACACAACGATTGAGCAAGCGATCCAAGGTAGGTCCGCCGGCGTGTATATCACACAAAATTCAGGTCAACCGGGTGGTGGAATATCGGTAAATATCCGAGGTATCAATTCAATCAATGGTACGAATGAACCCCTCTACGTAATTGACGGCGTGCAGATGGCCGGTCAAGCGGTATCCTTCGGCGAACAGAGCTCATCCAACCCCTTAGCCGGACTCAATCCAGCCGATATCGAAGACATCCAAGTTCTCCAAGGGCCTTCCGCTACAGCGATTTACGGATCCCGGGCCACGAATGGAGTCCTGCTCATCACCACCAAGCGGGGCCAGGCCGGACAGACTAAAATCGACTATAGTGGCCAATACACCATTCAGACCGGCCCAAAACGGATGGAGGTCATGGACCTCAGACAATATGCTCAAATGGTCAACGAATACCACGAGATTGCAGGTGGTGAAACTCCCCAGCAATTCCTGGATCCTTCGTTGTTAGGAAAAGGTACCGATTGGCAGAAAGAGCTCTTCCGCAGTGCCCCCATGCATAAGCATCAGCTGAGCCTGGGCGGGGGGAACGACCGGATCACTTATTACCTGTCTGGCGAGTATATGGATCAGGAAGGTATAGCGCCTGGCTCAGGTTTCGAACGATATGGCAGCCGATTGAATATCGACGCCAAGCCCAGAAAGTGGTTGTCTTTGGGGGCCAACCTAAGTTTCAGCCAAACCGACGAGAGCCTCACCACCAGCCAGGAGAATATCATCTCAAACGGCCTTCAGCTTACGCCGCAGATTCCCGTCAAAAACCAAGACGGATCATGGGGAGGTGGCGATGACAACAACGGAGCGAACCAATTTGCGCCCGTAAACCCATTGGCTATTGCCAGCCTGACCACCAACGATCTTACCCGCAGGCAGTTTCTCGGTGGCATCAATGTGGGCATCAAAATCATTGAAGGCCTCGAATTCCGTTCTTCGTTCAATACCAACTTCGGCTTTGCCAATTCGGATTACTACATCCCCGTATACAAAATCGGATGGGCTGAAAATGCCACGGCATCGCTCCAGAGCCGGGGAAACCTGAACACCTATTGGAATTGGAATCAATTATTGGAGTACAACAAACAGCTTGGCAAGCACCACATTAACCTGATGGCCACACACGAGGCCCAAGCTTCCAACTGGAAGAACCTGGGCGGTCGCCGGACCGGATTTCTTACGAATGACATTTTAGATTTAGAGGCGGGCGACCCGCTCACTGCGTCGGCGACAGGTGGCTCGGGCGACTGGGCCATGGAGTCTTATCTCGGCCGGATCAACTACAATTACGACGACCGTTACATCGTGTCGGGAACCATCCGTACCGACGGATCGGTGAACTTCGGCGAAGAGAATAAATGGGGAGTATTCCCATCAATATCCGCCGCGTGGCGGATCACACAGGAAGATTTTTTTAACGTTCCCGCCATCAGCGAACTGAAGTTGAGATTCGAAACCGGCACCACTGGAAATCAGGGAGGCAGCGGATACATCTATTCGCCCATGAGACCCGGAGCAACACCTTCTGGAACGGGATTCTTACCCAGCCGCTATAACAATCCTGGCCTGCAATGGGAAGAGACACTCACCTACAACTTCGGTATAAATTTCGGCCTGCTCAAAAACCGCATCGAATTGGAGGCCGACTATTACATCAAACAGACAGACAACCTGTTGATGGAAAATCCCTTACCGTGGTACATGGGTACCAACGGCGTGGGAGCCGTGGCTGCACCTCAGGTCAACATCGGCGCTTTGGAAAACAAGGGATGGGGAATCACACTAAACACGGTCAACATCCGGAACGAACAGTTCACCTGGCAGACAAACTTCAACATTTCCGGATTTAAAACAACCATCAAGAAGTTCTACTCCGATGCGGCACAGATCAACCGGACATCCTGGTGGCTTCAGGACTGGACACAGCAGTCTGTGGTAGGCATGGCCCCCTGGCAGTTCGTGGGTTATATCGAAGAGGGATTGTTCCAATCGATTGAAGAAATCAACAACAGTCCCGTACCAGTTGACAATAACGGAGACCGTATGCCTACCAACGAAAGCAACATATGGGTGGGCGACGTAAAATATAAAGACATCAGTGGCCCTAACGGTTCACCTGATGGCATCATCGACGTCAATGACCTTACCTTCATCGGAAATCCCTATCCGAAGTTCTTCCTCGGTTTCACAAATTCTTTTTCATATAAGGGGTTTGATCTCAGCATCTTGCTAACGGGAGCTTACGGCAACGATGTGTACAATTACATGGCAAAGGTTAATTCCAATCCCAACAACATCAACCTGAGCCGCAACCTGATGATCCGTGCCATGGATTATGCACGTCCGATCGTAGGCGAGAACGGCGAGGTACGACTAGAAAACCCAGGTACCGATGTTGCGCGCATCTCGCATGGTCCCAATGGAAACTACGACCGCCACACCAACAAGTGGGTAGAAGATGGTTCCTACCTGCGCATCAAAAACATTGCGCTGGGGTATAATCTTCCTTCTTCCCTGCTTGCGCGACTGAAAGTCTTGCAAAGCGCACGGGTGGCCTTCAGTGCACAAAATGTGGCAACATTCACGAAATATACCGGATTTGATCCCGAAGTAGGGGCTTATATCGGTCGTGATGCCAGCAATCAAAACCAAGCCATCGGCCTTGACTTCGGTCGTTATCCGTTGACTCCAATTTATACATTCAGTTTGGGTATGAGTTTTTAATCGATGACAACCATGACACAGACAAGATATACTTTTGCAAAGGCACTCCTATTGACTTCCTTTGTAACTCTTCTAAGCTGCAATAAAAGCTTCCTGGAAAAGCCGCCGACGGATTCCATCGTTGACGCCAGCTTTTATAAAACCGACGATCAAGTATTAGCCGCTACCGCGCTACTGTACAGCCAAGTCTGGTTTGATTACAACGATAAGGCTTCGTATAACTTGGGTGATTTCCGTGCAGGAACAGCCTATTCCGCCTATAACGATCGGGGCAATGTACTCTTCAATACTACCGGGGATACGCCGGAAAACGGCACCGCCTGGCGCTCGTTCTTCATTGTCGTGGGGCAGGCCAATCTGGCCATACAGAACATCCAGAAATATGCAGGAGACGGTGTCTCCCCCGATATCAAGCGGATGGCAATTGCCGAAGCACGATTTATGCGGGCGCTGGCCTACCGCTTTCTCGTCATGAATTGGGGTGCTGTGCCAATCATCGAAAACAACCTCACGCTTCTGGCAGACACCACCATCCAACGCAACACGCAGGAAAGCGTGTGGCGGTACATCACCAATGAAATGCGCGCCGCTGCCGAAGACCTGCCTGAAACCCCTCTCCGTCCGGGACGACTTTCCAAATGGTCGGCAGAAGGTATGCTGGCACGCTTTTATCTCACGCGGGCAGGGGTGGTATCCGGCGGCTCGGGTAGCCGGGATCAGACATTCCTCGATAGCGCAAAATACTATGCTGACCGGGTAATCCGGATGAGCGGAGCATCCTTGCTTACCAACTATGCCGAACTGTTTCTTTATCCCTACGATAACAACGCCGAATCACTATTCTCCCTGCAGTGGACGTTTGCCCCCGGCGCTTGGGGAGTACAGAATTCGACTCCCGCTTACCTGGCCTATAGCGGCGATATCGCAAACGGCGATGGATGGGGTGGCGATAAAGGAGCGACCTGGTGGATGATATCGCTGTATGACGGCATTGTACCTACGGAAACAGGTTTGGCAGGGAGGACACTCGATCAGCGGTTGAAAGCGACATTCATGCTTCCCGGCGCACATTATTCGGAAATCACGCAATCCATTCCGGGTGGCAAGCAAGAGCTGGTTTTCCCCTTCAGTGGTACGGATGTGAATTTTCTCTCCATCAAAAAATACGTTACCGGAAAAGCCGAAGACGTAGGTGGGCAAGCCGCATCGCAGAACTATGGCCACGATACGTATATGCAACGACTGGCTGAAATTTACCTGATCTACGCCGAAGCGGTATTAGGCAATGGTACCTCTACAACCGATGAAACGGCGATGGAGTACTTCAATAAAGTACATACCCGGGCAGGATTGCCACCGCGTGAAGAGCCGCTGACCCTGGATGCCATCTTGAAAGAACGCTTTATCGAATTTTCCATGGAGGGCATGGCCTGGTATGACCTCGTTAGCCTGCATTACCACAACCCGCAAAAGGCCTACGATATCCTGAATGCACAGGACCGTGAACGATTCTTTACGGAGCCCGACCAGTTTCCCAACCCAACGTCATGGAAATTTATAAAAACGCCTTGGGTAGATCCCGGTACAAGGAATATAAACGCCAACAGCGGTAACTTCCTGCTACCGATTCCGACAGCAGAGTTGAATCAAGCCCCCAACTTGCGGAAACCTCCGGTTGATTATTTCAATAAATAGTCCACTTAGTATAAAAATGAAATGAAACCATTGTATAAATCGATAATATACCTAGCCGTAGCCCTGTTAACCGCAGGCAGTTATAGCTCATGTTCGAAAGAAAGTACCGGCGGTGAGCCGCAGATCCGTTACATCCGCGTTACTGATCCCGACTCCGCCGACTCGCTCTTGGTAGGCGGCTATCAAAGTAACCTCATCGCTATCGTGGGGGAAAACTTAGGAGGTGCCCGGGAGGTCTGGTTCAACGACCAGCAGGCGGTACTCACCGCCACCTATGTGACCAACAACACCATCTTAGTGAGTATTCCGAGTCAGGTACCCACGGAAATCACCAATAAACTGCGGATCATCTTTGCAAACGGACATATCCTTGAGCATGATTTTGAAGTACAAATCAGTGAACCGCTGATTCTTTCCATGGATAATGAGTACACGCTGGCGGGGGAAGTAGCCACCATCCGGGGTAATTACTTTTACGAGCCCCTTACCGTTACCTTCACAGGTGGTGGCACCGGGGAGGTGATAGCTGTGGAAGATGACATTATCCGCGTCAGGATTCCCGCAGATGCACAATCGGGACCGATAACCATCAAAAGCAATTTTGGCGAAACCCCTTCCGATTTCTGGTACCGGGATAACCGGAACATCATCCTTAGCAGCGATCCGTTTACGGGATGGTGGAACGCTTCGTTCGTAGTCAGTAACCCAGGGGCAGGTGATCCCCCGGCCATCAACGGCAATTACATCCGTGTAACCCGCTCCATAGGCGCTTGGGCCTGGACGGAGGTAGCCGGAGGAGCAGCCGATGCCATGGGCGATATCAGCAAGAAGCTGCCCGATGAGGCCATCCTCAAACCGGAAAAATACGACCTTAAATTCGAGGTTAACACGCTGAAACCCTACAATAATAACATGATCAAATTCAACTTCGGTCTCCAAAGCGAAGTGAACGATGCCTATCAGTGGGCGCCACCTTTCGATACCGGCGGACAATGGCAGACGGTCGTTATTCCATTTGAGACCATTATCCAAAGTTACAAAGAGTTGGGTGTCACGCCGGTCGTCAATCCCAACGGATACTGGACCAGGGTGCTTATACATGGTCCAGGAGATTGGGATTGTGATATCGCCTTCGATAACTTTAGGGTGGTCCCGAAAATAGACGAAAGCAAAACTGAATGATGCCTAAAACACAACGACAATGAAACTTAACATGCATATCAGGCAGGTATCCGCTTTGTTGGTGGGTATTGTCTTGCTAACAACATTATCATGCGAGAAAAAAGAACCGCTTTCCACTGCGGTGGAATTGCTCAGTTTCGGACCGTCAGGTGTCTCCCATGGCGAACAGATCCGATTCATCGGCAATAACCTCGACAAGGTAACGGCCATTGATCTCGTTGGGGCGAGCATACCGAGCAATGCTTTCATCGAGCATACATCCGAGCAGATCATCATCACCGTTCCCATCGAAGCCGAACATGGCCCGGTTACGCTTAAGACCCCAGCGGGCGATATTGTTTCAAAATCACCCCTAAATCTCAATGTTCCGGTCGAAATTACATCGATGACCGAAACTGTCAAGCCCGGTGAAACCGTTTCCATCCAAGGTGAATACCTCAATTGGATATCAGCGGTGACATTTGAAGGCGATGCGGTTGTAACAACATTCGAAAGCCAATCCCGCACAGAATTGGTCGTCCGCGTACCGTTGGAGGCACAAACCGGCCTCCTGATCTTCTCCTGTGGGGGTACCGAACCTATTGAACTGGAAAGCGAGACTGAACTAGCCGTCACACTTCCCGCATTGACGGGGTTGTCGCCAAACCCTGTTGAACGGGGCAAAACGCTGACCATAAACGGTATGGATCTCGACTTAGTTAACCAGGTATGGCTCAAGGGTGTAGCTGAACCTATCACAGACTTTACCAGCCAATCAGAACAGCAATTGACACTCACCGTACCTGAAGAAGCGACACGCGGTACGGTGGACATTATGACGTTCTCAGGTATTACCATTTCCAGTACAGACATCCTTTCGTTCGTCGGCGACCCTGCGCCCTTAGATCCGCTGGCATTTCCATTGTTTGTCGATAAGCTGGAAAACAACGCGCAGAACTGGGGTTGGGGAAGTATAGTAGATCTAAACAATACAGAAAACGTAAGGGACGGAGATGCAGCCATCAAAGTGAGTTACCAGGGCTCTTGGGGCGCGCTCAAGTTTGCCAACTTCAGCGTGAATACCGCCGGGTATACGGAATTGTCGTTCGCGATTTACGCGACTCCGGAAACCGACGGCCAAAAAATCAATGTCAGTGTCAACGGCGGCACCACCAATGTCATTACCCTCGAAGCCGGTAAATGGGTTGAGTATAAGCTATCCATGCCCAAGTTAGGCGATCCCGCAACGATTACCGAAATCACCATGCAGGAGACAGGTTGGTCCGGCTCAGTTTTCATCGATCATGTAGGACTGCGCTAACGGATTTTGTGCATATGAAGAAGTTAGCTCCGTGGTTGACTGTTCTCGCATTCACAGTGTGGGTTGCTTGTGGAAAGCCGAGCAAGGCGGATGATTCAGAGCCTGATCCGGAGGTCGTAACCCCCACCCTGACAGAAATCCGGGAACAGTTGGTCGATAAAAATGCGACTGATGAGACCACTGCACTATTCTACAACCTCAGAACAATGGCCGAAGAACACATCCTCTTCGGCCATCAAGACGCCACCAAGCGAGGCGTGGACAATCCCAACACCGAATGGGCCAACGAAGCGCATCTACCAACCATATCCACCGAAAAATCGGATGTACGGATCGTTACAGGTGCGTATCCCGCGGTGTATGGCCATGATTTCAATCACATCTCCGGTTTCTTTGATCCCGGAAACAGTTGGTTTGCCTATGAGAAGCAAATCGCACGCCAGCTTACTATTGAAGCTTACGACCGTGGCGGCATCAATACCTACTGTTGGCACTACGCCAACCCGGTATCAAAAGAAAGCTTCTATTGGAGTGAATCACCGGTAAAGGCAGTCAGCCGGATCCTTCCAGGAGGAGACCACCATGAAGTTTATAAGATCTCACTCGAAACCATTGCGGAATACGCCCGGTCACTGGTCGGTGCCGACGGCAAACCGGTACCCGTAATCTTCAGGCCTTTCCATGAGTTTGATGGCGATTGGTTTTGGTGGGGCCGGCCCCATTGCACAGCGGAAGAATATAAGGCACTTTACCGCTTTACCGTGGAATACCTGCGTGACGAACTCGATGTACGGAATTTTTTATACGCCTGGTCGCCCGACAGAAATTTCAACACCGAATCACAATACATTGAGCGTTATCCGGGTGACGACTATGTAGATCTGGTAGGTATGGACAACTACGGTGATCTGCAATCGGCGACTACCCTCGCAGCAGCAGCCCAAAAAATGAAAATCGTTTCAGACTTTGCCGAACAACATCGTAAAGTGGCTGCACTCACCGAAACGGGGTTATCAAATCTTACCCAAGCCGATTGGTATACAACGGTGTTACTCAAAGCACTTCGACTGCGACCTGTAAAACTTGCCTATGCACTCGTGTGGGCCAACCGGAAAGATGCCTTTTGGACGCCTTATCAAAACCATCCGGCGGCCGCAGATTTCAGGGCATTCAAGGCAGACTCATATATCCTGTTCGGTGATGAAACACCCGCTATGTATAAATTGCCATGAAAAAAATAATTATCGCGTTTTACACCCTTGCCTTACTGAGCTGCACCTTGTTTAAAGAACAAAAAGCCACAACGGAAAAAGCATCTACCCCCAGTGAACAGCATGGATTCCTGAAAATTTCGGGAAACCGTATCGTAAATCAGCATGGCATATCGCCACAGCTCCGTGGTATGAGTTTCTCCTGGAGCATCTGGGGTGGCAAAAAGTATTATACCCGAGAGGTGGTCGACTGGTTGGTAGACGATTTTCAGGTTTCGCTCGTCCGGCTATCCATGGCCATTGAACCAGACGGCGGATACCTGCAACATCCCGAAGAACAGACCGCACTCATTCAACGGATCACAGACCGGGCCATAAAACGGGGAATTTATGTGATCATCGACTGGCACGACCACAATGCCGATAAAAACGTCGAACAGGCGAAAATCTTTTTCGCGCACATGGCACGCCTTTATGCAGGCACACCAAACATCATTTATGAAATATGGAATGAGCCCGAACGACAATCGTGGCCAACTATCAAAGACTACTCCCTTGCAGTTATCCAAGAAATCCGGAAATACGATACCGAAAATTTAATTATCGTCGGAAGCCCCCATTGGGACCAAGATGTAGATATTGCTGCTAACGATCCCATCATCGGTTATGATAACATTGCTTATTCTTTTCACTTCTATGCCAGCGACCCTTATCATCAGGACAACCTGCGGAGGAAAGCCGAGACAGCGATGGCTAGGGGCCTTCCCCTGTTTGTCACCGAGTGGGGTGTCGGTGAATCGAACGGCAACGGTCAATTCGATCTAACGAAAACGGCACAATGGATGAACTGGATGGAAGAACATCAATTAAGCTGGGCAAACTGGAATATCACAGATAAGGAGGAGACCACGGCAATACTTGCTCCTGGTGCCCCTACTGCGGGCAAGTGGACGCCAGATCACCTTACCCCCGCTGGGAAATACATCCGGCAACAGCTCCGGGAACTGAACGTACCCTAAAAAAAACCGTATCTTTGCATCATGCGGCATACAGGGAAAAAAGATATTTTCTTCGATCTGGATCATACCATTTGGGATTTCGAAAAAAACGCCGAAGAGGCGTTAAGGGAATTATTTGACACCTATAATTTCGATTCACTGGGCATCGATTCTGCGGGCGCATTTATTGAAACTTATAACCGAAATAATCATCGGTTATGGGCACTCTATCATCACGGAAAAATTACGAAATCCGAACTTCGCGAAGCGCGTTTTGCAGATACCTTTAGTGAACTGGAAATCGACCCCCAGTTATTCCCTAAGGCATTTGAAGAAGATTATCTCAGGCTATGCCCTCAGAAAACCCACTTGTTCCCACATGTACATGAAACCCTCGGCTACCTCTGCGAAAAATACACACTCCATCTTATTTCAAACGGCTTCGGAGACGCTGCGGAAACCAAGATCACGAAATGTGATCTTAAAAAGTATTTCTCCACCGTTGTGATTTCGGAAACGGTGGGTGTCCATAAACCCGATCCACGGATTTTCCACTATGCGGTTAATAATGC
>Ga0180223_1001754_pt1 | contig 15296 bp, 17 predicted proteins | sample eDN5th30CKraftOP_FD_151337 | JGI IMG/M metagenome (GOLD analysis project Ga0180223, IMG submission 151337) | Enriched Organic Plus compost microbial communities from Emeryville, California, USA - eDNA 5th pass 30_C Kraft OP (version 2) (version 2) ...
ATCGAGCTGCGGATGTGGCTGGCTGCGCCGCGCAGCGAGGCGCTGGCCGAGCGGCGGCGCTATCTCGCGGGACCGACCGGCTGCGGCCTGTGCGGCATCGACAGCCTGAGCGAGGCGGTGCGCGTGCCGTCGGTCGTGCAAAGCGACGCGCGTTTCACCCAGATTGATGTGATGACCGCGATGGAGTCGCTCGCGCCGCTGCAGGAGATCAACCACGAGACGCGGGCGGTTCATGCCGCTGCGTTCTGGGCGCCTGCGCAGGGTCTCGTCGCGCTGCGCGAGGATGTCGGCCGTCACAATGCGCTGGACAAGCTCGGCGGTGCGCTGGCCCGTGGCCGTGTCACCGCCAATAGCGGCATGGTGGTGCTGACCAGCCGGGTGTCAGTCGAGATGGTGCAGAAGACGGCGGCGATCGGCGCGCCGGTCATCGTCGCGGTGTCTGCGCCCACGGCTCTTGCCGTGCGCACCGCTGAAGCCGCGGGCATCACGCTGGTCGGCGTTGCGCGCAGCGACGGCTTCGAGGTATTCACCCATCCCCAACGGATTGGCAACGAGGCAGTCGCGGATGTCGCCTGACAAACTGGTTTACATGGCCAACCAGATCGGCACGTTCTTCAAGAGCCAGGGGCCTGAGCGCGCGCCGGCCTCGATTGCCGAACACATCTCGAAGTTCTGGGATCCGCGCATGCGCCGCGCCATTCTCGATCACATCGCGCAGCACGAGACTGCGACCGGTCTCGAGCCATCGGTGCTTGAAGCGATCAAGTCGCTGAAGCCGCCGGTGAACTAGGGCATGACCTGTTTTGATGGAATCGGGTCATACTCTCGATTCCCTTGTATGGTCGCGTTTTCTGCGGCGAACCGGTTTCCACTTCGCCGGAAAACGCTCTAGCGTTATGCGCCCGTACCGGGCGGCAGCTTGAACATCCCCTTCGGCAGCGACTTGAGATGGGCGATCACGGCCTCGCTGCCGAGCACGTCCGCATATTTCGCGTTCATGTCGAACAGGCTCACCGCGTGGCTCATCTCGAAGCGGTCGAAGCAGGCATCTTCCACCACCGCGGACCGGTAGCTGAGATGGAAGGCATCGAGCACCGTCGCGCGCACGCAGCCTGATGTGGTCGTGCCGGTGACGATGACGCTGTCGCAGCCGAGCTCGACCAGATGGTTCTGCAGATAGGTGCCGACGAAGCCGCTCGGCAGGTTCTTGTGCAGGACGATGTCGCGCGGCGCCGGCGCGATCTGCGGCATGATCTCGCTGCCGTCGTGGTTGGTCTTGGTTGGCGGCGCCTGATGGCCGAGGGTGACGTTGCGCTTCCACAGGCCGGTGCCCCAGTTGTCGGGGCGGCGCAGTTCGGCCGGATAGCTCGTGGTGTAGATGACAGGGACCTCGCGCTCGCGCGCCGCCGCGATGACCTTCTGCAGCACCGGCAGCGCATCCCATGCCGCCTCGCCGCAGGAGGTGCGCCACTTCTTCACCGACTCGAGGATCGGCTCGCGCACATCGCCGCAGAAGGCGTAGTTGACGTCGATCACCAGCAGCGCCGGCCGCTGGCCAAAGCCCATCTGTCCGCCGAAGCCGGAGCCGGCCAGCACGGAGCGGTCGTGGTCGGTGAGGAATTTGTCCCAGACATTCGTCATGTTTCTGACCCTTGAAGCCAAATCATGCTGCCTCTCCGCTCCCTCCCCCGGAAAGGGGGAGGGTTGGGGAGGGGGTCCACTCGAAGCTGGTGGAGGTCAACAAATGATCCCCTCCCGACTGCTTCGCAGTCGACCTCCCCTTGAAGCAAGGGGAGGTTGGCGCCGCATTTCGGGGCAACGCTGAATATCCTCACGCCCGGGCGAACGGGCCGCGGCCGAACAGCCGGTCGAGGACCTGAGGCTCGGCGTTGTCCCGCGCGGTCTTGATGGTGGCCACGATCTCCAGCGCCTTCTTCACCGCGGGGCGCGCTGAGACATCATCGAGCCAGCGCAGCAGGTTCTTGTGGTGGTCGACCTTGAGGCCCATGACGGCGTGGCCGCGCGCCCAGGGGAAGGTCGCCATGTCGGCGATCGAATAGATCTCGCCGCCGAGATAGGCCCGGGTCTCGCCGAGCCGCTGGTCGAGCAGTTCGAACAGCCGGGTCGCCTCGGTGCGGAAGCGGCTCTGGCTGTATTCGTTGCCGGCCGGGGCGAAGCGGTTGAAATGCGTGACCTGGCCGAAGTTCGGGCCGACGCTGGCGACCTGCAGGAACAGCCATTGCAGGATGTCGTAGCGCTCGCGGCCGGCGCGGGGCAGGAAGCGGCTGGTCTTCTCGGCGAGGTAGATCAGGATCGCGCCCGACTCGATCACCGTATAGGGCCGCCCGCCGGGGCCCTCATGGTCGACGACTACCGGCACCTTGCCGTTCGGATTGACCTTGAGGAACGCGGGATCGAAATTCTCGCCCTTCCAGACATCGACATAGATCGGGTTGTAGGGCAGGCCCAGCTCCTCCAGCGCAATGAAGACCTTCTGGACGTTCGGGCTGGTCAGGGCGTAGAGGTCGATCATCGTGCGTTTCCCCCAAGGTTCCATGTGGCGTGGCAGCGTATCGGCGCAGTGTGACGGCCGCAAGCCAGTGGCGATTCGACGGCGACGATGTGAAAGCAAAGCGAAAACAATTGCTTAGCGTCATGACCGGGGGATGTCGCGATGATGACGGCGGGTTGACTTCACGCCCTCGCATCCATATGGTCCGCGCAAATTTGCAGACCCGGCGTCCGCGCCGAGCGAGAGATTCCGATGAAAGTCCGTAATTCACTGAAGTCGCTGCGCGCCCGTCATCGCGCCAACCGCCTGGTGCGCCGCAAGGGCCGCATCTACATCATCAACAAGGTCCAGAAGCGCTTCAAGGCCCGCCAGGGCTGACCGGCCGGGGCCGGATGGCCCGTTCACGGCCGTGTGACGTTTCTCCGCTTGTCCCCATCCCGCGAAGGGCTACACTTCGCGGGATGATTTTATTTGCCCGCATCATCGCTCCCGTTGCGCTGGCTGCTGCCCTGCTGGCGGCGCCGGCCGCCGCGCAGGCGCAGTCCGCCCTGCCGCAGCCGCCGGACGATCTGCCGAAGGCGCAGCGGGCCGATCCGCCAAATCTCGACCGGCTGTTCGAGGCCCTGAAGGCCGCGCCGGACGAGGGCAGCGCCAAGGCGGTGGAGAACCGCATCTGGGCGCAGTGGCTGGTCTCCAGGAGCGACACGGCGAACCTGCTGATGTCGCGGGTGCGCATCGCCATCGAGGCCAAGGATCTCGACCTGGCGATGAAGCTGCTCGACGTCATCATCGAGACCCGGCCGGATTACACCGAGGCCTGGAACCGCCGCGCGACCCTGCACTACATGCGCCGGGAGGTCGGCCCGGCGGTGTCCGACATCCGCCAGGTGCTGGCGCGCGAGCCGCGCCATTTCGGCGCGCTGTCCGGGCTCGGCATGATCCTGGAGGAACTGGGCGACGACAAGCGCGCCCTCGAAGCCTTCCAGCGCGCCGTCGATGTCTATCCGAAGCTGCCGCGCATCCCCGAGCGCATCAAGGACCTCACCGAGAAGGTGCGGGGCCGGGATATCTGAGGCCATCGCAGAGACCATCCGCCTGTCATCACCAAGCTTGACCCGGTGATCTCGTTTAGGACGGCACTGCGTCCCTGCTCGGGATTGCCGGGACAAGCCCGGCAATGACGGTGGCGCGTGGCGACGACTGTAGCATTGTAGGGTGGGTTAGGCGCGCAGTGCCGTAACCCACCACGCAGCTGCAAGCTGCGGCGGACCATCTTCACGATACAATATGATCAACGTGCTTTCCTTCGATGTGAGCAGAAGAGATGAAGATGGTGCGACCGTCATCACGCCATGTATTGATGGTGTCATGCTGACGAAGCTCGTGGAGCAGTTTGAGTATCGTCACGGGTTGACCGACCCGGCCGGTGGATATGATGGTCTCATCCCTGAGTTCTTTCGATACAGTCCGCTTGATATGTATTTTCTCGGAGAACCTGAGACTTTCCACGTTGCCGGCGCGCCAGGGCGCATCTTTATCCTGGGCTGCGAGTGCGGGGAGGTGGGATGCTGGCCGCTGACCTGTCTGATCAACGCCAGCGGCAGCGACGTCGTTTGGCATAACTTTGAGCAGCCTCACCGACCGGCACGGGACTATTCCTCATTCGGGCCGTTCGTGTTCGAGTTAAGGCAATACGAAGAGGCACTGCGCAGTCTGCCATCGATCGAGGCGGCAGGTGGGGGATGACCTACGTCAAATACATTCATCTCAAACCTGGTGATATCCCGCCGCGACTGGAAGACACTGTATCTTTCAAGGCGGTCGTTGTGATCGAGAGCGACGTGACGCCGGAGTGGCAAGGGCAGATCAGCGACTGGCTTGTCCGAAGCGGCTGCCGATACATGATGGCTTGGGGGCGGGAGTGCAGCGCGTGGGATGATAGCATCGATCTGGCCAATCTGGCGATGTTCGACTACGGAGACATCCCTGACGACGACTTCGTGATGACGACGTGGCATGAGAATGAGCCGCTTCAGGAAACGTTTTGGTTTGCTGCGCGGTGCGCCACGCACCCATCACTGGAGCTTGAGAGAACTTACGTCTTATATATTGCGCCAGAGGCGAGGGAAAACGAACTACTCGAAGCCTTCAGGGCCGCGGGGGGGAAGTTGAGTGATTTGTAGGATGGGTTGAGCGCAGCGAACCCCATCTTCTGTTGGCCAACTCCGTTCGAGGGACCATGCCGACCTTTGGTGACTGGACTTATTCTCTGGACCGCGACGCGACAGTCGCGGCCTATCGGGCAGCGGAACACGGCGGCTCCGACAGCTGCGGCTGTGCTGGTTGTCGCAATTTCACTTTGGCGCGCGCGGAGGTCTTTCCTGCGTCCTTCCTCACGTTGCTGGATCAGTTGGGCATTGACCCGCGCAAAGACGGCGAAGCATATCACATCGCGCGTCTTTCGCCGGGGCGGCACGGCTACGGTGGCTGGTTTCACTTTGTCGGCACGTTGCACGAAACCGGCGATTTTCCACCGATCTATCTCAATAAAGACTTTTATGTTTGGATGAGTAGCGCATCCGCGCCGAGACTGGCCTCGCTGGAGAACTTATCCGTCGTGCAATTGGAGTTTCACACGGACTCTGTGCCATGGGTCTTGTCGGAACCAGAACTGGACTAACAAGTGCGTAGGCGGATGAGCGAAGCGCAATTCGCCGGTTTGCCGGCCGCGAAAGTGGCAGGTTACGCGCCTTTGGCGCTAACCACCCTACGAGCTGTGTGATACTCAAGGGCAGCCCACCCCACCCTAAGTGTGACAACATGGACATCCGCCACATTGCAGTGTCAGCTAATGGTCAGCGCGTCGCCCTAGGTGCATTTGAAGAAAATATCGAGATTTGGGATCTCAATACCGGTACGCCAGTTTCTGCCTTCAAGACGATTCTGGATTTTGGTGGTCAGAGACTCGCTATCGACAAGAGCGGTTCAATTGTCGTCACAGCGGCTTATACCCGCTATGGAATTGCCGCCTACAATGCTGAAAATGGCGAACTGCTCTGGCGCCGCCGCGACCTTAAGAAGGCGCAGTATTTGACGAGTTCGCCGCGTACTGACCGTATATACGCGGGCTTTGCGACGGGGCCGGGATGTGTATTGGACAGTCGAACAGGAGAAACTCTTTCACGCCATGCAGGCGTGCAATGGTTTCTAGAAAGTTCCTACGAATCACTAGTCTTTTTGGACAAGAGGCGTCCTATCGTTTCGTCTGCCGACAGTCTGAAGGAGCTATTCTCCATCAAGCGGGCTTCGTTTGCATTTCTCTCAGCAGCTTTTGCGCCGGACCAGATAGCGGTATCGGAGGCGGGTGGTTACGTCAGATGCTTTGAATTATGTAATGGCTACCCTGTGTGGACTTTTGAATCCCAAGCTGGCACCCATTGTTTGGATGTAACATATTCCAAAGATGACGATGCATTTTTTGGCATTCTTTGGAATTACGAGGTGGGGGGAGAAAAAGAACTTGTGCGGTTTAGTCGGGATGGGTCCGCAAGCGTTATTGCGAATATTGGACGGCCAGCCGAGACAACCTTTGAGCAAAATACAGCGACACTTATTACGAGTGACCGAAAGCTGATTGATATATCGAAAGGCACTGTCCGAAGTTTGGCTCTCTATCATTGAGCGCACAGGTCGGATGAGCGTGGCGTCATCCGCCAATTTCTCAGTCGCAGCGTAACGGCGGGTTACGCCTCCGGCTAACCCGCCCTACGAAATCACTCTCACCCATCCACCTTCAGCGCGGCAATGAACGCCTCCTGCGGGATTTCCACCTTGCCGAACTGGCGCATGCGCTTCTTGCCCTCTTTCTGCTTCTCGAGCAGCTTGCGCTTGCGGGTGATGTCGCCGCCGTAGCATTTCGCGGTGACGTCCTTGCGGAAGGCGCGCACGGTTTCGCGGGCGATGATCTTGCCGCCGATGGCGGCCTGGATCGGCACCACGAACATGTGCGGCGGGATCAGCTCCTTCAGCTTCTCGCACATGGCGCGGCCGCGGCTTTCGGCGCGGGTGCGATGCACCAGCATGGACAGCGCATCGACCGGATCGGCGTTGACCAGGATCTGCATCTTGACGAGGTCGGCGGGGCGGTAGTCGGTCAGGTGATAGTCGAACGACGCATAGCCCTTCGACACGGACTTCAGCCGGTCGTAAAAGTCGAACACCACCTCGTTGAGCGGCAGGTCGTATTTCACCATCGCGCGGTTGCCGACGTAGGTCAGTTCCTTCTGCGTGCCGCGCCGGTCCTGGCAGAGCTTCAGCACGCTGCCGAGATATTCGTCCGGGGTGAGGATCGTCGCCTCGATCCAGGGCTCCTGGATCTCGGCGATCTTCATCACGTCCGGCATGTCGACCGGATTGTGGATCTCGATCTCGGAGCCGTCGTTGAGCCGCATCTTGTAGACGACGGAGGGCGCGGTCGCGATCAGGTCGAGGTTGAACTCGCGCTCCAGCCGCTCCTGGATGATCTCCAGATGCAGCAGGCCGAGGAAGCCGCAGCGGAAGCCGAAGCCGAGCGCGGCGGAGGTCTCCATCTCGAACGAGAAGCTTGAATCATTCAGCCGCAGCTTGCCCATCGCCGCGCGCAGGTCCTCGAACTGCGCGGCATCGACCGGGAACAGGCCGCAGAACACCACCGGGATCGCCGGGCGGAAGCCGGGCAGCGGCTCGGCGATCGGCTTGCGGTCGTCGGTGATGGTGTCGCCGACATGGGTGTCGGCCACCTCCTTGATCGAGCCGGTGAGGAAGCCGATCTCGCCGGGGCCGAGCTCCCCCGCGGTTTTCAGCTTGGGCGTGAACACGCCGACGCGGTCGACGTCATAGGCGGCGCCGGTGCCCATCATGCGCACCCGCTGGTCCTTGCGCAGCACGCCGTCGATGACGCGCACCAGCACGACGACGCCGAGATAGGTGTCGTACCAGCTGTCCACCAGCAGCGCCTTCAGCGGCGCGTCGCGGTCGCCCTTCGGCGGCGGCAGGCGGTGGACGATGGCCTCCAGCACGTCGTCGATGCCGAGGCCGGTCTTGGCGGAGATCAGCAGCGCGTCGGAGGCGTCGAGGCCGATCACGTCCTCGATCTGCTGCTTGATCTTGTCCGGCTCGGCCGCGGGCAGGTCCACCTTGTTGAGGACCGGCACGATCTCGTGGTTGTTGTCGAGCGCCTGATAGACGTTGGCGAGCGTCTGCGCCTCGACGCCCTGGCTCGCATCCACCACCAGCAGCGAGCCCTCGCAGGCGGCGAGCGAGCGGCTGACCTCGTAGCCGAAGTCGACATGGCCGGGGGTGTCGATCAGGTTGAGAATGTAATCCTTGCCATCCCTGGCGTGGTAGTTCAGGCGCACGGTCTGCGCCTTGATGGTGATGCCGCGCTCGCGCTCGATGTCCATCGAATCGAGCACCTGTTCCTTGCCCGCCATTTCGCGCGCGTCGAGGCCGCCGGTGGTCTGGATCAGCCGGTCGGCGAGCGTCGATTTGCCGTGGTCGATATGCGCGACAATCGAGAAATTGCGGATGTTTTCGATGGGAACGGTTGCCATGGCCGCGAGATAACACCCGCCCATGGCAGCGGCAAGCAGGGGGCGATTGTCCGCTGCAAACTCTCCGCAATCCCCGTCGCGCGGATCGGGCGGATCGGGACGGAGACAGCGAAATGGCCGGGGCGAGCCCCGGCCATCCGACGCCGCGACGGGTTCGCCGCGCTTACTTCATGTTCTTTTCCAGGAACGCCATCGTGCGCTGCCAGGCGACGCTGGCGCTCTCCTCGTGGAAGCTCGCGCGCTCGTCGCAATGGAAGCCGTGGCCGGCGTCGTTGTAGACGTAGATCTCGCAGTCCGGACGCTTCTGTTTGATGATCTCGACATCGCTCATCGGGATCGAGTGGTCGTGCTCGCCGAAATGCATCTGGGTCGGGCACTTCGGCGTCTCGTCAGCGAAGCGGACAATGCCGCCGCCATAGTAGCACACCGCGGCCTTGAGGCCGGCGAGGCGGGTGGCGGCGAGGAAGGACATGGTGCCGCCGAGGCAGAAGCCCATGATGCCGACCGGGCCGACGCCCTTGATCTCCTGGATCGCGGCGTCCGTGTCGCGCAGCATCGCATCCCAGTCCGGGTTGGCGATGTATTTGCGGGCTTCGGCGATCTCGTCCGGCGTGTAGCCGCATTCGAAATTCGGCGCGGTGCGGTCGAACAGCGCGGGCGCGACCGCCACATAGCCTTCCTTGGCGACGGCGTCGCAGACGGCGCGGATGTGCTGGTTGACGCCGAAAATCTCCTGGATGACCACCATGCCGCCCTTCGGCGTTCCGGTCGGATCGGCACGATAGGCGCCGAGTTTGAAGGCGTCGGATGCAGTCAGTGTGAATTGCTTGCCCAAGGTGGACCTCCCGTTGACATGTGATGGAGCCGGGAGGTTTTACGCCATCATTGTGACGGCTGCCAGCGGGGGCGGTGCTCAGGGCATTTTCCGGAAAAGTGGGCACCGGATTTTCCGCAGAAAATGCGATCAAACCAGGAATCTAGAAAGCGGCAGGGCGATCCAGCAGCCACTGGCGTTTCCAGCCGGCCAGGCGGCCGTGCCGGAACTGCAGCGAAAACCGCACGCCGGCGGGATACAGCCCCGGCATGCGCGACGGCCGGTCGGCGGTGAAGATCTCCGAATCCCGCGGCCCGGAAATGTAAACCAGCGGCGTGCCGAGCGCGGCGGAAGCACTCTCCGGGGTCATGCCGAAGGCGAGCGGTGCGACATTGTCCACGGCCTGTGCGGCAGCCTGAGGCGGGCCGCCGAGCATCAGCACACCGGAGAGAAGGGCAAACGCAGCAGGCCGGAACAGCGTCAGCATCGGCGATAGGCTCCCGTCACTCCGCGGCGATCTTGTCCTGTGTCACGCCGCTCAGGCCGAAGGCCTTCGCCATCAGTTCATAGGAGCGGCGGCGCGCGGCGTGATCGTAGATCATGGTCGTGATCATGATCTCGTCGGCCTGGGTTTCCTTTGCAAGCGGCATCAGCCGCGCCATCACCGTCTCCGGCGAGCCGACCATCAGCCGCTTGCGGTTCTCGGCGATGCGCGCACGATCGACCGGCGTGTAGGGATAGGCCAGCGCGTCCTCCGGCGATGACAGCGGCACATAGTCGCCCTTGCTGCGGCGGACGGTGTTGAGATCGATGCTGGCGGCGTGGTGCTCCGCTTCCGCGTCGGTGTCGGCTGCGACGAGATGCACGGCGAGGATGGCGAGCGGCGCCGGGTTCTGCTCGGACGGCTTGAAGCTGTTGCGATAGGTCAGCATCGCGTCAGTGGCATCGTAAGCCGCGAAGTGATGGGCGAAGGCGAAGGCCCCGCCGATCTGCGCCGCCAGCTGGGCGCTGTAGTTGCTGGAGCCGAGCAGATAGATCGGCGGCAGCGGCACATCGGACGGCATCGCCTGGATCTTGCTGAACGGATGGCCTTCCGGAAACCCGCGCTGCTCGAACAGCAGCAACTCGCGGAAGCGGTCGAGGAAGTCATCGTCCTCGGTCACGTTCTGGCGGCGGCGCAGCGCATAGGATGTCACCTGGTCGGTGCCCGGCGCACGCCCGAGGCCGAGGTCGATGCGGCCGGGGAACAACGCTTCGAGGCTTTTGAAGCGCTCGGCGACCATCAGCGGCGCATGGTTCGGCAGCATCACGCCGCCGGAGCCGACGCGGATGCGCGAGGTCGCCGCCGCGATCTGCCCGATCATGATTTCCGGCGCGGAACTGGCGATCGAAGGCAGGTTGTGATGCTCGGCGACCCAGTAGCGGGTGTAGCCCAGCCGGTCGGCGAGACCGGCGAGGTCGATGGAATTGCGCAACGCCACGGGACCTGACGATCCGGCCGTGACGGGGGAGAGATCGAGGACGGAGAGCGGGAGCATGCCCCGAAGGTAGTGGTTCCCCGCCTGATATCCAACCCGCCGGGCGGCGGGGGAGATGCGCGTCACTCGCGCGTCATTTGCGGGATTTCGGCTTGGGCTCCGGCGCGACCGTGATGATGGCGCTCTCGCGCGCCTGCGACACGGTTTCGTATTGGGTGGCCTGCATCACCAGATTGCCGATCAGGTTGGCGACGGAGATCTTGAACGGCGCGGCGAAATTCGTGCCGGCGATCGGCGCCATCCACAGTTCCATGTCGCGGCTGTCCGCGAGGTAACTGACGAGGGTGCTGCTGGTGCGATAGCCGGCGAGCGGCTGGAAGGTCATGGCGCAGACCACGGCGGCGCCTTCATAGCCGCGCTCGGCGCGCACGCGGTCGACGCGCTTGAACGACAGCCGCAGATCGAAGCGACGGTTGCCATCGAAGATCGGGATGCGCGGCTGGCAGATCTCGTCGCTGAGGAATTGCCCGGGGTTGAGCACGTCGCTGCCGCCGCCGATCGGGATCAGCATCCCGCTCAGGGTGTCGATCACGCCGGTACGGTCGGTCTCCGTGAGCGGCACCAGGTCGGAATGCAGGATCTGGGGGGTGGTGCGCTGGACCCTGGCTGCGCCGCGGTCGAACGCGATTTTCAGTTCGGAGGTCTCGTCGTCGGCGACGACCTTCGAGGCGAAGGTGACGGGCTGCAGCTTGCCGTCCCGGATCACGCCCTCGGCGCGCGCTTCGCCGGTGCCGGTGACCAGCACCTTGAACAGCCCGCTGGCGCCGCCCTTCGCCCAGACCGAATAGCGGTCCTCGCCGATGGCCGCGGTCCATTCGGCGCGGCCGATCGACAGCCCGGCCAGGGTGATGTTGTAGCGGGCGTCGAGGGTGCCCTGCGCGGCGGCCGGCAGGAGCGACGCCAGCCAGATCAGCGCGGCTGCTGCCGGGAGCGATGCGGCGGCGACGGATGGGCCACGACGGATGATCAGGGTCATGGATGCTTCCCGTTGTGGCGGCTCCAGGGGTTCCCCTGCGCCGCCCTTCCGATGCGGAAACCGCACGTGCCGGAGGCAATTCCACATGCATATTACAGTGGCGTGGAGCCGCCGCACAAGCGCATGTGGTGTGATAGGACCGATCCACAACAGGGAAGGCGAGGGACCAGCGATGAATGTCATTGAGCGGCGCGAGCGGTTGCGGGCGATCGTGGCGGGGCCACGCTGCATCTATCCGGGCTCGGTGTTCGACCCGATCTCGGCGCGCATCGCGGAGGATATCGGCTTCGAGGCGACGATGTTCGCGGGCTCGATCGCGTCGATGACGGTATTGGGCGCGCCGGATCTGGTGGTGCTGACGCTGACCGAGTTCGCCGAGCAGGCGCGCCGCATCGGCCGGGCCGGCGGGCTGCCGCTGCTGGTGGATGCGGACCACGGCTATGGCAACGCCCTCAACGTCAAGCGGACGGTCGAAGAACTGGAGAATGCCGGCATCGCCGGGATGACCATCGAGGATACGGTGTTGCCGGCCCCGTTCGGCGCCAGTGACAAGCTGCAGTTGATCCCGATCGCTGAAGGTGTCGGCAAGATGCGCGCGGCGCTCGCCGGCCGGCAGGACCCGCGGCTGACGATCGTCGGGCGCACCAGCGCGCTCACGGTCACCGGCGTCGAGGACACCATCGCGCGCCTGCAGGCCTACGAGGCGGCCGGCGTGGACATGCTGTTCGTCGCCGGCGTGCGGACGCGGGCGCAGCTTGATGCGATCGCGAGCGCCGTGAAGCTGCCGCTGTTCCTCGGGAGCGCCGGCGGGGAGATCTACGACCTCGATTATCTCAGCGCCCGCAATGTCCGCGTCTGCCTGCAGGGGCATGCGCCGTTCATGGCGGCGGTGGAGGCCGTCCGTGCGACGCTGACGGCGTTGCGCGCCGGCACGCCGCCCGAGCAGCTTTCCGGCGTCGCCCCGGGCGAGGTGATGGACCGCGTCACCCGGCGGGGCGACTACGCCGCGCGGACGAAGGAGTTTCTCGGCCGGTCCTGACGCCGGCTACCGCTCGCCGAGGCCATCGCGGATGGCGCGCAGCCGCGGCAGCAGCTTGTCCCAGACGTCGGTGCGGGCGATGGCGTAAAGCTGCACATAGGTCCCGCCGGTGAAAATCAGCCACTGCACGGCGGTGAGCGGCGTGTTGGTCGGCGGGTCCACCGTTTCGCCGACGATCTCATGGCCCTGGCGCGAATTGATGCGGATGGCCTCGGAGCGGGTGATGCGGAACCGCTCCATGCCGGCGACCGTCCCGAGCGCGCGGCGCGCCGCCGCCTCGCGATCGGCGATGTCCGGCTGGGTTCCGTTGCGCATCGTGATCAGCAGGAACGGCTGCTGGACGGGCAGGGGCGTATTCACCGGCCCGTCGGTCAGCATCAGGGCGCCGTTCTGGTGCGCCCGCAGGACGCGGAAGCCGGCCAGCTCGTTGAGCTTGTAGGGCAGCAGGCCCAGCAGTTCCGGGTCGGTTAGCCGCGGCCGGAGGACGACGCTTTGCAGCGTGTCGTAGACGATCTTGTCGGTGTAAACGTCCTGGGCGGAGTCGGGCACATAGAATGTGACGACGGCGGTGACGTCGCGCAGCCGTCCGAGCAGCGTCCAGCGCGTCACCGGCGGCTGGCCGCCGACAGGCCGCGCCACGATCAGCTCGGCGCGTCCGCCGCCCTGCAGCGTGATCTCCTCCTGCAGCCGGACATCGACGCCCTGGATCCGCAGCGAGTCCGGGTTGAACTGGCGCGCCACCGAGTCATAGCTTTGCGCGGCGAGTTCGCTGATTTCGATCGCGGCGTGGAGGGTGCGGTCCTCGAAACCGGGAAACACCAGGCTGGGGGTCATCTCGGGGGGCGGCACCAGCCCAATGCGCGAACCCGGCGGAAAGGCCGGATCGGCAGCCATCGCCGGCAGGCTGCCCGCCGGCCACAGGATCGACAGGGCCACAATCGTCATCGCGAGATGGGTCAGTCGGGAGCGGAGATGGCGCATCCCAACCCCATACGCCATCGCCATCGGCAATTCGATGGTTACAATAATACCTGCGGCAATTTTCGGTGGCTTGCGGGGGCGGAGTCATTGCCCTGAGGGACGAGGCAATCCATCTTGGGGTTGAACCCGTCAGGAGTTTGTGCCGCGAACCGGGGGTGACCGGCAGACTGGGGTCCCGGCGGCAACAAGGAGTGTCGAATGGCACCTGTCACGGATTGGGCGATTTCTGCGGCGCTGCAGCCGAAGCCGCAGGATTACAAATACGATCTCGACGCGGCGCTGACCTCGATGGTCGGGTTGCGCGCCACCGTCCCGGCTGAGGCCTTCACGGCTGATATCCTCGGCACCGAGCGGAGCGGCAACGGCGTCATCATCCGCAGCGACGGCCTGGTGCTCACCATCGGATACCTGATCACCGAAGCGGATGCCGTCTGGCTGACGCTGCATGACGGGCGCACGGTGCCCGGCCATGTCCTGGCCTATGATCAGGAGACCGGCTTCGGCCTCGTGCAGGCGCTGGCGCGGCTCGACGTGCCGGCCCTGCCGTTTGGCGATTCCGCAAAGGTTCAGGCCGGCGAGCGCGTGGTGCTGGGCGGCGCGGGCGGACGGCAGAAATCGGTGGCGGCGCGGATCGCCGCGAAGCAGGAATTTGCCGGCAATTGGGAATACGTGGTGGACGAGGCGATCTTCACCTCGCCGGCCCATCCCAACTGGGGTGGTACGGCGCTGATCGGGACGTCCGGCGAACTGCTCGGCATCGGATCCCTCCAGCTTGAGCAGGCCAAGGAGCGCGGCCGCACCGAGCATCTCAACATGATCGTGCCGATCGACCTGTTGAAGCCGATCCTCGATGATCTGCTGCGGTTCGGCCGGCGCAACCAGCCGCCGCGCCCCTGGCTCGGCCTCTACGCCACCGAGGTCGAGGAGAAGATCGTGGTGGTCGGCCTGTCCAACAGCGGTCCAGCCAAGCGCGCGGGACTGGAGACCGGCGATATCATCCTCGAAGTCGCCGGCGAGGAGGTCAGCGACCTTGCGGAATTCTTCCGCTCCATCTGGCTGCTCGGCGATGCCGGCGTGGAAGTGCCGCTGCTGATCTTCCGCGAGGGCAAGACGTTCGAGCAGAAGATCGTGTCGAGCGACCGCAACGCCCTGCTGTGGAAGCCGAAGCTGCATTGACCGGCGACACTGCGCAGGCAGGCGAACGCGCTGTCACTGTTTGGCGCGCCCCGGACTGACGGGCCGCCGCAGAGCGCGTGCGCTTCGATGTCGGGGCTGGGGCCGGATCAGTTTAGCAAATCGAAAGCGCCGGTCCGGTAGGATGGAAAGGTCCGCTCCACCCCGGTTGCCTCCATGCCTGCGCGCAAATCCGACAGTCTGATCGAAAATCTTGTCGTCCTGGTCGCTGACAGGAACACCCATATGCGCAAGGTGACGCGCATGATGCTGGTCAGCGCCGGCGTCCGCTCGATCTTCGAGGCATCCGACGGCATCATGACGCTGGATCTCATCCGCTCGGTCAATCCGGATGTTCTGTTGCTGGACTGGGACCTGGATGCGCTGAACGGCTTCGAGGTGATCCGCATCGTGCGATCCCCCGGCGTCTTTCCGAAAGCCCACCTGCCGATCGTCATGCTGACGGCCCGTGGCGAACGCTCCACGGTGAGGACGGCGCTCAAGCTTGGCGTGCACGAATTCCTGCTCAAGCCGACGTCGCCGAAGGCGCTGCGCAACCGCCTGTTGTCGATCGTGGTCAACCCGCGCGACATGGTCCGGATCGACGGATGCTATGTGCCGGCGCCGCGGACGACTGCGGCGCCGTTTGACGAGAGGTCGTCCCACTTTTCC
>Ga0180223_1001755_pt1 | contig 15290 bp, 13 predicted proteins | sample eDN5th30CKraftOP_FD_151337 | JGI IMG/M metagenome (GOLD analysis project Ga0180223, IMG submission 151337) | Enriched Organic Plus compost microbial communities from Emeryville, California, USA - eDNA 5th pass 30_C Kraft OP (version 2) (version 2) ...
TCTTCGAAGGGAATCGCGTCCACCGTGACCTACGTCATCGCTCTTCCGTGTGTCGACGTGAAAGACCGTGCCTGTATCGACGAGTGTCCTGTCGACTGCATCTACGAGGGTGAGCGCTCGCTCTACATCCACCCCGACGAGTGCGTGGACTGCGGCGCGTGCGAGCCGGTCTGTCCGGTCGAGGCCATCTACTACGAGGACGACCTCCCCGACCAGTGGGCCGACTACTACAAGGCCAATGTCGAGTTCTTCGACGAGGTCGGCTCTCCCGGCGGTGCCGCGAAGGTCGGCGTCATCCCGAAGGATCACCCGCTGATCGCGGCGCTTCCGCCGCAGGGGCACTGACGCGTGGGGCTCGGCGCCCTTCCCGACTACCCGTGGGACCTCATGACCCCGTACCGGGAGCGCGCTGCCGCGCACCCCGGAGGCGTCGTCGACCTTTCGATCGGTTCGCCGATCGACCCGACGCCTGATCTGGTCCGCGAGGCCCTCGCTGCCGCGACCGACGCGCACGGCTATCCGACGACGATCGGCACGACGGAGCTTCGGCAGGCGATCGTCGACTGGTTCGCACGCCGACGCGGCGTCACCGGGCTCGACACGTCGCAGGTGCTGCCCACGATCGGATCGAAAGAGCTGGTCGCGCTCCTGCCGTTCATGCTCGGGCTCGGGGCCGGTGATGTGGTCGTGCACCCGCGGGCTGCGTATCCCACCTATGAGATGGGTGCGGTCTTCGCCGGGGCGACCGCCTTCGCCTCGGACGACCCCGCCGAGTGGCCTGCGACGACTCGGCTCATCTGGCTCAACAGCCCGGGCAATCCCGACGGCCGGGTGCTCGGCGTCGACGAGCTGCGCGCGGCGCGCCGGCGCGCACGCGAACTGGGTGCCTGGCTGGTCGGCGACGAGTGCTACGCCGAGCTCGGTTGGGACGGCGAGTGGGCGGATGCCCCGGTGCCGAGTGTGCTCGATCCGCGTGTCACCGACGGTGATGTGGACCGCACGCTCGCGATCTACTCGCTCTCCAAGCAGTCCAACATGGCGGGCTACCGGGCCGCGTTCGTCGCGGGCTGTGCGGAGTCGATCGCCCGGCTGACGACCGCGAGGAAGCACGCGGGGCTCATGGTCCCCGGCCCGCTGCAGGACGCCATGACCGTCGCGCTCGGTGATGACGCGCACGTGGCGGCGCAGAAGGCGAGGTATGCGGCGCGCCGCGGTGTGCTCAAGCCGGCGCTCGAGGCTGCGGGCTTCCGCATCGATCACAGTGAGGCCGGCCTCTACCTGTGGGCCACCGAGTCGCGAGACGCCTGGGAGTCGATCGGCCGGCTCGCCGATCTCGGCATCGTGGCGGGCCCCGGCCACTTCTACGGGGTGCATTTCCCGCAGCACGTTCGGCTGTCCCTGACGGCGAGTGATGAGCGCGTGGCATCCGCCGCCGAGCGTCTCGCTGAGGCGGGGCGATAGCCCCGCGGAGCTTGTCGGTGTCCTGCAAGACGCAGCCGACTGGATTGTCGATGACGACAGTGTGCCGTGGGCACGTCTAGGCTGTAAGGGGCCGATGGCGCCGCCCGGCGCCCGGTGGAAGAGGGTGACCGCGCAAGTGACGATCACAGGAGGCGCCGTGAGCGACGTCCAGAATCCCGCATCCGGGCAGACGCCCGCCTCGGCGACACTGAACTTCCCAGGCGGCTCCGCCGAGTTCGCGATCCGGCCGGCCGTCGACGGTGCCTCGAGCCTCGATCTGTCGACGCTCACCAGGCAGACCGGTCTCACCGGCCTCGACTACGGGTTCGTGAACACCGCCTCGACGCAGTCGGCGATCACCTACATCGATGGCGAGCAGGGCATTCTGCGGTACCGCGGGTATCCGATCGAAGAGCTCGCCGAGCACTCGACGTACCTCGAGGTGGCGTGGCTGCTCATGTACGGCGAGCTTCCGACCGCCGACGAGCTCGGCGAGTTCGATGAGAAGATCCGCCGGCACACGCTCCTGCACGAAGACCTCAAGCGGTTCTTCTCGGCGCTGCCGCACACCGCGCACCCGATGGCGGTCCTTTCGAGCGCGGTCGCGGCCCTCTCGACCTACTACGAGGACTCGTCCGACCCGCACGACCCGGACCACGTCGAGCTCACGAGCATCCGCCTGCTCGCGAAGCTGCCGGTCATCGCCGCGTACGCGCACAAGAAGAGCATCGGGCAGGCCTTCCTCTACCCCGACAACTCGCTCGACTTCGTGGAGAACTTCCTGCGCCTGAACTTCGGCAACATGGCCGAGCGCTACGAGATCGACCCGACGCTCGCGAAGGCGCTCGACCGGCTGCTCATCCTGCACGAGGACCACGAGCAGAACGCCTCGACCTCGACCGTGCGCCTCGTCGGCTCCACCGGGGCGAACCTGTACGCGTCGATCTCGGCCGGCATCCAGGCGCTCTCGGGTCCGCTGCACGGCGGAGCGAACGAGGCGGTCCTGCAGATGCTCGGTCGGATCCAAGAGTCCGGCGAGGGTGTCGCGAAGTTCGTCGAGCGGGTGAAGCGCAAGGAGGACGGCGTCAAGCTCATGGGCTTCGGCCACCGGGTCTACAAGAACTACGACCCCCGCGCGAAGATCGTGAAGCAGTCCGCCGACGCCGTGCTCGAGGGGCTGGGCGTGAGCGACCCGCTGCTCGACATCGCCAAGGAGCTCGAGCAGTTCGCGCTCCAGGACGACTACTTCAAAGAGCGCAAGCTCTACCCGAACGTCGACTTCTACACCGGTGTCATCTACAAGGCCATGGGCTTCCCGACGCGCATGTTCACCGTGTTGTTCGCCATCGGGCGGCTGCCCGGCTGGATCGCCCACTGGCGTGAGATGAACATGGACCCGCAGACGAAGATCGGGCGCCCGCAGCAGCTCTACACGGGTGAGCCCGAGCGGCACCTGTCCCGCGGCTGACCCGGCGCTCCCGCTACTCGACCCCGGGCTTCAGCGTGAGCGTGTCTGACGCGGCGTCGATGACGGACTCCCGGCTGAACGGCCACGCGATGAGCTCACCGTGTTGCCACTTCGGGGTCTGATCGGCGTAGTGGGGATGGAACGCGTGCCCTGACGCGCCGGTGAGGTTGATCCAGCGGGACCGGTCGAAGTCCGCGAGGTCGACGACCATGCGCATGGACGGCACCCAGTTCACCTGGAACCCCTCTCGCGCGTCCCAGCTCATGGCGTTCGCCATGGCCGAGCCGCCGCCGACCTCGTACGGTCCGCGATTGAAGAGCCATTCGAGCGGGGCGATGCCCGACGCGCCGAAGCTCTGGTTCGTCAGGGTGAGCGTGTGCAGTCGGCCCCAGCGCCACCTCGCCGGATCCTGTCCCATTCGGTCGACAGCGTCCTGCCACGCGTCGCCGAGTACGGCGGCGAGTACCGCGTCGCGGCCGGATGCCTCGCCCGAGGCATCTCGCCACCACACCGCGTCCGGCTCGTCGAGGAGCCGATCGACCACGGCGATCCATCGGTCACCGCCGGAGGGCTCGGTGCCGTCGGGCAGCTCGTCGAACATGGTGTTCAGCAGGATCCGCCAGAACACGGCGAAGTACGCGGCCTCGGCGCTGTCGACCTCCGCGTGGCCGTCCCATCCGGCGAGGAGCGCCTGGCCCTTGGCGGCATCGCCGTCGAGCGTGAGCGATGCGATCGCGGGCAGCAGCGCCTGCGCGTTCGCGTCGGCGGTGTCGAGTTGGATGTCGGCGAGATCCTCCGAGGTGATCGGCGAGCCCGACGCGATCAGCGCGTCGATGCGGGACTCGATCGCCCGGGCCCGATAGCCGAGGTCCCAGTCCTTCGTCAGCAGCGGGCCCGTCGCCGCGACGGCGTTGTTCGCGGTGACGAGGTACCCGCGTGCCGGATTGAGCTCGTGCGGCAGCTCGTCGAACGGGATGGAACCGGCCCAGCCGTTCGTGCTCGTCCAGCCTGGCAGCGGAACGGTGCCGTCGCCGCTCAACCGGACGGGGATCTCTCCCGGCGCCTGGTAGCCGATGTTGCCGTCGACGTCGGCGTAGACGAGGTTCTGCGCGGGCACGTCGAACAGCGATGCCGCGTGCCGGAACTCGTCCCAGGTGCGGGCGCGATTCATGGGGAAGACGGCTTCGGCCGTGGTGCCTGGCGTCAGGGCGGTCCACTGCAGCGACAGTGCGAGATCGGCCTCGCCCGCGTCGATCCCGACGGCTGCCGGGTACTCGGCGGCGACCGGCCCGAAGCCGGCATCGATGTCGGTCACGATCGGTCCGCGGGCGGTCGAGCGCACCGTGATCGTCCGCGGCTCGCCGCCGGCGACCTCGATCGTCTCCTCGCGGAGGGTGAGCGGCAGCTGCGCTCCGTCGAGCTCATAGGTGTCGTCGGTCACGCGTTCGAGATACAGGTCGGCCACGTCGGGGCCGAGGTTGGTGAAGCCCCAGGCGATGCGGTCGTTGTGGCCGATGATCACACCGGGCAACCCGGAGAAGGTGTACCCCGCGACCGCGAAGGTGCAGTCGTCGTCGATCTCGCGGCATGCGAGTCCCATCTGCGTCCAGACCGACGGCATGGAGGCGCCGAGGTGAGGGTCGTTGGCCAGCAACGGCGCCCCGGTGTCGGTGAGGGCGCCCGCGACGACCCACGAGTTCGAGCCGATCCCGGTGCCCGCGCGCCCGAGCAGCTCGGGGACGCGGTCGAGATGGGCGCGGAGCGCCGCGACCGCGGGGGCGGCCGCGGAGGGCATGGTCGGTGCGGCGGTCTCGGGGGCCGACGCGACGGATGCGCCGGTCGGCTCGCCCTCCGTCTGGCCGAGGCCCGCGACCGTCGACCCCGGGTCCTTGAGGATCGTCGGCATCTCGTCCCAGGCGAACTCCGGGTGCAGGCGGGCGACCTCCTCGGTCGGCAGGGCCGTCGCGAGCAGCGCCCGGTCCACCTCGTCCTCGAGATTGGATCGAAGGTCCCAGGCCATCGCCTTGAGCCAGGCGATCGAATCGACCGCGGTCCAGGGGTCGGGGGAGTAGCCGGGGTTCTGGAGCGCGAGCACCGCGTACTCGAGGGACAGGTCGGCGCCGCCACGATCGCTGAGATAGGCGTTCACGCCGTCGGCGTACGCGTCGTAATAGCCGCGGCTCGCCTCATCGAGCAGTTCGTACTCGCGCTCGGCGACGCCCCGCCAGTCGAGCGTGCGGATGAACGCGTCGGTTCCGACCTGCGATTCGCCGAAGAGTTCGGCGAGTCGCCCCCCGGTGACGTGCCGGCGGAAGTCCATCTCCCAGAAGCGGTCCTGCGCATGCACGAACCCCTGGGCGAAGAACAGGTCGTGATCGTTCTCGGCCTCGATGCGGGGAACCCCGACCTCGTCGCGAGTCACCGTGACCGGTTCCCGCAGCCCAGCGACGGTGAGCTCGCCGGAGGTGGTCGGGAACGATCGCTGCACCGTCCACCAGCCGAGCCCGACCGCGACGGCGGCGAGCACGAGCACGGCGATGAGCAGCCAGACGAGGAAGGTCAACCAGCGTCGCCCGCCGGTCCTCGGCGCATCGGTGCCCACGGTCACTCCTTCGTGATCGCTTGCGTTCCCCCGTGTTCAGGGGAAATCCACCGTACTACGCGTGGAGCGCGGTGTTCAGCGTGACGCCTGCGCCGGAGCGTTCGAGCACCTCGACCTGCCCGTTCAGCGAATTGCGGCGGAACAGCAGGTTCGGCACGCCTGAGAGCTCGAGGGCCTTGACGATCCGCGGCGTCTCGCCGTCACCGCTCACGAGCGAGACCTTCGTGCCCGCGGTCACATAGAGGCCGGCCTCGACGATCGAGTCATCGCCGATCGAGATGCCGATGCCGGAGTTCGCGCCGAGGAGCGCGCGCTCGCCGATGGCAACGCGCTGCGTGCCGCCGCCGGAGAGCGTGCCCATGATCGACGCCCCGCCGCCGATGTCGGAGCCGTCGCCGACGACGACGCCCTGCGAGATGCGTCCCTCGACCATCGACGCCCCCAACGTGCCGGCATTGAAGTTCACGAACCCCTCGTGCATGACCGTCGTGCCGGGCGCGAGGTGGGCGCCGAGACGGACGCGCGAGGCATCCGCGATGCGCACGCGCTCGGGCGCGACGTAATCGAGCAGCCGCGGGAACTTGTCGAGGCCGGTCACGTGGATGCCGGCGCGCTGCAGGGCCGGGCGGAGCCGGTCGAAGTCGGCGGGGTGCACCGGGCCCGCGTTGGTCCACGCGACGTTCGGCAGGTGGGCGAACACGCCGTCGAGGTTCACGGTGTTCGGCGCGGCGAGCAGGTGCGACAGCACATGCAGCCGCAGGTAGGCGTCGGACGTGCCCGCAGGCGCCGCATCCAGGTCGATCTCGACGGTGACGGGCTCGACCGTGACGGCGCGGCGCTCGTCGGCGCCCGCGAGCGCCAGCAGCGCGCCATCGAGCGGTGCGGCGTCGGCCGGGCGGGCGCCCAGAGCCGGCGACGGGTACCAGGTGTCGAGCACCGTGCCATCGGATGCGACGGTCGCGAGGCCGTGGCCCCAGGCGAGGCGGGCAGGGGAGGAGGAGGCGTCGTTCGCGGGCATGACTCCAGCGTAACGAGGCGACGGGCCTCGTGACGCGGCATCCGTAGACTTGCAGGATGTCGCGAGAGACTGTGCCGTCACCGGCAGCGCCAACCGAACACCCGCCGCTCGACCTCACGGCCCACGCGGTCGCCATCACACGGGCGATCTGCGACATCCCGAGCGTGTCGGGCGCCGAGGGCGCGCTCGCCGACGCCATCGTGGCGGCGCTCGCGGGAGCGTCGCACCTGGAGCTCATCCGCGACGGCGACACCGTCGTCGCGCGCACCAATCTCGGGCGCGAGCGTCGCGTCGTCATCGCCGGTCACCTCGACACCGTGCCCATCAACCGGAACCTGCCGACGAGGTTCGAAACCATCGACGGCGAGCAGTACCTCTGGGGTCGCGGAACGGTCGACATGAAATCGGGTGTGGCGGTGCAGCTGAAGCTCGCCCTGGAGCTGGTGGCTCCCGTCTATGACATCACGTGGATGTGGTACGACCACGAGGAGGTCTCGGCCGAGTTGAACGGGCTGGGTCGGCTCGCGCGGCACCGCCCCGACCTCTTCGCCGGCGATTTCGCGATCCTCGGCGAACCGTCGAACTCACGCGTCGAGGGCGGCTGCAACGGCAATCTCCGGGTCGAGCTGCGCGCGTACGGCACGCGCGCGCACTCCGCGCGGAGCTGGGTCGGTGAGAACGCCGTGCACAAGCTCGCACCCGCACTCGAGCGGCTCGCCGCGTATGAGGCGGAGACGGTCGAGGTCGACGGGCTCGCGTACCGCGAGGGTCTGAACGCTGTCGGCGTGACCGGTGGGATCGCCGGGAACGTCATCCCGGATGAGGCCATGCTGCACGTCAACTATCGATTCGCCCCCAGCCGCACGGTGGCCGAGGCGATCTCGATCGTGCGCGACCTGTTCCCCGAGTACGAGCTCACGGTGGTCGACGAGGCAGAGGGCGCCCGTCCGGGCCTCGACGCGGAGTTCGCGCAGGCGTTCGTGTCCGCGGTCGGGGGCGAGGCGTATCCGAAGTACGGATGGACCGATGTGGCGCGGTTCAGCGCCATGGGCATCCCGGCCGTGAATTTCGGCCCGGGTGACCCGCTCAAGGCGCACGCCGACGACGAGCGTGTGGCGACCGACCAGATCCTGTCCTGCGAGCGCGCGCTGCGCTCGTGGTTGACGGGAGCGGTCCGTCCGAGTGCGACCGACGCGGGCGTGGCCGACGCGGGCGTGGTCTGATCGGCTGAGCCGCATGTCCACCGCCGACGCGTCGCCGCGCGAGTTGGACCCGTTCCGCGCGCATCGCTGGTCGCCGCGTGTCCGCTGGCGGCTGCTGCCGTGGTGGGCACGGGTCGCACTGATCTATCTCGCCGCCCGGGCCGTCACGACGATCTTCGTGCTCGTCCTCGCCGACCTACAGGGTGCCAACGGGTGGACCACCGCGAAACCCGACTACTTCACGTACGCGAACATCTGGGACGCCAGGTGGTACGCGCTGATCGCGCAGGTCGGGTACCCCTCGGTCCTGCCACTCACCGACGACGGCCACGTCGCTGAGAACCAGTGGGCGTTCCTTCCCGTGTTCCCCGCGGCCGTCCGTGCGCTGATGCTCACGGGCCTCCCATGGGATGTGGCGTCGGTCGTCGTCTCGCTCGTCGCCGGCCTGGGCGCGGCGCTCGTGTTCCACCGGCTCATGCGCCGCGTGCTCGACGCCGACCAGGCCATGTTCGCGGTCGTGCTGTTCTGCGTGGCGCCCGTCGCCCCGATCATGCAGTTCGGCTACGCCGAGTCGCTGTCGCTGCTCCTGATGGCGACCGCCCTGCTGATGCTGGTCGAGCGCCGGTACGGATGGCTCGTGCCCGTTGTCGCGCTCTGGGCGTTCACACGACCCGGGGCTCTGGCGTTCGCCCTGACGCTCGGGCTGCACTGGATCGTGCGGTTCGCCCGGCGGCGCGACGACCCGTTCCCGGTGCGGGAGCGGGTCGTCGTGGCATCCGTGGCGGGCTTCGCCGGCCTCGCGGGTCTCGCCTGGCCCGCGATCGCGTGGGCCGTGACGGGCGACCCGGCCGCCTACTTCGACACGGAGCTCGCGTGGCGGGCGGGATACATCGGCTATGGCGAGCTCGTCCCGTTCGCGGCATGGTTCCAGGGCGCGGAGTGGTGGCTCGGGCATGCCCTCGGCGAGGTCGGGAGCTGGTCGGTCGTGGTCGGGCTCGTGGTCGCGTTCACGCTCGCGCTCTGCTCACCGTGGGTGCGCCGGCTGGGCGTCGACCTCAGACTCTGGCTGGCGAGTTATGCGCTGTACCTGCTCGCGGTGTTCTTTCCGCAGTCGAGCACGTTCCGGCTGCTCGCGCCCATGTTCCCGCTCGCGGGCGCGCTCGCGGTGCCGCGCGCGCGGTGGGGGAGATGGGCGATGGTCGTGGGTTCGCTCGCGCTGCAGTTCGGCTGGCTCGTGATCTGCTGGACGATCATCGGACTGGACTGGACGCCACCGTGATGGTGAGGATTTCCACCTGTGATTTTCCCGCCTCCGCTTCGGCGGGGGATAATGGAGGCTCAGCCACGAAAGGGGTAGCTCAATGGCGGCTATGAAGCCACGCACCGGAGACGGGCCTATGGAGGCTGTGAAGGAGGGTCGCCTCATCATCGTGCGGGTACCGCTCGAAGGCGGAGGACGACTCGTCGTCTCGGTGAACGATGCTGAGGCCAAGGAGCTCTACGACGTCCTCGGCGGCGTCGTGAACCCTGCCTGAGGTTCGAAGCTCTCTCGCCTGGGCCGGTGGAAACCGGCCCAGGCGCCCGTTTTCAGGGGGCCTCGGCCCGACGCCCGTCAGGCGCCCAGCTTGACGATCTGCAGAAGGCCGTCGCCGGCCGGTGAGATCGCCGTGGCCACCGCGGCGGAGGCCTGAAGCTCCGCGATCAGCGTGCGGAACGCGGTCGCGGCGTCGTCGCGTTTGGCCGGGTCCGCGACGCGGCCCCGCCACAGGGCGTGCGCGACGATGACGCTGCCCTTGGCCTTTGCGAGCCGTAGCCCGTGCTCGACGTATTCGATCACGTTCGCCGCGTCGGCGTCGACGAACACGATGTCGTACGAGGCCTCGTTCATGCGGGGCAGCACCTCACCGGCGCGGCCGGCGATGAGCCGTACCCGGGCCGGCGCGATGCCCGCGTCGGCGAAGTGCTGACGTGCGTGCTGCTGATACTCGGTCTCGGTGTCGATCGAGGTGAGCATGGCCCCGCGCGCAGCGAGCAGCAGCGACAGGCCGGACACGCCCACGCCCGTGCCGACCTCGATGATCGACTCGGCGCGCGTCGCGGCCGCGATGACCGCGAGCTGCGCGGCCGTGGCCGGCGACACCGGCTCGATGCCGAGCTCGAGTGACTGCTGCCGTGCGCGCACGACGATGTCGTGCTCGACGACGGACTCGTCGACGTACTTCCAGTTCAGGTCGTGTTCGGACACGTGGCGTCTCCCCTGCAGCTCAACAGCCAAGGATACGGGTGCTCGCGTGAGGAGGCTGCGCGCCTCGCCGCCGTCTATTGTGGAGGGATGTTCGGCCTGACGTTCGAGAAGCTCCTCATCATTGGAGTGATCGCCGTCTTCCTGCTCGGGCCGGAGCGTCTGCCGTACTACGCGGGAAAGCTCGGTCAGCTCGTGCGGTCGCTCCGCGACCTGGCGAACGGCGCGAAGGACCGCATGCGCGAGGAGATGGGCCCCGAGTTCGACGATGTCGACTGGAAGAAGCTCGACCCTCGTCAGTACGACCCCCGACGGATCATCCGCGAGGCCCTCACCGACGCCGACCCCTTCGCCGAGCCGGCCACACCGGCCGTGACGCGGTCGGTGAACCCTGACTCCGCCTACCTGCAGAAGAAGCGCTCGCGTGAGCCGCTCGGCGCGGGGGAGTCCGCGCCGTTCGACTCCGAGGCGACGTAAGCGAGCTCAGCGACTGACCCGACGTCTGCGACGTCGGGGTCGCCGGCGCTCACGCCCGACGGATGGCTTTCAGCACGCGAGCGAGCAGCAGGAACGGACGAGCCAGCGCCTCGAACTCCGCCCCCGTGCCGGGCAGCCGGATGAGTCCCGTCGCGCGAGACACGGTGACGGGGTCGACGAAGCGGCGCAGCCCCTCTGGCCCGTTCCGGCGGCCGAGGCCCGAGGCCTTGATGCCGCCCATCGGCGCGGCGACCGACGAGAAGGAGCCGCGATACCCCTCGCCGATGTTGACGCTGCCGGCCGCCAACGCATCGGCGATGCGGCGAGCACGCGCCGGCGAGCGGGCGAGCACGGCCGCGTTCAGGCCGTACTCGCTGGCATTGGCGGCGAGCACGGCTTCTTCGTCGCTGTGCACGAGGTAGAGCGACGCGATCGCACCGAAGGTCTCTTCCGAGTACACCCGCATGTCGGGCGTGACCCCCGTGAGCACCGTGGGGCTGAATGCCCACGGGCCGATGTCGGGTCGGGGCTGGCCACCGACGAGCACGGTCGCGCCCTTCGCGACGGCGTCGTCGAGGTGGGCGCGGACGCGCTCGAGCTGGGCGGCGCTCGCGAGCGAGCCGAAGTCGCTGGTGTAGTCCAGCGCGGCGCCGAGCCGAGCCGCCGACAGCCGATCGACGAGCGCTTTCGTGAACGGCCCCGCGATGCGGGCGTGCACGTAGATCCGTTCGATGGAGACGCACAACTGCCCCATGGCTGCGAAGCAGGCGTAGACGGCGTCAGCCGCCGCGCGTTCGGCGTCGACGTCGTCGAGCACGATCATCGGGTTCTTGCCGCCGAGCTCGAGTGAGGCGCCGATCAGTCGGCGGCCCGCCTTCTCGGCGATGCGCCGGCCCGTCGCGGTGGATCCGGTGAAGCAGATGTAGTCGGCTTCGTCGGTGAGGGCTTCGCCGACGACGGATGCCTCGCCGGAGGCGACGGCCCACAGCGCCTCGGGGACGCCCGCGTCGATGAAGGCTCGGCGCAGGGCGAGGATCGAGAGGGCGCCTTGGTCGTCGGCCTTCTGCACCACGGCGCAGCCCGCTGCCAAGGCCGGGACGACGTCCATGGCGGCGAGGCTCAGCGCGTAGTTCCAGGGCGTGATGACGCCTGCGACGCCTTTGGGTCGGTACTTCACGCGCGTGGACACGAGCAGGGGCAGCCCGCTGCGGACGCGCCGGCCGCGAAGCGCGCGCGAGGCTTGGAGGGCGTTGTACCGGGTGACGGATGCGGCCTGATAGACCTCTTCGAGCGCCTGGCCACGCGTCTTGCCGCTCTCGGTCTGGATGAGGTCGAGCAGCTGGTCGGCCCGCTCGAGCAGGAGGTCGTGCGCCCGGAGCAGCACGCGACGGCGGTGGCCGAAGCCGGCGCGCGCCCATGCCGCCTGCGCGAGCCGGGCACGTGCGACCGCGTCGCGCACGTCGTCGGCGCTCGAACGAGGCAGCTCGTGGTGCGGCTCCCCGGTGCGCGGGGAGACGACGGTGACGGTGTCCGACCCGGAGGCGATGACGTCGCCGACGAGGTTGCTGTTGAGGTTCGCCGGCTGCTCGGGGGAGACCGTTCGGGGGCGCATGCGGACAGTCTAGGTCGGCCGGGGATACCATCCCCGCATGGTCATCAAGCTGGAAAACGTCGGCATCGCCGTGCGTGACCTCGACGCCACGATCGCCTTCTTCACCGACCTCGGGCTCACGCTCGTCGGCCGTGACACCATCAGCGGCGACTGGGCCGACACGGCCGTCGGTCTCGACGGCAATCACGCCAGGATCGCCGTGCTCGAGACGCCGGGAGGCCAGGGTCAGCTCGAGCTCTTCGAGTACCTGCATCCCGACGCGATCGAGACCGAGCCCACGCTGCCGAACGAGATCGGCATGCATCGCGTCGCGTTCTCGGTCGATGATCTCGACGCCGCGCTCGCGATCGCCGCGAAGCACGGCTGCCGCCCCCTCCGCGGCGTCGCGAACTATCAGGACGTCTACCGGCTCACCTACGTCCGTGGCCCGAGCGGCATCATCGTCATGCTCGCCCAGCGGCTCACCCCCTCGTCGGTCGAGTAGCGCGACGAAGGAGCACGCGTATCGAGACTCCGGGGAGGTCTCGGGACGCTCGCCGGTGCCCGCTCCTCGACCGGCTGGTGAAGGCGGCGGCCGTGGCGCGGCCTGCATCGCGGATGGCGAGGTCTTGGGAGTGCAGAATCCGTATGCCAGTTCCGCCTCATCGATGAGGCGGAACTGGCATACGAAATGTGACCTTCGGGTGCCGCCTCGCAGATGTCGGAGCACAGGGGCTACACAGTCCAGGTCAGGGTGATCTGGGAGGGGCCGCCCTCGAATGTGCGCGTGATCACGGAGCCCTCGGGCCCGAACGGTGTGCTGCCGTTCTGGATCCATCCGGGCGCGAATACGGCGGGTGTGCTCGTGTCGCCGGACACGAGGCTGATGTTGGCGCTCCCCATGTAGCCTCCGACCGAGATGTCGATCGAATCCGTCGCACTGACGTCGAGATGCCCCGTCACAATGGTCCGCGCAGCACACGCGGGGATCCGCTCACCGGGCACGTATCGGCAGGTCGAATCACCCTTCGCAACGAAGCTCACCTGCTCCACCCCCTCGGGTACGGAGAAGGTGTCCTGCGCACCGCGCGTGGGGCCGTCCCAGTGGCAGCTGCCACCGTCGGGCCTGACGTCGCAGGCCGGTGAGGGGAGCGACTCCGCCGCGGCGGGTGCCGCGGCGCCCGTAAGGAGGGTGGCGCAGACGAGGACGCGGAGGCTGGCACGGGTGAGGGTCGATCGGTTCACGGTTTTTAGTATACAAAACCCCGGTGTTTCAGTCGAGGCCGCAGCGCGCCGTGAAGTAGGCGAAGAGGTCGTCCTTGAGCTGCTGGCCGGAGCGCAACTCGTAGAGGCCCGACCAGCCGTCGCTTGTGGTGATCTCGAGCGGGATGATGGTGCCGCGCTTGTCCTCCGCGCCCGCGTGCTGATCGCAGCGTGCCGGGCGGACCGGCAGTTCGATGGTCGTCGGCGGGTCGGTCGCCGCGATCTCGTCCGTGAACGCCCAATTCAGCGCCCCCTCAGCCGAGAGCAGCGTCGTGCCTAGGATCTGCGTGATCGACAGCGAGCCGTCACCCTCGCCGACCGGCTCCACCATGATGTCGATCCACGCGCGCTGCGCCTCGCCCGCACCCTCGGTGCGGAGCCGGTCGGGCAGGCGGAACGTCGCGATCCGTTCGACCGCGCGCGCGAGGCATCCCGTGTTCTGGAGCCTCCCGAGCGTGTCGTACGGATCGGCCGCCTCGACCGTGCCGCTCGCGGAGCCCGACGAGGTCTCCACGTCGAGCCCGATCACCGCGGGTCCCGCTGCGCCGTCGCATCGGACGGGCACCAGGTCCAGGCGGAGCTGGACCGACTTCCCGGCAGAGACCGATTTCGGACCGTCGAGGACCATGCCGTCCTCCAACCCTGGCGCCGTGACGTCGAGCCGGTTGATCGTGAGCTCGCCGTCGCTGCCGTTGTCGACCTGCACCACGAGCCGCCCGTCGACGACATCGGACCGGCTCTGCAGCACGCTCGCGGTCACCCCATCGGGCAGCGCCTCCGGCGCCTCCGCCGGTGCACCGCACCCGACGAGCCCGAGCGTCACGAGCAGCAGACCGAGACCGCCGAGGTGCGCCCGAGACATCCGTTCACCTGACCGAGACGTCCAGCGGTCGTCCGCGGAGTGAGCGTGACCTCGTCGCGAGTCGCGCGGCGACCTGCTCGATGGCGCGGGCCGCCGGATCGTCAGGCTCGGCGAGCACGACCGGCACACCGTCGTCGCCGCCGCGGCGCAGCGCGACACTGAGCGGCACGCTCGCGAGCAGGGGCACGGGCCGCTCCTGCCCCTCGGAGAGCCGACGTGCGACCTCATCACCGCCGCCCGAGCCGAACAGGTCCAGCGTCGCGCCATCGGGTCCCGCGAACGCCGCCATGTTCTCGACCACGCCGATCACGTGCTGCCCCGTCTGCCGGGCGACCACGCCGGATCGCTCCGCGACGTCGGCCGCGGCCGGCTGCGGGGTCGTCACGACGACGACCTCGGCGTTCGGCAGCAGCTGCCCGAGCGAGATCGCCACGTCGCCGGTGCCCGGCGGCAGGTCCACGAGGAGGACATCGAGATCGCCGAAGTAGACGTCCGTGAGGAACTGCTGCAGGGTGCGGTGCAGCATCGGGCCGCGCCAGGCGACCGCGACCGACGACGCGCGCCCGCCCGGCTCGGCCGGCTCGACGAACATGCCGATCGAGATCACCTTCACGCCGTGCGCGACCGGGGGCAGGATCATCTCGTCCACGCGGGTCGGCCGGGCGGCATGGCCGTGCTCGTCCACGAGGCCGAGCAGGCCCGGGATCGAGAACCCGTGCACGTCGGCGTCGACGAGTCCGACCGAGAGCCCTCGGGCGGCCAGCGCAACGGCCAGATTCGCGGTCAGCGTGGACTTGCCGACGCCGCCCTTTCCGCTCGTGATCGCGATGACGCGGGTGAGGCTGCCTGGGCCGAACGGGTTGCCGCGCGCCGCGCGACCGCCGCGCAGGCGCTCGGTGAGGGCGGCACGTTGCTCAGGCGTCATGACCGACAGTGCGACGGCGGCGTTGCCCTCGCCGGCAACCGATTCGGCTGCCACGCGAACATCGCGCTCGATCCGGTCGCTGGCCGGGCAGCCGACGATCGTGAGGCGAACGTCGACCCGCACCCGGCCGTCATCCCCTGCAGACACGCCGGCGACCATGTCGAGCTCGGTGATGGGCT
>Ga0180223_1001757_pt1 | contig 15280 bp, 20 predicted proteins | sample eDN5th30CKraftOP_FD_151337 | JGI IMG/M metagenome (GOLD analysis project Ga0180223, IMG submission 151337) | Enriched Organic Plus compost microbial communities from Emeryville, California, USA - eDNA 5th pass 30_C Kraft OP (version 2) (version 2) ...
GATTTGCGCTTGCGCCCGCGCGGCGCCTTGCGTAAGGGCGTCGCTCCCCGTGGGCGTGTAGCTCAGTGGTAGAGCACTGTGTTGACATCGCAGGGGTCGCAAGTTCAATCCTTGCCACGCCCACCATTAAAAAGGCCCGCTGATCCAATGGGTTAGCGGGCCTTTTTTGCGGCCACGATCGGAACAATGTTGGTCTCCTTTCCGGTGTCGTTCCGGTGAAATGCCCCCGGAACAAGGGCTTCGATCTCGTCAATGATGGCCTCCAGCGCAGCGGTCGCGGCGCGCAGATATGCGGGGTCGAAGGCCGCATAGAGGTCGGTAACGCTGTCCAGCCGGCGGTGGCCAAGTTGCAATTCAAGCTGTTCGGTGGGCACGGCGCGCGCGGGGTCGCGGAGCAACTGCGCGATCGACCGGCGAATCAGTTTCGTCCCGTTCTCGCCGTCCTTGGGCCAGTCCAGATCGTCGCACATGCTGTCCCATGCGCTGCGTACGCTCTTCGCGGGAACGAAGAAGCCGGGAGTTGCCTGATCCAGCAGGCGAGCCACCTGCCACGGGACGATGACCGTTGCCCGATATTTCTTGGTCTGGCGGCGGCCCTTGGGATTGAGAGCCAGGACGCGGGCATCGCTGTTCCACTGTCCGCGCTTCGGATCGGTGGAGACGTCGTGCGCGGCATCCGGGCGCGCGGCCGTTGCCACACTGATCTGGAGGAAGCGCAGCAGGCCACGGCGCTTGATCGGATAGGCCGGGTCACTGGCATAGCGGAAGGCGGCGGCAAGCTGCTCGATGGTCAACCGCCGATGGGGCGTGTTCGCGAGGGACTTCACGGGAATGGCCCGGAACTGCGCCGGCCGCGAAGCGTCACCACGTCGGTGCGCGGCGTTGATGGCGGCGGCGAGCTGGAGCACGCTATTCTCGATCGTGCCCAGGCTGCGTGTGCGCTTCTTGCCGGACGGCGAGACGATCGGTTGCTTTGCGGCCCAGGCGCGAAAGCGCTCGATCCATGGGCCATCAATCTGTTCGCACGTGATGACGGCACTCGGCAGGCTGGCGATATAGTTCACGACATGGTTGAGCCGGGCAGCGATCGCCTTGGCCGATTCGCGCTCGCTGCCAATGCCGGCATGGTAGTCTGCTATGGCGGCCGTCACGAGGTAGCCCGCGCCGCCAACGCGGCGCTGCCCACAGGTGGGGCAGATTGCATCGCCATGGGTATTCTGGAGATAGAGGCGGTCTAGCGCGAGCTTCCCGCCGTCAACGTCCGCCGTGCCTGCGCTAACGCTTCGGATCCGGCCTGCTCCTGGGTCATAGTGGAAGATGGCGAGGTTGGGGCTGCGAAGGCTTCCGTCGCGCCTCCGGTCCCAGTCGAGCCAGTAGGGGCCACGCTGATACAGGCCCTTCGCCTTCGCGCGTCGCGGCATCTCGCCTGCTCCTTCAATTCTTCGGTTGCGCGCTGACGTAGCGCGTCGATCGCGCCGGTGGCAGCCAGCACGTCCATGTCGGCGCCGGTAAGCTTGATGCCGCGCCCGCGGGTGAGCGCGCGCGATAGCTTGCGATCAAGGGCGACGGCAGCGCTCATGTCAGCCCAGCTCCTCGCCTGAATCCTGCTCGACTTGGGCCAGCGGTCGCCCGGCGGCTTCGCGGAGATGGTTGCCCAAAGCTTCGAGATTCACGACCGTGGCCAAATCCTCGCCTTCCGCGAGCAACGCGTCGAGAGAGGAGAGTGCGCGCAAGCCATTGGGCGGCTGGTAGAGGGCAAGGTACGGGGAATGCGAATTCCAAGCGATGCCACCGGCCTCCCAGGCCTGCCAGCCCTCATTGCCGGCCCAAGCGCGGACGTCATCAAGAGCGTAATATAGAACCATCGCCGCAAATGCGCGCGTCCAACCATAGACGCGCTTAGGGCCGATCCCGTGCTCTGAGAGGCGCGCCAGCAGAAGCAACTCGGCAACGGCCGGCGCGGAAAAGCCTGCTTCGGTACGGTCCAGACTCGAGTGGATCAGATTCCGCCGGCGCCAATCGCGGATCAGCGCCGGTTTCATGCCTGTGATTTTCTCCAACTCATTGGGCTGGAAATCTGCGTAGACAATTCGCGTGAAATGGTGAGCGGTCATACGCGTGTGATGACTCACGCTACAGTCCGTGTCAACCCACACGCTACGCCTTATAGAACGCCGAGCTGCCCGGATCGCTGATCGGACAACCAGGACCGCCGAAGCTGGTGCCGTGCATGGCGAAGTTGCCCGTGCCGGTGTTGATCCCGTCCTCGTCGCACTGGCCGGATGGATCATCCTCCTCGATGTCAGGATCGCCGTCCATCGTATCGAGTAGGTCGATCGCGACCGATAGGAAGGCCTCCAGGCTCGCGCGATCGTAGCGGGCGAGGATGCTGGTCACTGTAGGGATATGGGGTGCGCGTGACGGCGCGCCCGTGATAGGGGCGTGAGTAGCCATGATCGTTCCTCCAGAACGGTTGATGGTCAGAGCCGGCGCCAAGGCTGCAACCTTGCGTCGGCTCGCAATAACTGACATTAGGTATTAAACATGTCAATTGGCAATGTCAGAAAAGGTCCAGGCCGCCCGGCGGTCAACGCAACGCCGGTCACGGTGCGCTTGCCGCCCGATCAGCTTGCCGCGCTCGATGCATGGATCGCACGGCAAGCAGAGTCGCTGTCGCGGCCGGAAGCCATGAGGCGCCTGATTGAAAAGGGGCTGGTCGCCGACTAGCTCCCGGCCTTGGCGGGAAGGCGATTAGGAGCGCCCGGAAGCCGATTTCGCGTGCGAAGGCCGTAAGGGTGATCATCTGGGAGAAGTGAAATGAGCGGTGGCCAGTCTCCGGTTAGCACTGATGACGACCGAACAATAGCGGCACTTGATCGAGATTTTTTCCAATCATCTGCGATGATTCGCTTGGAGTCTATTAGCAATTTTGCTCAGTCCACGTGGAAGGGGCTGATGATAGTTAATGGCGGCGCGATTGTTGCTCTCTTTACTCTGCTAGGTAACACTACCGTTATTGTCGAACGCACAGGCCTATGGTGGGCATTCCTGCTTTTCTCTTTCGGTTTGGCAGCAACTCTATTCTCAAACCTCACCGCTTATGTCACCCAATCAGCCTACTGGCAGCAGGACATGGGGGGCGCTTGGAATGCGCAGGAACTTATGCACGGCCGGGCACCAAAGTGGGAAAAGGATGTTCGTCGAAGCGCATCGCTAGGACAGTTTTTTGAATGGGTGGCGTTAATCAGTGCAGTGCTATCGTTGCTGGCTTTCTTGGGCGGCTCTTGGTGCGCGCTTCAGGCAGTGACCCCCGCAGGTAGCGGAAATGCTTCCTCTAAGGCCGCTACGCCCACATCAGCCCGCACGCTGTGAATCGCCGTCAGGCTCCCCCGAGCCCCGATCTCCCGTTCAGCCCTCCATCATCGGAAACGCCATCATGAAGGACATGCGCGCCGTTCGCTTCAACGAGAAGGTGAAGCGGGTCTCGACCGTGCTGGGCGGCGCCGGCATAGCCCTGATCGTGGCCGCGCTGGTGCGATCATCGGACCATGTGCCGGACCTGTCGGTCGGGTTGTGGATTTTAATCGGTGTCATGCTTATATTCGTGTCCGTGCAGATCAATGACCTGCTCGATTCGGAGGAAGCGGAATGACCCTTTTCGACATCGGTGTGCCCGCGCTCGCGATCGTCATCAGCGGCGGCCTCTACCTCTACCTGCTCCGTGAGCGCCGCAGGCTGCACGCCTCGAAGGCGCGCGACCTTCATCCCGCCGAATAGGCTCAGATCCACATCAGTCCTTCGTCAGGTTTCCGGCCGCTCATCTGGGCCACGAGGCCGCATGCCATGATGAGCGTCACTATGCCGTCGATCCGGTTCAGCGACTTCGCCCTAATTTTGCCGCCGAGCAAAATTCTGTTGAACTTTGCTCGGCGGCAAAGTATTTGCTTGTTGGCAAACATCACGCCGTCCGCATGGCGCGGTGGACGCTTGGTTTATTGAAGGAGAGTATCATGAACCAGTTTGGCGCGATACTTCGCAGAGAGCGCAAGGAGCGAGGAATGACTCTTGGCGATCTGGCCAAGGTGCTCGGCCTGAGCGTACCCTATCTGAGCCAAATTGAAACAGGGACGAAGCCTGTTCAGGAGAAGCTGGTTGAGAAAATCGTGCAAACGATGGGCTTGATCGCTGGGGATGCGAATGAATTGCGACGCGCCGCAGCTCTTGCTGCAAGCGAGTTCGCGATCAAGCTGAGAGAGAACGCCAGTCCTGACGATCGTGTCCTGGCAGCTTCGCTCGCATCCGGCTTTGCGCGCCTTTCTAAGGAGAAGAAAGAGCAGCTTCGCATGATCATGGAGGACCACACTCGTGGATAATGGCCGGATCGTGCGGCCGCGGACGGCGCGGCAAATCGAGCGACTCGCGGCTGATGCCCGTTCAGCACTGGGCCTGTCGCAGGACGGTAGAATCTCGATGCAACCGCTTTTGGAGCAGGTTCTATATGAAATTCTAGAGGGTTACGATTTCAGAGTCTGTGATGACAAAGACATGGCCCAGATGGAGGGGCTTACTGATGATCGGGAACCCATAATATATCTCAAGGCCAGCACATATCACGCACTTGAACGCGGCGATGGCAGAGCGCGGATGACAGCAGCTCACGAGTTTGGTCACCTTTTAATGCACTGCGGAGCGCCAACGTTTCGCGCTTTTTCAGAGGTTTATGAACCTCTTTGCGACCCTGAGCGTCAGGCAAATATTTTTGCCGCGGCCTTTCTCATGCCGGCCGAGGCCTTCAAGCGATGTCGCACGGTGAATGAGGCGATGCGCCGGTTCGGAGTTAGTCGTGACGCGGCGACTCTCCGCGCGCGCAAGCTCAACCATAGCTTCGAGCCAGGGCGGTCCATCTTGACGACCGTGAAAAAGAAAAAGGAGACCAGCAAGCGCCGATCTCCTTAAGGAAGCCTGGATCAGAAGCGGCCCCTGAAAAGGGTGAGCTGTCCGAAACCGACGTTAGACAACTGCCCACGTAGGCGGAAAAGGTTACGGAAGCAAGAATGCGAGGCCGCATAAATTTGGAGAACCGATTTGGCCTCCTCTTTCGCCCCTCCACCGGGGAAGAAGTGGGTTTTCGTCAAGTGGATCACCAAGGACGGCAAGCGCCTTTACGCCAGTTCATATGGCAAGAAGGCTTTCCGCATCCTGGTGGACGCCTAACGGACCTCCGGTTCTGAACCGACATTCCAAACCGGCTCCGAGTGGCGAACTCGGAGCCGGTGGCTCATTGACCACGCAAAAAAATCAGCTGGCCGCGATCTTCTGAACGCGGATAGCGTTGGGATCGAGCAAGCCTCCGCCGACGCGCTTGGTCGCGTAGAACAGCACGAACGGCTTGGCCGTGTACGGGTCGCGCAGGATGCGGACGCCGATGCGGTCATTGATGAGATAGCCCGCCATGAAATTGCCGAACGCGATCGGGAAGGCGCCGGCCGCGATGTTGGGCATATTCTCGTCGATCTCGACCGGGCTCCCCAGCAGCAGCGGAGGCTGCGCGGCGGCCAGGCTCTCCCGCCAGATGAGATTGCCATCACCATCCTTCATCTTGGTGATGGTGGCGGCGGTCGTGCTGTTCATGAGCCACGATGCGCCGGCCCGATAGGTCGAACCCAGATTGTATTTCAGGTCGACCAGCCCGTCGACGGTGAGAGCGGCGGCAGCGCCGCTCACCGTGATTCCCAGCATGCCGCCCGGATGCGCAAACTCTTCGCCGGTCTCGCCGACACCGCCAGGCAGATATTGCAGGAGACCGACAGGCTTGTTGACGCCATCGCCGGAGATGAAAGCGATGCCTTCCTGCCGGGCGAATTCATCGGACAGCTCGCGCGCAATCCACTCTTCGAGAGGGAGCGCGGCGTCATCCAGCAACCGCTGCGTCGCGGCAGGCTCGGCATAGATCTCGCCCACCGGGAAATTGAGCGGCGAGAAGCTGGCCGATGTCGTCTGCGGCCGGGCGGCGGTCTCGCCCACCCACCCGGAGCCCCACTGGCCGTTGTTCCAGAGGGTCGAATAACCGTTCACGCCGGTCAGCACGATGCGCGCGAGACGGCGCATCGGCGACGAAGCGAGTTGCGCCTTGCGTACCTTCCGGTCCCACTCGACCGGGGCCATGTAACCGCCCGAGGACTGATCGCCCTCCGACATGGAAGCGTTGATGCGACCGCGTTCTGTGCCTTCGAGATTCGCGGTGCGAAGCACGGCCTCGGCTTCGGCAACACCCCGCCGGGCATAGCTGGCGAAGCTCTGGAGATAGGCAGGGTCGCTCGGCAGACCGTCATTCACGGAGCCGCCAGGGCCGTTGAGTTTGGCGGCCGCCAGCGCCGTGGCGTTGTCATCGCTGAACTTCTCCAGCGCAGAAATGCGGCTCTCAAACCGGTTCTTGAATTCGGCCAGGCCCTCCGACAATTCGGCGATGGCCTTCGCCTCGAGCGAAGGCTGGCCGCCAGCGGCAGCGAAAATGGCGCCGCGATCATCGACAGAAAGAAGCCCACGGGGAAGACGAGACATGGCGATACTCCAACAGTGACGCCATCTCATGCATGCAATGGATTGGGGAAAAACCCCGTTTTTCCCAACTATTTTGCGAGCAGTCGCCGATAGCGCTCCGACAAGACACTGGCCACGGCTGCGATGATCTCCTTGTCTTCCGAATCCTGCGCCCGTTCGCTCAGGCGCCGCCCGCCACGATTGCGCAGGCGCTGGACACGCTCGCTCAAGATCATTTGCGCGGTTCCCATTTCGGGCGCTGTGGCGAGGACGTCCACTGGTGTGGGAGACAGATCGCGCAAAAGCGCCAGGATGCGTTCGGCGGGATCGCGATCGACATCAGCGATTGCCGCGAGCGCCACCGCCTGGGCGACCCGGCGCGCGCGCTGCGCGGCTGAACCGGTCGGACCGGCGGCTGCAATGACCGCGTCGCGCTCCGCAGCGGGCCGTCGCGGCCTGCTCATTGCGAAGACGGGACCAATCAGTCCGCGTGGCGGTCCTCCCCTCATTTGCGGAATACGATCAAGCCGGCATCGTTCAGCGCTCGCCAGAAGCGCCGCCGATCCTTGCGGGTGAGCCAGGGCGCGAGCGCAAGGTCGAAATCCCGCACGGGCATCGGATCCTCCTCGATCCAGTCGACATCGTCATCCTTGGCGGACATCAGTGCGCTCTCTCCGCGAGTAGCTGGCGCTCCATCAAATCCGCAGCAGTGCGCAGCCACTCAACCGCCGCATAGCGAGACATGCCGGACCGGCATGCCAGGTCATGCGCGGCGTAGAGCGTGCCGATCGCAACATCGATGGTTTCAAAGTGAGGAAGGCGTTCGGCTATGCGCCGGATCGGCGCGCGGACGGCTTCGATCGTGTCCCGGCCGGCCGGATCGGGCTTGTCATGCTTCGGCATACTCTTGTCCTTTCGGTGCAAGTCACCCCCGAAGGGGGTGAGTGCAACTTTTCCTCTGAAAACACATTTCGGTGCGCATGGAGGGCGGGGCCGGTCCCCGCCGATGGCCCCCTCAAAGTTTTGATCCGGGGGTGGGGTGCGCTCAATTCTGCCACCGCACCTCGACCCTGCCCAGAACCGTCTCAACAGCCAGGTGCTGCCCTCGGGCATCCTGCCGCGCCCTGCGACAGTTTGGTGGCGGCCCCTCATGTCTCGATCACCGCAGCGGGCAGGTCCGGACCTGCCAGGAAGTCGGCGCGGGCGCGGCGATAGGCTGGCAGCAGCTTACGGCTGATGCGCGCCGGTGGAAGGTCCGGCACCCAATGACAGGCGAGCAGACCGACGTTCGCGTCCAGCTCGAACGTGACGCTGTGGATGCGGCCCAGGCGATAGGTGCGCCGATAGGCGAACGGCGCGGTCATAATCCGGCCTCCCCGGGGGCGACGGCGCCCGGCGGCCGTCCCCCCGTAGGGGGGAGAGTGTGTGCGGGGTGGTTCGGGTGCGGGTTAGGGAAGGATCGGGAACAGTGTTCGGGAAGGGTTCGGGGAGGCGTTCGGGGTGCTATCGATCGCTCGACAACCACCGTCACATCACGTCCCTTGGCAGTGTTCCGAACGGTCTGACTTTCGATGATCCCCGCGGCAAACAACCGGTCCATAGCCTGCTTGAGCTTCGCCCTCGGCAGCCCCTTTGCCTCTGCCATGCCCTCGAACTGAGCGGGTGCATAATTCGGGCCGGGCGCGGGGCCGACTTGCCGGCCATCGCCCTGTGCGGCCCGGGCGCGCAGGCAGCACAGAAACGCCGCATCTTCCGCCATGGTGGATGACGAGCGCGCCGCCTGCTCGCGAATGCTGACCGGCAGATCCTCATCGCGCACGAACGAACCGTTGAACCAGCGGACCTCGATGCTGTTGCCGGCCCGCGAATAGTTGGCCTTTGGATTGCTCAGCACGCGCACGTCAGGGTCCAGGCAGTCGGCCGGTCGGGCAAGCAAGAGCCGCGAGCGGAACTGGTTATTGTAGGCTACCGAACCAAGGTAATCCTGCCCCGCCTTGTTGGTATGGTGCAGCAGCAGAACGGCGCCCCTGCACCGTTTGGCGATGGTGCCCAGCCAGTGGGCGAACGGGGCGACCTGTTCGACCGCATTGTGGTCGATACCCGCAATTTGCGACGCATTGTCCAGGACCAGCAGGCCAATGGCGTGCTGGTCGACAAGCTGCTCGATTGCCTTGCCGAGCGGCGTAACCCGCACCCCATCATCGGCGGCGACGACGAGAAAGGGGTTCTCCGCTTCCGTGTAGGACACCAGGTGCAGCCGACCAGTCAGATCGGCCATGTCGATGCCCAGCGCCGCGCATATGGCCTCCTGACGGCGCCACAGCTCGTCCGCGTCGTCTTCCCAGCTCAAATAGGCGGCGTTTGCCTGGCGTGTCGGGAGGCCGAGGAAATCACGACCGAGGGCGACGCACGTCGCTTTAAGCTGTTCGATCAGGGATTTTCCGACACCGCCGTCGCCAGCAACCAGTGTGGCCTTGTTCGCCGGCACCCAGCCGGAGACCATCCATTCTCGAATAGGCGCAGACTGAGCGGCGCACGCTATAAGATCAAGAGCAGGCCAGGCGTTGATCGGACTGGCAACCGGGCATTCCTCCCGCGCCCGAGCAAGACAGCGCATCGCCTGGTAGCGAGGATCGCGCTGCGCGCTCAGATGAGCATGAACGGCATTGGCGGGGTTCAGCAGCACCCCAAGAATCTGTTCGTCGCTGTAGCCCGCCCGCGCCATCTCGCCGGCGCATGCCAGCGCGTCACGGGAGCGATCGTCGCCGGCCGGATACTCGATCAGCGAACGGATTGGGTCGAAGCGAGAGAGTTTCAGATCATCCGCAGTCAGCCAGGCCACATCGCCGTGGGCCGGCATCGGCTCGTTGCTTGCCTTATCCGGCGCAGAAGCGACAGGCACCGAAACGAGCGGATATGCCGCCGTCAGATCCGCAAAGCGATGGCACACGCCGACATCGCTTTCGAGGATGGTCGCCATGGCAGGCACGCGCCCGGCTGCGCGCTTCTTCGCGTTGGGCCAGTTGATCGTTCCGGGCAGGCGCATGACGCGATCAACATTGTGGCAATGGTCGCCGCCCAGAAGCGTCTCCAGCGCCTTGTTTGCCTCGGTGCAGGCCGGAGCATCGTGCAATGGCGCATCCAGCCGCCAGAAGGCGCCCAGGCCGCCGCCCGAGGCGATGACAAAGCTCGGCTCCAGAGGCAGGCACGCGAGCGCAGCCGCACGCTCCGCGACGTTGAACGCCGAATCATCCTTTGGCGGGTCGATGTCGACATGCAGGAAGCGCTGTGCGACAATGTCGGCGCGCGAGCACTTCTTGTTCACGCCCGGCTGGCACTCGTTGACGGTCCAATAGACACCCTTGCCGGCCTCGTTCTGCCGGATAGCCCAGTCTGTCGCCCCGACTGCATCTTCGCCGAACCAGCAGCCGCAGGCTGGGCCATCCGGCTCGATCGCGACAAGATGGACCGCGGCACCGACATAATTGCGCAGGAAGTGCCCGATGACATCTCGATCGGGCGCCAGCGACGTTCCGTCGATAGGTGCGAGGACGGTCATGCCGCACCTCCGGCCGCAAAGCGCAGCGAGAGGATCGGTTTGCGGACACGACCGATCGTGCTATCTCCCTCGAAGGTTTTTCCTTCGGTTAGGAAACCAAGCCTCGCCCTCGATCCGGTGCCAGCCAGATCGGGGGCTTTTCTCTTGGGCGGTGGGTCGCAAAGCTCTCCGGTGAAATTCCGGTGAAACTTGCGCAGATTCCCGTTCTGTTCATGGGTTGTTCGGCGCTCTGGCGCGCAAAATGGCACGGAAAACCGCGCTTTTTCGCACATGCCTTGTTTTGACATCGCAGGGGTCGCAAGTTCAATCCTTGCCACGCCCACCATCGAAAACCCCGCCAGTCCAATCGGTTGGCGGGGTTTTTGTTCGCCTGAGCCCATCGCATCGTCCGGCCTTCGGTGAATCGCCGCGCCAGCCCTTCAGGAGAGGGCCGCGCTCCTCCATCGGTCGCGCTTCAGGAACGGCATGGCTGCTCCGGCGTTCTGCCTCAAGACAATCCTCAGGACGGGAGAGCCTCATGCTCTGGACCATTTTCGTCATCCTGCTCATCCTCTGGGCGCTGGGCTTCTTCGCGCTGCATGTCGGCGGCGGGCTCATCCATCTGCTGCTGGTCGTCGCGGCCGTGGTGCTCATCTACCAGCTCGTTACCGGCCGACGCGTCATGTGACGGGCGCGCCCGGCGTCTGAAAGGCAAGCGTTTTCCGGGCCCGGACAGGTCGGGGAACGAAATGGCAAACGCGCGCGAAACCATGAATTTTATGCCTTCGGTATGTGTGCGCGGCGCACATCTGCCCTGTTAGGGTGGAGCAGTCACGCCAGATGCTGAAACGTATTGACGTTGCCGAGGTCCGTCTCGGCATGTTCATCCACAAGCTCGAAGGGAACTGGCTGAAGCACCCCTTCTGGCGCACCCGTTTCCTGCTGACCGATGCGGCGCAGCTTGCCGAGCTGCGCGCCAGCGAGGTGGAAGGCGTGTTCATCGACGTTGCGAAAGGCGCCGATGTCGGCCCGGCCGGCACGCCGGCGGTCCCGGGCCGCCGCCGGCCGCTGGTGAGCGGCGCGACGGAAGGCGCCGCGTCGCCCAGCGAGCGCCTGCGGGCCGAGCGCCAGCGCGCCATGGCAAGCAAGCCCGCACCCCGTTTCCATGCGCTCGGTTTCGATCCCGGTTCGACCAGCCCGGTGAGCCTCTCGCGCGAGGTCGGCCATGCCCGCGCCGTCATCGCCCATTCCAGCCGCGTGCTTGCCGCCCTGTTCCGGCAGGCGCGGCTGGGCAAGGCCATTTCGCTCGGGCAGGTCGAGCCGATCATCGACGATCTCTTCGCCTCCGTGCAGCGCAATCCCCATGCCTTCAACGGGCTCATGCGCGTGCGGCGCGAGAATATGTCGCTCTATGCCCATGCGCTCGCGGTGAGCGCGCTGATGATCGCGCTCGCCCGCCAGATGGGCTTCAAGGCGGAAGGCATCAGGGAAGCGGGGATGGCCGGCCTGCTCATGGATGTGGGCATGGGCCATCTGCCCATCGACGTCTCCTCCATCTTCGAGGACCTGTCGGCGTCCGAGCGCGCGATCGTCCAGACGCACACGCAGCTCGGCCATGATTTCCTGAAGCTGGGCGGCGAGATGTCGGACACGGTGACCCAGGTCTGCCTGGAGCATCATGAGCGCCATGACGGCAGCGGCTATCCGCGGGCGCTCACCGGCGAGGAGATCGGCCTGCTGAGCCGCATGGCGGCGATCTGCGACGTCTATGATTCGCTCACTTCGGACCGGCCGCACCGCGCGCGCGTGGAACCGGCCGAGGCGCTCAACCAGATGCGGGCGATGGCCGGCCAGTTCGAGCCCACGCTGCTGGATCAGTTCATCGAATGTATCGGCGTCTATCCGATCGGTTCGATGGTGCGGCTGAACACGGACAAGCTCGCCGTGGTCGTCGACCAGAATCTCGCCGATTATACCCGGCCGCGCGTGTGGACCTTCTACGACATCGGCGCGCGCGCGATCATCAAGCCGGAGGATCTGGACCTGCGTCTCTGGCAGGGCCGGTGCGAGATCATCGGAAGCGACGATGGCTCGCTTTACGGCATTCCCAACCTGCCGGCGCTGCGCGAGATGGTGTTCACCAGCGCCTGCAAGACCATGCATTGAAAGCAAGGCACCGAGAGCAGGGCACCGGGATTGGGGCAATGGACGCGGGCGCGGCCCCGTGCCCGGCGCTCAGCGCTCCAGCAGGCGCGGCATCAGCTCGACGAAATTGCAGGGCCGGAAGCGGCTGTCGAGCTGGTGGACGAGGATCTGGTCCCAGCCGTCCTTCACCGCGCCGGTCGATCCGGGCAGCGCGAAGATATAGGTGCCGCGCGCGACGCAGGCGCAGGCGCGCGACTGGATGGTCGACGTGCCGATGGTCTGGAAGCTCAGCCAGCGGAACAGTTCGCCGAAACCGGGAATGGGCTTGTCCTGCACCGCCTCGATCGCCTCGGGCGTCACGTCCCGCCCGGTGACGCCGGTGCCGCCGGTGGTGATGATGACGTCGACCTGCGGATCGTCGATCCAGCCGCGCAGGCGGGCGCGAATGTCCTCCACATTGTCCCGGCAGATCGCCCGATCCCGGAGCACATGGCCCGCCGCGCCGATCCGGTCCGCCAGCGTGTCGCCGGAGCGATCGTCGGCCGGCGTGCGGCTGTCCGAGACGGTGAGCAGCGCGATATGGACCGGCAGGAACGGCCGGGCCTCGTCAATTGGCACCGAAGGCCACTCCCGTCGGCGTCATGCGCACGGCCACGGTCTTGCCGTTCTCGGGAAAGCGCGTCCACATGCCCTGCGCCATGGCGGCGAGCGCGGGCGAGCGGCCCTGCTCGTCGATCTGGTAGATCCAGTAGTTGCGCATCACCGCGTTCAGATAGGCGCGCGTCTCGTAATAGGGGACGGATTCGATGAACAGCAGCGGGTCGCCATCGTCGCGCACCTGCACGTTCCAGCGGTCGATCGGCAGCGGCCCGGCATTATAGGCGGCGATCACCTTGGAGAGCAGGCCGCCGGTCGCGCTCATCCGCGCGAGCTTCTCCAGATACATCTGGCCGAGCGCGAGATTGGTGGCGGGATCGTAGAGCTGGTCGGCCGAATAGGAGAGGCCCGCCGCCGCGGCCAGTTCGCCGCCCGTGCCGGGGCGCACCTGCATCACGCCGCGCGCGTCGGCGGCGCTGTGCGCGTCGGTCTGGAAGCGCGACTCCTGCAGCGCGTGGGCGAAGACCAGCGCGCTGTCGACATGCCAGCCGCCGCGCGGCGTCCAGTCCGGCCGGGGATAGCGCGCATAGGCGGGCGCGCGCGCGCCGGTCGGGGAGCGATGGGCGAGCCAGAGCTGGGTCGTGGGCAGGGAAAGGTCGCTCGCCAGATGAACCAGCGCGCCATAGTCGCCGTCGCTGCTCAGCGTCGCTTCGTGGCGCAGGATCTCGTCCGCGCCGGTGGTGCGGCCGAGCGAGGCCAGGATGACGGCGTTGCGGACATTGGGCCGGGCCGAGAGCCGCGCCCAGTCCTCCGCCGAGACATGCTCGCGGCGCAGCGACGGGCTGGGGCCGAGGCCGAGCGTCTCGCGCGCCAGCATGCCGTAGAAGGTCTCGTCCTCCCGCGCGGCGGCGCGCAGCAGCGCGTTCACCCGCTCGGGATGATGAGCCGCCATGACCGCGCGGGCGGCCCAGAAATAGCCGCCGCTGCGCCGATCCGCGTCGTCCGCCTCGACCGCCGACTGGTAGAAGGCGGTGGCGGCGATGTCATATTGATGGTCGCGCCATGCGGCGAGGCCCATCACCCAGTGGGCCGGCGCCAGGAAAGGGCCGGTGCCGCCTTGCGCCGCCTGCGCGGCCACGCGCCGGGCGCCGGCCGTGTCGCCGCAGATATAATAGGACCAGGCGATGCGCTGGCGCATCTCGGTGCGCGCCTCGGGCGTGAGGCTGGCATCCGCGCCGGCGAGCATGGCCTCGCCGTCGGCCGGCCGGTCGTCCTTGATGAACTGGAGGATCTGCCCGCGCATGCTGTCGGCCAGGCTGTCGCCGGCCACCGCGCGCAGGATGCGGCGCTGCGGCGTCGCGCCGGCCCAGAGCAGCTCGCGCCCCTGCGGCCGGTCCGGCAAGGCCTGCGCGCCGCGCGCCGTCGCCATGCGGCCGAGCTGTTCGGCCTGGGGCAGATAGGGCGCCTTGTTCAGCAGGTCGAGCAGGTCGAACAGGTCGACGCGGGGCGAGCCGCGCATGGTGTAAAGCTCGGCGAGCAGATAGGGACGCATGCTGTCGCTCTCGTCGAGCGCCAGAATGGCTGTTCGCGCGTCCGCCCAGCGGCTGCCGGCAAGCATGGCGAGAATGTCGCCATAGCGCGCGCGATCGCTGGCGTCCGGCTGCGCGATGGCGGAATCGCCGGGCGCCTGCCATGCGGCGCGCGCGGGGGCGGCAGCGGACAGGATCGCCAGCATGCCGGCAAACAGGGGGATGACGCGGCGAGACATCAATGCAGCACTCCGTTGAGCAGACGGAGCGTCTGCCAGCTCCTCGCCTTGATCGCCGGGCGCTTCATCAGCAGGTCCAGCGCGGGCAGGATCGCGGCCGGCAGGCTGCCGTTCGCGTGGTTAACATGAGATAAACGGCCGGTGTGGGCGGCGGCAGGCGCCCCGAGCAAGGCACGGTTCGTCCGATCGCCGATCAGCAGGGCCGCTTCCGGCCGGGCCAGACCCAGATAATGGCGCATCCGCCCGCCCAACAGGGTGAGCGTCGCGTCGTCGATCAGCCCGCCCGCCGGGCGCCGCGTCGCGAGCGTGGCGAACGCCGCGCGCTGCGGCGTCATGCCGATTGCGCCCAGCATCGCGGCGAGGACGCGCTGCTGGTCGGCATCGACCGGCATCTCCGCATCGACGGGCGCCGCGCCGGGCAGGTCGAGGATGATGAGCAGCGGTGCCTCCGCGCGCGCCGGAGGCAGGAGGGGGGCGCCCATCCACCGCGCGTCGGGCTGCGTTTCGTCCCGCGCGAGCCAGTCCAGATAGGCCGGCAGCGTATCGGGCAGGCCCGTCGCGGGCGCCGGAGGCTGCGGCGGCATCGCGCGGGGCGGAGCCGGCGGCGCGGGCGCGGCCTGCCCGGCGGGCGGCGGGGCCGTAGCGGCAAGCGCGCGCAGATCATGCGCGTCATCGCTGACGGGCGTGTGGAA
>Ga0180223_1001758_pt1 | contig 15272 bp, 19 predicted proteins | sample eDN5th30CKraftOP_FD_151337 | JGI IMG/M metagenome (GOLD analysis project Ga0180223, IMG submission 151337) | Enriched Organic Plus compost microbial communities from Emeryville, California, USA - eDNA 5th pass 30_C Kraft OP (version 2) (version 2) ...
AGTTGCCCGCCTCACCCGCCGAGAGGAAGCTCCTCCGGCCGCCAGAGCGGGCGTAGCTCAGGGGTAGAGCACAACCTTGCCAAGGTTGGGGTCGAGGGTTCGAATCCCTTCGCCCGCTCCAGATTTTCTAAGAAAATCAGCGACTTATGCAATGCCGCATTCGCGGAATTGCCGCCCATTTCGCATCATCGTCCACTCGTCGTCCACCGATTTCGCCAAGTATGGCGAACAGTGGCGGTGGCTGGCGAAGATTCTTCGCGTCGATTTCTACGGGCGATCTCATCGTAGCGGATCGGCCCGGCCAGAGCTTCGTCATCGAGGGGTTCCCGGCATCGCGGCTCAGGACCGGACCCTCGCATATGGGCACGGGGATAATCGGGAGTTCTGTTGCTTCTCTCATCTCAACGATCTTCCCGATCGGTAAGAATCGTTATCCAGTGGCGTCACGATGGCCCATTCTTACCGTTCGGTAAGAATGCGATCATAGCAGTGCGGGGGATATGTGAAGCGCTTTTGCGCTGCCCTCACTTGCCTTGCGCGCGATGCCGGCGAAATGCCCGATCGGTTTCCATGAACCGGGTGAGCATCGGCGCGACCAGTTTTTCGGGCGGGGCTGGCGCATCGCCGGTTTCGGCGGCGAGCGCGGCGGCATAGGCTTGCAAGTCGCGATGCACGGCGGCGGGCAGTTCCACAGAGAACTTCACCGGCCGATCATCGGCAAGCGGTCCCAGCTTGAGTTTCGTCATCGTGTTGCTCCGATGGGTTGGAGGATCAAATCTCTCGTCAGGACTACCCTGAGCGGATGCCCCGGCCGGATGGTGAGCGTCGGCTGCACATTCAATTGCCGCCGCACGATCTGCTGGCCGGTCTGGTTGATGGTGTCCTGCGAGCCGCGGCGCAGCGCGCGAGTCAGGTCGTCCTCGCTGTCCGCGCCCAGCTCCGCTCCCACGCCGAGCAGCGTCGAGACGGCGGCGGCTTTGAGCAGATTACCCCAATGCTGGTTCACGCGATCCCGCAATCCGGCATAGCCTGACGCATCGGTGCCGGGCTGGCGTTCGAGGACGATCGAGCGACCGTTCGGCAATATCAGCCGGTCCCAGGCGAGCAGCACGCGGGTCTGCCCGGCGGCGACCTCGCTGTCATATTCGCCGATCAGCCGCGCGCCCTGCGGGATGAGCAGGATGCGGCCCGTGGGGCTGTCATAGACGTTGGCCGTCACTTGGGCGGTGATCTGGCCGGGTAAGTCGGAACGGATGCCGGTGATGAGCGCGGCGGGGATGACGCTGCCCGCCTGCACGATATTAGGAGAGGCCGGTGCGGTCAGGCGCTCGACGCTCACCGTGCGCTGATTGGCGGCCTGCGCCATGAACGCCCGTTTGGCGGCCTGGTCGCCCTGCGCCGTTTCGGCGGGCTGCGGCGCGGCGGTGTCCGGCGCTGCGATGGAGAGGCTCGGCAGGGACGGCATCGCGCCGGCCCCGGCGCTGCCGCCGCCGAGGAACATAGTGCTGGTGCGGGCGGCATCGCGTTCCTGGGCGATGCGCTGGCGCGCGGCTTCGGCGGCCTGCGCGCGCGGATCGGGCTGTGCGCCGATTGGCGGCGCGGGCACATTTTGCCCACGCTGCTGCGCCGAGACGATCGGGCCGCCGAGATCGCCGGGGAGCTTCGGTCCAAGCTTCGGCACCTGGCCGTAATCCTTCGGCCCCGAGGTGATGGTCTCCGCCGCCGCGCGGTTGTCGGTGTTGTAGAGTTCTTTTGCTTGCCTATCGCCAGGCGGCTTGAGGGCGTAGATCAGCGAGCCGCCGATACCGAGGCCCGCGACGACGCCCAGCGCGGCTAACGCCTTCCTCGACAGGCGCATGACGCGCGGCGCCGGGCCGCGAAGCTGGAAGGCGGTGGGATTCTCGGAGGCGGGTTGCGGGGATGCCTGCGGCGCGGCCTGCTGTGGAAGAGGCTGTGCAGGCTGGACGGTCGTGTCGGCGGGGTTGGTCATCACCGCCGCTCCCGGCGCGTGTCCGCGCCGTCGCGCACAATCCGCACGCGGCGCTCGCTGCGGCGGTCGCCCAGGCGCAGCTCGGCGGCGGCGAACAGGCGGTCCACCACCATATAGCGGCCCTGCACGCGGTAATTGACCAGCTCGGCATCGCCGCGCGCGCCGGTCACGAACAGCGGCGGCATCTCACCCTGCGAGATCCCGGCCGGGAACTCGATGAACACTTGGGCGGAATCGTCGAAGGCGCGCACCGGCTTCCACGGCACGCGGTCGCCCTCGATCCGGTAGCGGAAATTGAGCGCCGCGAGATCGAGGCCGGTGGCGACCGGCGCGACGGACGCCGCGGCAGCGTTGGCGCCGCGCAGGGCGATGAGCTGATCCTGCGGATAGGTCCACGATACCGACGCCATGTAGGTCGAAGCCGTCGCGCGCAGTTCGATGTGATAGGTGCGCCGGTCGGTGTTGATGACGAGGTTGGTGGAAATGTCGGGCCGCGTGGGCTTCGCGAGGATATGCACGCGCGCCGTGGGTCCGCTGCCGCTCACGGTGTCGCCGATGATCCAGCGCACGGTATCGCCGGCCGCGACCGGCCCCGGTCCTACGAGCTGCTCGCCTTCCTGAAGCGCGATGTCCGTCACCTGGCCGGGCGCGGCATAGACCTGATAGAGCGCGCCTTCGGTCCAGGGATATTGCTGGATGGCGTTGAGGAAGCCATCGCGCACCGGCTGCATACGGGCGGCCGCATTGGCGGCCCCCACCCGGCGGCGCGGATCGGCGGGCTCGGAAGTCGCCGCGCTGGCTGCGACCGGCTTCAACTGGCCGGGGAGCGGCAGGGGTTCAGGGATCGTCACCACCTCGACGGCGCGGGGCGGCTGCGCTGCGGGCGTCGCGGCGATCTCACGCGGCGGATCGTCATAGACGATGGCCGGCGGCTTCGCCGACGTCGTGGCGCAACCGGCCAGCGCGGCGGCGGAAACGAACAGCGCGGCCGAGGCGGCGCGGCGAAACGGACGTGCGGTCATTGCGACAGCTCCTTTGACCAGTTGAGGGCATTGATGAACAGCCCGAGCGGATTCTTGCGCAGCGCGTCGGGGGTGCGCGGCGGCTGCACGACGATGGTGAGGATGGCCGACCAGCGGGTCGTCTCGGCGAGACTGCCGTCCTGATAGCGGCGCTCGGTCCAGGCGACGCGGAAGCTGTCGCCGGAAGCACGGATCACGCTGGAGACGTCCACCGCAACCTGGACCTTGCCGACCTGAGCGAACGGGTCGTTGGCGCGGGCATCGTCATTGAGCGCCATCGCCCCCTTGTCGGTGGTGAAGTCGTAGGCGCGCAGCCAGTTCTGGCGGACGATCACCGGATCGGCGGGGATCGCCCTGACCTGCTCGATGAAGCGGGCGAGGTGGAACGCGATCTGCGGATCGGTCGGCCGATAGCCGGCTTCGGCGGGGGCGACGGCCTGAGCCTCGCCGAGCCGATCGACCTGGACAACCCAGGGGATGATATGACCGCGCGCGGATTGCCAGACGAGACCGGCCGCAAGACCACCCGAGAGCGCCAGCGCGCCGAAGAAGGCGAGGCGCCAGTTCTTCGCCTGCACGCGGGCGGAGCCGATGCGGTCGTCCCAGACCTGGGCCGCGCGCTGATAAGGGGTGACGGGTTCCGGTGTCTGGCTGTAGCGGATGGTTGGGCGTCGGAACATTGCGATTTAGTCCCTTTCCTTGACATCGGGACCGGCTCCGCCGCCGTGGCTGTCACCGGCCTTCATGGTGTGGGCGAGCACGGTCGCGCCGTGGGTCGCGGACTGGCGCTGCCTCATGGCCGAGGCCCATGCGGGCGGAGCGGAAGCCGGAGCTGCGGGCGATGCCGCGGGCGTGCCGCTGCCCGATGTGGGAGCAGCGCCGAGTCCGGCGCGGGCGCCCGTGCGGAAGTTGTCCTTCATGGATGCGCTCGCCTTGCCGGCCATCCGGCGCAGCGGAGAGAGCGCGGCATTTACGGCGCCGCTGGCTGCGGTCTTTCCGACAGCGGCCATGCCGCCCGCCACCGCGCCCGCGCCGCTCCTGCCGAGCGAGCCGACGCTGTATGCGCCCGCCGCGCCGCCTGCCATGCGCGCGCCGCCACGTGCGGCGGCGCCCGTCATCCGGCTGGCCGCGCCGATGGTCGAAGCGGCGGCGCCCACGCCGAGTTTTGCGGCGGCGGCGCCACCTACCAGCGCGCCGCCCGCCGCCAGCGCGGTTCCGGCCGCCGCGCCCGCGCCGAGCTGCGGGCCGCCCGAGACGATACCGTTGGCGATGCCGGGACCGAAGATCGACAGGCCGAGCAGCGAAAGCGCGCCGAGCGCGATCGCCAGCACCTCCCGCGCATCGGGCTCAGGACCGACCGTCGCTGTGAACGTGTCGAACAAGGTCGTGCCGATGCCGGTGATGACGGCGAGCACCAGCACCTTGATCCCGCTGGAGATGATATGGCCGAGCACCTTCTCGGCCATGAACGCAGTGCGGTTCCAGAAAGCGAAGGGCAGCAGGACGAAGCCGGCCAGCGTCACCAGCTTGAACTCGATCAGGGTGATGAAGACCTGAATGGCGATGACGAAGAAAGCGAGGACGACGATCAGGTATGCAAGCAGGAGCACGGCAATGATCGCCAGATTGGCGAACACCGCCCACAGGCTGTTATAGGCTTCCATCGCATCGATCAGCGGCTGGGCGGCGTCGAGCCCCTTGCCCGCGATCGTGCCGGGCTTCATGAACTCCGCGAGGCTGAGCGCATCGCCACTCGCCTTGAGCCCAAGCCCCGCGAAGCTGTCGAACAGGATTGTCGCCAGTGTCTGGAAATTGCCGATGATGAAAGCGAAGGCGCCGATATAGAGTGTTTTCTTCACCAGTCGCTGGATCACGTCCTCGTCGGCGCCCCACGCCCAGAAGAGCCCGGCGATGGTCACGTCGATCGCGATCAGGGTCGAGGACAGGAAGCCGACCTCGCCGCCGAGCAGGCCGAAGCCCGAATCGATATAGCTGGTGAAGGTGTCGAGGAAGGTATCGACGATCCCGGTCTCGCTCATCGCGCGCTGCTTCCGGTCGGAGCGGCGGGGTCAAAGGGGCCGGGCAGCTCCGGCCGGATCGCCGCGTCCGCCCCGTTGCCGTCGCTGTCTTCGGTCGTGCTGTCATAGGCGGGGGGAAGCGCAGGATGCTCGCCCGGCAAGACGGCCGCGCTATCCTTCCCGAAGAAGCGGTGGCGCTTCTGCGCCCATGCCGTCTCGCAGCCGCTGTCGGGCATGGTGAGCCGGGCGCAGCGGTCCAGTTCGCGCGCCAGACGCTTCTCCTGCTCTCCTGTTTCAAGGAGAGGCAGGACGGCTTCAAGCTGCCGTTCATTCGGTTCGCGCGAGCCCGCGAGCGCCACGGCCAGCATGATCCCGCCGAGCGCGGCGACACCCGCGATCTTCATATTGCGCGACATGACCGATTCTCCTGTCAGTCGCGGCCGAAGAAGCGGCGGAAGCGCTCGCGTCCCTCCGCCTCGGTCGCGGCCTGCCGCGCGGCGTCGAGCGCCTGCGCCCGGCCCTGCGCCGCGACCGCTGCGGTGAGGTCGGCGAGTTGCTGCGATTGCAGGGCGAGAAGCTGGTTGCCCGCCTGCGCCGCCTGAAGCGCGCCGGTCGCCGACTGACTGGCCGAGACCAGGCTGTTCATCGTGGTGCGCGCGCCCTCGATATTGCCGACGACGCCGGCCTGCACCTGTAAGGCGTCCTGGAACGCGCCGACGCTATCCTCCCAGCGCGCGTTCGCGTTGGCGATCATCTGCGCGTTGTTGCCGGTGAGCGCCGTCCCCTTGTAGCGACCGGTGAAGGCGCTCTGGATGTCCTGGACATCGTAGGCGATGCGCTGCGCCTGCCCGAGCAGTTGCTGCGTCTGCCGCACCTGCTGCTGGAGCACGTCGACCGTCGAGAGCGGCAACGAAGCGAGATTGCGCGCCTCGTTGATGAGGCTGGTCGCCTGCTGCTGGATTTGCTGGATCTGGTTGTTGATCTGCTGGAGCGCACGGGCCGCCTGCAGGACGTTGGACGCGTAGTTGGTCGGGTCATAGACGATCCCGCCGAACTGCGCCTGTGCGGGCGCGGCGACGAACATCGGCACGACCGCCGCGCTGGCGACGACGCCGGCCATGATGGCGCGGCGCAGGGGGAAACGGATCATAGCGGTAGCTCCTGCTGGTTTGAGGGGAGAAGCTCGACGGCCCAGGCACAGCCGCGATGGCGCAGCCATTCGGCCGCGAACGCGGATACCCCGTGGGTTTCGATGATTTGCGCGATGGCGCGCTGGTCGGTCTTCGACGACGCGGCGGCGAAGGTCAGCGCGATCTCGCCCAAGCCGAGTTCGAACAGCCGGTTGCCGCGCTGGCTCTGACAGTAATAATCGCGCTTCGGCGTCGCCCGGCTCAATATCTCGATCTGGCGGTAGTTGAGCCCGAACCGTTCGTAGATGGCGGCGATCTGCGGTTCGGCCGCCCGCTCGTTGGGCAGGAAGATGCGCGTCGGGCAGGACTCGACGATGGCGGGCGCGATCGGGCTGCCCTCGATCTGCGCGAGCGACTGGGTGGCGAAGATGACGCTGGCGTTCTTCTTGCGCAGCGTCACCAGCCATTCCGAAAGCTGTTTGGCGAAGGCGGGCGATCCCAGCGCAAGCCAGCCCTCGTCGATGATGATGAGCGTCGGGCTGCCGTCAAACCGCCCGGCGATGCGGTGAAACAGATAGGACAGCACGGCGGGCGCCGCGCCGCTCTCCATCAGGCCCTCCGTCTCGAACACCTGGATCGTGGCTTCGCCCAGCCGTTCGGTCTCGGCGTCGAGCAGCCGGCCCCATGCGCCGCCGACGCACCAGGGCGCCAGCGCCTGCTTGAGCTGCTGGCTCTGGAGCAGGACGGCGAGCCCGGTGAGCGTGCGCTCGGCGACCGGCGCGGTGGCGAGTGAGGTCAGCGCCGACCAGAGATGGTCCTTCGCCTGCGGATCGACGGTTACATTCTCGCTCGCAAGGATCGCGGCCAGCCATCCCGCCGCCCAGCTGCGCTCGGCAGGATCGTCGATGCGCGCCAATGGTTGAAGCTGCACGCCTTCGCCGGTCTCGTCGGCGAGCATCCCCCCTAAATCCTGCCAGTCGCCGCCCATGCCGAGCGCGGCGGCGCGGATCGAGCCGCCGAAGTCGAAGGCGAAGACCTGCGCGCATTCGTAGCGGCGAAACTGCATCGCCATCAGCGCGAGCAGCACCGACTTGCCCGCGCCGGTCGGGCCGACAATCAGCGTGTGGCCGACATCGCCGACATGAAGGGAAAACCGGAACGGGGTGCTTCCCTCGGTCTTGCCATAGAGCAAGGGGGGCGACCCGAAGTGCTCGTCCCGTTCCGGCCCCGCCCATACCGCTGACAGGGGGATCAGGTGGGCGAGATTGAGCGTGGAGATCGGCGGTTGCCGAACATTGGCGTAGGTGTGGCCGGGAAGTGAGCCGAGCCACGCCTCGATCGCGTTCATGCCTTCGGGAATGACGGTGAAGTCGCGGCCCTGGATGACCTTCTCGACCAGCCGCAGTTTTTCGGCGGCGATGGCGGGATCGCGGTCCCACACCGTCACCGTCGCGGTGACATAGGCCATGCCGGCATAGTCGGCGCCCAGCTCCTGCAACGCGGTGTCTGCGTCGGCGGCCTTGTTCGAGGCGTCGCTGTCGAGCAGCGTGCTGGCCTCGTTGGTCATCACCTCTTTCAGGATCGCCGCGACCGATTTGCGCTTGGCGAACCATTGGCGGCGGATGCGGGTGAGCAGCCTGGTCGCGTCGGTCTTGTCGAGCATGATCGCGCGGGTGGACCAGCGATACTCGAAGGCGAGCCGGTTCAGCTCGTCGAGCAGGCCGGGAAACGTAACGCTGGGGAATCCGGTGATGGTGAGCGTGCGCAGGTGATGCTCGCCCAGGCGCGGCTCCAGCCCGCCGGTCAGCGGCTCGTCGGCGAGCAGGGCGTCCAGATGCATCGGCGTCTCGGGGACGCGCACACGCTGTCGCCGGGTCGAGATGGTGCTGTGCAGGTAGGTCAGCGTCTCGGCGTCGTCGAGCCAGCGGACTTCGGGCACGAAGCCATCGACCAGACCCAGCACCCGGTCGCTGCGGTCGATGAATCCGGCCAGCAACTCCCAAGGATCGACACCCGTGCCGGAACGGCCTTCATAGAGCCAGGTTTCGGCGCGGGCGGCGTCCTCGGCCGGAGGCATCCACAGCAGCGTCAGATAATAGGCGCTCTCGAAATGGCTGCCTTCCTCGCGGAACTGTTCGCGCCGCTCCATGTCGACCAGCGCGGACACCGGATCGGGGAACTCCGATTCCGGGTAGTCGAGCGCGGGGGTGCGCTGCGCCTCGACGAAGATCGCCCAGCCCGAACCGAGACGGCGCAGCGCGTTGTTCAGTCGGGCCGTGGTGGCGACCAGCTCGGCCGGCGTGGCGCTGTCGAGATCAGGACCACGGAAACGCGCGGTCCTCTGAAAGCTGCCGTCCTTGTTGAGAACGACGCTTGTCCCGACCAGCGCGGCCCAGGGCAGGAAGTCAGCCAGGTGAGCGGCGCGATTCCTGTATTCGCGTAAGGACATCATGGCTGCATCCAGCTCGGGTAACGGAGGTGACGCCGGGCCACGTCCACGAATTGCGGATCGCGCCGCGCGGCCCAGACCGAGAGTGCATGGCCGATCGCACAGATGGCGAGGCCCGCGATCCAGAGGCGCAGGCCGAGGCCGATCGCGCCGGCCAGCGTCCCATTGAGGATGGCGAGCGCGCGCGGGGCGCCACCGAGCAGGATCGGCTCGGTCAGCGCCCGATGGACAGGGGCATAAAAGCCGGAGATGGGGTCTTTCTCGGTCATCAGACCAGCGCCCCGCCGCCGAAGCTGAAGAACGACAGGAAGAAGGAGCTGGCCGCGAACGCGATCGACAGGCCGAACACGATCTGGATCAGCCGGCGAAACCCGCCCGAACTGTCGCCGAACGCCAAAGTCAGCCCGGTCACGATAATGATGATGACCGCGATGATCTTCGCCACCGGCCCCTCGATGCTTTCGAGGATCGACTGGAGCGGCGCTTCCCAGGGCATCGACGATCCGCCCGCATGGGCGGGAGCCGAGAGGGTCAGCGCGATCACGCTGGCGGTGGCGGCGAGCATGGCGCGGCGTGCGCCATGCCGTATGGCATGGATCATGGGAGGTCTCCGGGTTGAGGGGTGGTCAGCGGCGTGAGGCGGTAATCGCCGGTCGCGGCGTCGATCCCCTCGACGCGGGCCAGCTCGGCGAGGCGGCGACCGTGGCCGTCGCGGACCAGAACGGCGATCAGGTCGATGGTCTCGGCCAGCAGCGCGCGCGGGACCGTGACGACGGCCTCCTGGATAAGCTGTTCCATCCGGCGCAGCGCGCCGAGCGCGGTCCCGGCGTGGACCGTGCCGATGCCGCCGGGATGGCCGGTGCCCCAGGCTTTGAGGAGATCGAGCGCTTCGGCGCCGCGCACCTCGCCGATGGGGATGCGATCGGGGCGCAGGCGCAGCGAGGAGCGGACAAGATCGGACAGCGAGACGACGCCATCCTTCGTCCGCATGGCGACGAGGTTCGGCGCGGCGCATTGCAGCTCGCGCGTGTCCTCGATCAGGACGATGCGGTCGGTGGTCTTCGCCACCTCGGCCAGCAGCGCATTGACCAGCGTGGTCTTGCCGCTGCCGGTCCCGCCCGCGACGAGGATGTTGGCGCGTGTCTGCACGCCATCGCGCAGCGCCGCCGCCTCGGCCGCCGACATGATCCCGGCGGCCGCATAGTCGTCGAGCGTGAACACCGCGACGGCGGGCTTGCGGATCGCGAAGGCCGGCGCGGCGACGACGGGCGGCAGCAGCCCCTCGAACCGCTCGCCCCCTTCCGGCAGCTCGGCCGAGACGCGCGGGGACCGGGCGTGAACCTCGACGCCGACATGGTGCGCGACCAGGCGGACGATGCGCTCGCCGTCCGCGGCGGCCAGCGTCATGCCGGTGTCGCTGATGCCTTCGCCGAGCCGGTCGACCCACAGCCGGCCGTCCGGGTTCAGCATCACCTCAATCACGGCGGCATCGTCTAGCCAGGCCGCGATCGACGGCCCCAGCGCCGTGCGCAGCATCCGCGCGCCGCGCGTGTTCGTTTCGGATCGGATCGGGTGGACGGTCAAGAAACGGCCCCTGCATTGGGCCGGGCGAACCGCCGCCCGGCGTCAGGGGCACATCAAGAGAGCCGCGAAGCGGATGAGTTCAACAAGGAAATGCAGTCGTCGCAGACTGGCGAAGAAATACAGGGAATGGCGTAAGGAACGCGCAACGCCGGTCTCTGATCTGGCGGTCTGTTTCGCCGCGAATCAATTTTCATCAGTGATGTGTCGTCGGCTCCAGATGTTTGTCGGCCTCCAGGGACAGGGCCGCCGTCCAGAGCGGGGTCTTGAAGAAATGCTCTTGCCGGGCAAGCCCTTGTCCTGTGCAGACCTCATCCAGCAGGCCTGCTCAGCACAGAGGGCGCATGACATGAATATAGAGCGCGGCCCTTTGCCGCGGATATCCATGTGGCGTTTCCTGTTCGCCAGGACCGAAAAGGACAGAACACTGCTTTTCCTCGCTTACTCCGTTCCGGGCTTCGACATTGATCACGTTCAGGAAGATGTCCCAGTTGCCCAACAACGGGTCTCCGTACCGGGTGTATCTGCTGTGATCGGTGTCGAAGAGCAGTCGCGACGCCAGCAGAGCCCATAAGCTGGCAGGGTCATTCTTCAGCTGCCCGGCGAGGCGGGTGAGATGAAGTGCGCCCTGGCGGTGGCGCACGAGCTTCGCTCGCACCAGCAGATCATGCAGGATCACCAGCGGTGGAAAATCCGGTTCATTCAGCACCTTTTTGACGGCATAAAGATCGGCAGCTGAGTAATAAGGCCAGTCGAACGCTTCGGCCGCCCATTCCACAAAATAGCGTTTCAACCCGCGTGATGCGGTAAGCTCGATCGGGCCGTTGGCATCGATATACCGGATAGTCAGCAATGCGGCACGAAGCAGCGGAGAATGCTGTGCCGGTAACTCCGGGTCGATGATTGGGTTGAAAGGCGTTATAGTCTCACTGTCGCGAATCTACCGGCAAAAGCCAGTTGCCATGTCCGGAAGGCGCACATAGCCGCGCCCTTGCCCCTGTCCATAATATCCCTTATCTTGATGACAAGAGTTTGAAGGAAACCATCATGTCCAGAACCATGACGCTGAATGTGCGGGTGAGCGGAGCGCTGGGTGAGTTCGTTGCCAGCAACGTCGGGGACGACGGGGCCTATGAGAATGTCAGCGAATATGTGCGTGATCTCATTCGCCGCGACAGGGAACGCGCAGAGGCGGAAGGGTTCGAGCGGCTGAAGGCTGAGCTGACTGCTGCGTTCGCGGCTCCTGAAACCGCCTATGAGGTTCTGGACGCAGAGACGATCATCACCCGCAACGCGCGGCGATAATCGCATGACCGCATTCCGCGTTCAGGATCGGGCTGGCCGCCGTCTGGACGATATCTACGTCTATACCCGCGACACATGGGGCGAGGAGCAGGCCGCTCGCTATATCCGCAGCCTCTTCGAGCGGTTTGGAGAGATTGCGGCGCGAAAGATTCCCTGGCGGCCTGTCCCGGCCGAGTTCGGGGTGGACGGCTTCTACTGCCGGCATGAGCATCACTATATCTATTGGCGCCTGCTGTCCGATGGCGCGGTCGGGATCGTGACGGTGCTGCACGAACGGATGCACCAGTTGGAACGCTTCCGCGAGGACGCACCGTTGTAAAAGGCGCTATCCGGTAGACCCCGTCGAGGTGAACTTGTGGATACGGCGACATGACAATCGAGACAGGATTACTGGCCGCCATAGGCGAGGCTTGGCCCATCTCGGTTGTTGTCGTGCCGGAAACACTTGCCTGTGCGCCATTTAGCGGAGGCGCCTACGCGCTCATCATCACCATCGGCTCCCCGGTGGAATTTGCACATAAAGGCATCACGCACGTCCTGCCTGCCAGCACATACATCTATGCCGGCAGCGCCTATGGCCCCGGCGGGATGCGTGCCCGATTACGGCGGCATTTCCAGCACGAGAAAAAGTTGCGCTGGCATGTCGATCAGCTCACCACGGCGGCGCAGAGTGTTCAGGCGCTCGCTATCGAACACGGCAGCGAATGTGAAATAGTCGCCCGCCTTGGCAATCTGCCGGGCGTTCGGCACCCGGTTGCCGGATTTGGCAGCAGCGATTGCCGCACCTGTTACTCGCACCTCCTCCAATATTGCCCATGACCGGATGACTTTGCCGCTGCCCCGTCCTACAGTCATCGTTTCCAGGGGGAGCCCGGCGCAGGGCTGAGACACCGCAGGCGTGAAGCAGCGCGGAAACCCTTCGAACCTGATCCGGGTCATGCCGGCGAAGGGATGGGATTTGTCCGTCTTCCGTCGCGCCATGACCATGCCAGAGGAAGGGCATGATGATGAGTGAACGCTTTACCGACAGCCTGCGCCAGGCAAGCGAGCCGGCATGGTCCGGGGCGACCGGCCACCGCTTTGTTACCCAGTTGTTTGACAGCAGCGTGCCCGACAAGGTGATGGCATCCTATCTCATTCAGGATCACCGCTTCCTCGATAGTTTTCTGATCCTGCTGGGCGCCGCGATGGCGAGCGCGGACAGTTTCGAGGCCCGGATACGGTTCGGGCAGTTTACCGGCATGGTGTCAGGAGAAGAGAACACCTACTTCCTCCGTTCATTCGAGGCGCTTGGCGTCAGCGAACAGGAACGGACGGAAGCGCCGGATACTCAGCCGACAGCCGGGTTCAAGGCGATCATGCGCGAGGCAGCGGCGACCCGTTCCTATGTCGCGGCGCTGGCCGTGCTGAACGTTGCGGAATGGCTCTATCTCGACTGGGCAATAAAGGCGCCCCAGCCCCTGCCCGAAAACTTCATCCATGCCGAATGGATCACGTTGCACGATAATCCCGATTTCCGGGACTTCGTGGCTTTTCTGCGCGCGGAACTGGATCGCGTCGGCCCGTCCGAAGCGGAGGTCGCCCGCGACTTCTTCCTGCGCGCGGTCGCGCTGGAACTGGCCTTCTTCGATGCTGCATATGAGGGTGAGGCCTGAACCCATGGATATTTTCGACCGTCTGAAAGCATCAGCCCAGGCCGACTGGGACAGCTATGTCGATCATGCCTTCGTACGCCAGATGGGCGACGGCACTCTGCCGGAGCCCGCATTCCGCACCTATCTGGCGCAGGATTATCTGTTCCTGATCCAGTTCGCCCGCGCCTGGGCGCTGGCTGCCTACAAAAGCCGGACCATCGCCGATATCCGCGCCGCGCAGGCGGGGCTGGCGTCGATCCTCGATGAAACGGAACTGCACGTTCGCCTGTGTGGCCGTTGGGGGCTCTTGCCCGAGCAACTGGAAGCCGCGCCCGAGCATCAGGCGACGGTGGCCTATACCCGTTTCGTGCTCGATTGCGGCGCGGCCGGAGACTTACTGGACCTGCATGTGGCGCTGGCGCCATGCGTGATCGGCTATGGCGAAATCGGCAGCAAACTTGCGCCCCATGGTGTCGTTGCCCTGCGCGATCATCCCTATCGCGAGTGGATCGGGGAATATGCAGGTGACGGCTATCAGAGCGTTGCACATGCTGCCCGTCGCCATCTGGACGATCTCGCAGCCCGCTCCATGACGGATCAGCGATTTACCGAGCTTTCCATCCTGTTCGGCAAGGCCTCACGGCTCGAAGCGGATTTCTGGCAGATGGGGCTCGATAGCGTGACAAAGGAATGCCGGGACTGATGCGCAGGGGCCGGAGGGGCTGGCAGAAGCGGCGGTCGCCTGTACCGAATACAAAACTGAGCAACCGGGCTTTCTGGACCGTTACGGCGATCATGTCCGCCAGCGCCTTTGGCGTGGTCTGGTTCTGGGATGGTGGACCATCCGTTTCCACGCCCGAGGATTCCGACACATTCGCCTGTAGTGCACCCTATATACACGACGGCGATAATATCCGGTGCCAGGAAACCGGGCGCGGAAGGCTGTATGGGGTCGATGCTCCCGAAATGCCCGGCGCGTGTCGTCCGGGACGCAGCTGCACGCCGGGCGACCCGATTGCCAGCAGGGATCATCTTCGCAGTCTCGTCGCCTCTGGAAACATCCGGTGCAGAAAAATCGAAACCGACCATTATGACCGGGCGATCCTGCAATGCTGGGCTGGCCAGACCGATCTCGCCTGTGCGCAGGTGAAGGCAGGCCATGCCGTCAAACGCTATGGAAATCTGCGGTGCCGATAATCAGCAGGAAAACGTACAGTTGTGAACACGCGGTTCCGTCAAGAGCCGCCTGAATAGCTGGCGTTCCAGCCGCCAAGCAGCGTACCGGAACCTGCCGTTCATTCCCAGCTCTGTGGCAGCCGCGGATCGACAGGGTCTGCGGACTGACCGGAAATGCTCCTTTCAGGAGCGCAGACCGGGATAGCGGACGCTCCGAACGGCAAGCCGGCGTGTCAGCTTCGCGCCCCACAAGTGGCCATTTAGCAGGCTCGACAACGATACTGTAGCCGCCGTCAACTCATGTCTCTTCGAAGCAGAGTGCTTTCAATGACCGGCCAGTGCGAGTGCTAGCTTATTGACGATTGAATAATGTGGCGTTTGAGGCCATCAAATTGCGTCTGGGGGGCGGCATGGGTTTAGCAACAGATCTGGTCAGCAAGCCTCTGCGTGAGAAGGGAGCGACCGGAGGCCGATACGATTTTCAGACTATGTGGGGACTGGCGCTGCTCTTCCAGCAGCACGGGACCAATGATGACTATGCGATCGTCTTCGAGTTTCACGATGATATCGCATTGCTCGATAGCGCAAGCAATCCCACAAACGTTCGCTTCTACCAAGTCAAATCCAAGGACACCAACGGCGGTTGGACGCTGACTGCGCTTCTCAAGCGGGAGAAGGTCAAGACCCAGGGAGGCACTAAGCAGAAGCCCTCTTTCATCGACAAGATGTTCGACAATGTCGAAAAGTTTTCGGGCGCGGTCCTCTCTGCCGATTTCGTTTCGAACCAGCTTTGCGGGTTCAACACCGGCAAGACTTCCTTTCGCCTGAGCGAATGCGAGCCTAGAGCATTTTCACGATGAGCGTTGATATCCGGCTGCTTCGAAGAAGTTGGCGCATTCGGAGGGCAGGAAGCGATCGAGCAGATTGCCGATGCGTTCGACCAAGCCATCGATGGTTCGCGCCGGGT
>Ga0180223_1001760_pt1 | contig 15262 bp, 11 predicted proteins | sample eDN5th30CKraftOP_FD_151337 | JGI IMG/M metagenome (GOLD analysis project Ga0180223, IMG submission 151337) | Enriched Organic Plus compost microbial communities from Emeryville, California, USA - eDNA 5th pass 30_C Kraft OP (version 2) (version 2) ...
CCTAAAGGCGCCCCTCTACAGGACAGCGGCGCACGCCCGCCGGCTCCTCGTGGCCCCTTCGTCTAGCGGTCAGGACGCGGCCCTCTCACGGCTGAAACACGGGTTCGATTCCCGTAGGGGTCACCAAGAAAATCAACAAGTTACTTGTGATTTGGCGGAACGTTACCAAGCTCTTGGTCAATATCTGGCGGTCATTCTGCGCCGGCTGAAATCCTCTCATGATGCATCGCTGCGCGGCCTGCCCAGGCTTGAGCACTCGGGATAGTGGCCTGCGGAAGTGGTATCTGCCCGCAGGTGGTGACAATGACGAGAGGATTAGCCAGTCAGGCCATGCAGCCGCGCTTGCGCGACCCAAGAGGTCTCCGGACTGGAGATATGAGCCCTCCTTTGCAGAAGCACTTGAGCCAGAATATTCGCTTGATGCAACTCAGCGCCGAACAGCCATAGCGCACATTCCGGACGGGCGGTCTCCGAAGCATCGCCGTTAGCCGACGAACCCGCTCCTCCCTTGTCGCGGATATGTTGAGAAGCGCCGACAGCAACGCGTCCAGCAAAACTTAGTCGCTGCTGGCCGATGTTCGATGCTTTCAAATCTATGCCTCCACGAAGGCAGCCATGAACGTGCATGCTTATTGATGTCCATGCTCAGATGGCCTGAATGACCTCCCCTAGGGCACGATGATTGATCGAACGGGAAGAAAAGCGCCTGATCGCGCAGGGCGCCCCTTCTTTGGTGTCGGCGCTCCAACGGGTGTCGGTTAGCGGGTTACTTGAGGCTCACGAGATAATCGATGATCGCCCTGCGCTTGGCAGGATCGGAAATGCCCGCGAATGCCATGCGATTGCCGGGAATGGCTCTGGCCGGCGAGGCAAGGAACCTGTCGAGTTCCTGCGCTGTCCAGACCTTGCCGGAATTGGCGAGAGCCGGGGACGGCGCGGGCGCGGAGAACTGCCCCGCCCTGCGGCCAACGACACCGAACAGGGATGGCCCGACACTCCGGGCGCCGGCCGTGGTGCCATGGCAGACCGCACAGGTGGCGAAACTGGCCCTGCCAGTGTCCGCTTCCGAAGCCGAGGCTGATTGCGTAACTCTGACCAACGCCACCGCGACGACCGCCGCCAAACCAAATCTGATCATCTCTTATCTTCTCCGAAATCAAGACTTTCAGCCGGTCAGGTTCCAACGACGATAGATCACCACGGTTTCCCCGTAGCTGTATGTCAAGGTCTGCTGATCGTCGGAAAGCTGATAGGTCGCCTCGATCGTCGCCCTGCCCAGGCGCGACACCGTCAACGCAAGACGCCCCTCGCCCACGACTTTCCACGACACGACATTCCACGGCAGCGAATTGCCGAGGCTATGATATTCGAGCGCGGGCGTGCCGTCGACCTGCGCCGCCCAATGGCCGAAGGTGATCTTGCCATCCGCGGCGCGGGTGGCGAAGGAAACGAGCACCTTGCCGTCCGCGGTGAAGGCGAAACTGCGAATCTGGGACAGCGGTTTGGTTCCGGGAAAGGTCGAAGCGGCGATGTCGGCCTTCCAGTAGCCGATGAGCCCGATCGGCGCGATTTCGCGGGGGTCCCGGTTCGGCTGGTTTTCCGCGGCAAGGGCCGGGGAAGGAGCCTGCCATGTCAAGGAGGCCAGTGAGACGAGCAGCGCAGCGGTCGCAAATTTCCTGATCTGTTTCACACCGATCTCCTCGATGAAAGCACCTGGGTCCGGCCCGATCCATCCATTCCCATTCCGCCAGGCAAGATGGCGATCGCGAACCATGATACTGGCATCGACCGGCTGGAATGTTCTGCCGATTTGGGGACATGCCCCGGCATGTTGCCGCAAGCCCCCGGATGCCGTCGGCAAACCCGACCGGCAGCAAGGACGCGGATGCCGACGGCCCCGGCGATTCGCACGCAACCGGAAGTCGCCAACTCGGCATCGCGCAGGCAATGGCGTCCGTCGAACGCCTCATGTTCAGACCCTTCCTGTCCCATGCCCGGCTTTGGCGGATGTCACAGCGCAAGGAGCCCCGATCAGATCATTTCGTAAAAGCCCAGTTGACGCTGCTCCAGTTCGCGCACGGCGCGAAACGCCTCGTCGATCGCGGTTCCCGCGGTGGAAACCCCGCCGGCATCGGCATTTGCAATGGTGATCCGGCCGAACGGCTGCTTGGCGATCCTGGTGGGCGAGACGGTCTCCTCGCGGTCCTGCGCGAACAGGGTATTGCGGCCGGTCGAGAAGCCGTGGCCCCAGCGGTTCACGGTTATGGCGAGGATGTCGCGCGCCGGATCGAAGCCGGTTCCCGCCAGCGCCGCGGCGGCCTGGGTCCGCACCGCGCGCTCGAAATGCTCGAACGGCGTTGCCAGCAAGCCGGCGCGCGCCATGCGGAACTGATCGTCGCCATAGGTGCCGGGCTCCGGCGGAACGCCGCCGCACAGTTCGGCCAACATGGTATTGTTCGAGCAGATGCCCGAATTCGATCCGGTGCCGAAGCGCACGACCATCGGCTCGGACGGCGAGCGCGGCGGAGTCAGTTCCCCCAGATAGCGTTGCTGGGCAATGCCCATGGTGCCGTAGAATGTGCTCGGGAAGGCAATGTTGCTGAGCTTGGCGGCGACGAACGGCTCCCAGGTGCGGAACAGGACATTGGTTTCCTGGTTCACGGCGCGCACCGCCTGATGCAGCGCCGCCTTCTGCGCCTCGGGAAGATCGGGCAGCAAATAAGGCACGACATTGTTCATGCATGCCATGACGACATTCTTGCCGACCACCTTCCTGAGTTTCCCCTCATGCAGATAGGTGACCGCGCATTCGCTGTTGTCGGGATCGAACAGGCGCTCGGAAGCTCCATGGTGCTTCACACCGGTGACGATGCTCGAAAGCCGGATGCGTATCTTCTGGTCGGGCCGGTCCAGTGTCGAATAGTCGACCCGCCTGGTCTCGACCTCGGCGAAATTGCCTTCCGGAAGCGAATCCGGGATCAGCGAGCGCACCAGCAGGCGCGCGAGATCGCTGTTGCCGGCGGGCAGGGAATAATCGTCCTTGTGATGATATTCGCCCTCCGGCGAATATTCCGGCCGTTCGAGGCCCAGCCCCTCGAAGCCCGGCTTCATCCGGAAGAACGCGAACCAGGCCGAACCCATGTCCGCGCCCAGGCACCAGATGCCCTGCATCAGGTTGACGATGTCGGGGTGAACCCTGGCGATGTTCAGCATGTAATCGCGATAGCTCATCGAGCGCAGCGCGTTCACCTTCGCTTCCGCAGACATGCCCGGCATATAATCGATCCGGCCGTTGACGAACCTGCGCAAATCTTCCTTGACCCTGGCCGGAAACGGCGTCCTGGCCAGCCAGGCATCATCGAAGCGGAGCACCGAGCCGCCACGCACCAGCGCGTCATGTCCGTAAACCTCCTTTCGGAAGAAGGTCGCCTGCTGGAGCCCGAGGTTCTTGTAGAATGCATCGTCGGTCCGGTCGGTCGGGTCGCCCCGGTCCACGCCCAGCGCGCGCACCAGCCGGATCGAATCATGAGTCCACTGCGAAGGCGCCACCAGATAGGAGGAGCCGCCATTGGCGACGAGTTGCTTGCCATTATAGAAAAACTCGTTGCGTTTGGCGTGGCCGCCGAAATCATCATGATTGTCGACGATCAGAATGCGCGCGTCATTCCCGAAACGTTCGCGGAAATACCAGGCCGCTGCCAGGCCGCTGAGCCCGCCTCCGACGACGACGAGGTCATATATCTCGCCGCTATCCTCGCCGACAGGAAAGCTCTCCCCGTCGCGCATGGCGTGGGCGCCCTCGAAAGAGCCGGGATGCTGGCCGCGCATCCCCGTGCGCATGGGCGGATAATTGGCTGCGCTGATCGGCCCGTCGACATTGACCGGGCCGCCGGTCGATACGCCCCCGGCCAGCGCCCCCGGCGCATGAAGCGCGAATGCGCCGGCGCCGCCCGCGACCGCCATGCCCTGGATGAAGTCGCGCCGGTGGATCGGCCGGTCCATCCCGAGATCCTTGTCCTGATCCCTCCCGCTCTCTGAATGCATGTGCCTTCGCCTCGCTGGTTTTGGTTGACCCTGGCGGCCGATGGTCGACCGGCGCACCAGGCCGCGCTCCTGAATTCTTCGCCGAAGGGACCAATGGACATCATCGCGCTGGCGAGCCTGTGTCCGTGGCCTCGGAGGATCGGATGCCGGCCTCGTATGACATCGAGGCTATCAGGCGATTCCCCGCGCGCTTGCCGAAATTGCCCGCCGACAAAGAATTTTCTGCCGAATTCCGTCATGACACCATGCGTCGCCCTGACACGCCTTCACTCGCATTGTCATAAGATCGGATAACCCCTCCCCGGGGAGCTTGCGGCGGTTCGCGAAGATCGGCGGGTTGCCGGCGCCGCTTCGCCTCCGCCCGCAGTGGACCGAAAAGGGGTAACTCACACACAGGGGCCAAGCCGTGCGTTCCCCGCGCTTCCCGCGTGCGGGCGTTGAAATCCCTGATCCGCATCAAGGACGATGGAGACCGCGCAGGGACAGACGGTCGAACCTCGGCGAGAAACACCCGCTCGCAATAACAGCGGCCCGCGAGCAGGTTGAAATGGCAGGTTATGCTGCAACGCGACACAAAAACGGTAACACAACCGAACTGACGCATAGGAGCATCGTCCTTGTCAGCCAATGCGCAATAGCCACTGACGAAACCAAGAAAAACTCGGGAAAACGGCTCGACTTTGGAGTGGAGAACAGCAGAAAAAGGGGATTTTCCAATGAAAATGACCGGCAGGTTCTCGACAGGGACAGCGTCTATCGCAATCATCATCGCCCTCACTCATCCGGCTCTTGCCCAGGACAGCGCTCCGGCCGACGACGCCGATGAACCAGCGCAGGATATCGTCGTCACCGGTTTTCGCGGCCAGCCGCGCACCATCACGGAATCGCCGGTCCCGGTCGACGTCTTCAGCGAGGAGGCGATCAAGAAGTCGGGCGGGCAAACCGATACACTCGACATTCTTCAGACCCTGATCCCCTCCTATACCGTGGCGCGCGCGCCCAATACGACCTCGGACACGTTCGTGCGCGCGCCGCAGCTTCGCGGCCTGCCGGCAGACGCCACGCTGCTGCTGGTGAACGGCAAGCGGCGCCACAAATCGGGCAGTGTCCAGGTCAGCGGCTATGCCTCGCAGGCAGCCGATTCCGCGGTGATCCCCGCCATCGCCCTCTCCTCGATCGAAGTCCTGCGCGACGGGGCGGCGGCGCAATATGGTTCGGACGCCATCGCGGGCGTGATCAACTATCAGCTCAAGAACGCCGATCATGGCGGCTCGCTCAGCATCCAGGGCGGCCAATATTATGCCGGCGACGGCGAAAGCATCCAGATTGCCGGCAATATCGGCATGAAACTCACCGACCATGGCTTCCTCAACCTGTCGGCCCAACTCAATCATGACAATTCGACGGTGCGGGCCACGACCTTCACATCCTCGGCGTGGGATCCCTATGTCGCTTATGAAACCGACGCTGCCTTCCGGTCGGCGGTCGATGCGGCCGGTCTCGATCTGTCGCAACCGCTCGAAAAGCGGGGCAAGCCCAAGGAGCGCGCAGCTCGCTTCTTCGCCAATGCCGGACTCGATGTTTCGGACAACAGCCAGCTTTATGCCTTCGGCGGCTATTCCCGCTCCAAGGGCACCGCAGGCGCGACCTATCGCGTCCCGGGCGCCGGTCAGGCTGTCCTCGACAACCCGATCCGCCTCGCCGATGGTTCGATATACCGCTTCAAGCAGGACTATCCTCTGGGCTTTGCCCCCTATTTCTCCGGCGAAGTCACCGACTATAGCGTGGTCGGCGGGTGGAAAGGCGATTTCGACCTGCCGGGTGACCAGACGCTGAGCGCCGATGTCAGCGCCCGCTATGGCCGCGACAAGATCGCCTACTCGATCACCGGGACGCTCAACCCCTCACTCGGCCCGGACTCCCAGACCGATTTCACCGCCAGCAGCTATGCCAATTCCGAACTCGCGTTCAACGCGGATTTTGTTTACGCCGTGCCGACCGGGATCACCCATAGCCCGCTGACCTTCAATTTCGGCGCGGAATATCGGCGCGAAACCTTCACCATCTATCCGGGCGAACCGGCAAGCTATGAGGCCGGCACCTGGGCCTATTCCGATCCGTTCAACTTCTGCAGCGACGAATCGAGCTTTGCCGCGCGCACGCTGAACCCCGGCGCGCCGACCGATCAGGGCATCGACTGCACCAGTTCCAGCGATCCGGTCTATAACGTCCTCGGCGTCGGCTCGAACGGAATCACCGGCCTCGCGCCCAGCGTCTCCGGATCGTGGCGGACCGACAGCAAATCGCTTTACGGCGAAGTGTCGACCGACATCACCAGCCGCTGGTTCCTCGATCTCGCGGCCCGGTTCGAAAGCTACCAGTCGTTCGGCGACAAGCTCGTGTGGAAAGCCGCGACGCGCTACAACCTGACCGACTGGCTGGGCGTTCGCGGCTCCATCGGCACGGGGTTCCGCGCGCCGACCGCCGGGCAGCTCAACATGACGCAGACCTCGATTCAGACCGTGGGCGGCGTGCAGCTCAATGTCGGCCTGTTCCCGGCGACCAACGGGGCCGCGCAATATCTGGGCGCGAAGCCGCTCCGTCCGGAAACGTCGCACAACTATTCGCTCGGCATCACGCTGACACCGGCACCCAACCTGACGCTGACCGTCGATGCCTATCGCATCAAGATGTACGATCAGCTCTATACCAGCTCGCAGATCACCGTCACGTCCGCCATCCGCGCGGCGATGATCGCGGCGGGCGTGACCGGCGCGGACTCGATCGATCGCATCCAGTTCTACCAGAACGCGCTGGACTCGACGACCGAAGGCCTCGACGTGGTGGCCAGCTATCGCAAGCGGTTCTTCGATGCGGGGCAGACCACGCTGACAGCGGCTTTCAACACCAATTCCTATCAGGTGGACCAGGTGATCGCCTCTACGGTCAGCTTCAACGACACGACCGTCTACAATTTCGAGCACAACAATCCCAAATGGCGGGGCAACCTCACATTGATGCAGGAACTGGGCAAGTTCAACCTGACGCTGCGGGGCAACCTCTACGGCCCCTGGTCGCGCCAGACGACGGCGTCGAGTGGGCTGAAACAATTCTATGGGACCGAAGCGATGATCGACGCCGAAATCGCCTATGCGTTCGATAATCATTTCACGATCGCCGTGGGCGCCCGCAACCTGTTCGACAATTACCCGGACAAAAACGTGATCGACGACACCAACGGGCGTCAATATGCCGACGGTCCGGTGTCGTGGCAGGGCGGATATTATTACGCGACCATCGGCTTCACCTTCTGAGCCCCCGCAGGCCTGCTCCGACATTTCGCTCCCTTCCCGCTGCCCGGGACCGTCGGGGCAGGCCATGAATCGACACGCGGTCTGAGAGCCCGCGCCTCCCATGCCGCGGGCGTCTTCAGGCACGCGCGATGTCCCTCGGCAATCGGCCGGCACCAGCCTTGCCCATGCACGCTGTTCGAAAGGTTCGATGCATGACGATAAGCAAACATGCCGCGCACGGACCGGGCGGCGCATCGATCGGCCGGCGCGACGTCCTTGCCGGCACCGCGGCGCTCATGGCGGCGGCGGGCGGCACAGGCACTTTTGCCGCCGAACCGGCTGCCGCGCGGATTGGCGCCCCGGCCATTTTGCGCGGCGCACCCGATGTCGCGGTGATCGGCGCGGGCGCCTTTGGCGGGTGGACCGCCCTTGCCCTGCGCGAAGCCGGCGCCCGGGTTGCATTGATCGACGCCTATGGCGCCGGCAACCCCCGCGCCTCCTCGGGCGATGAAAGCCGTTTGCTCCGCCTGTCATATGGCTCCCGTGCGATCTACACGCGCTGGGCTGCCCGCGCTCAGGCGCTGTGGGAGCAGCGCCAGACGCAGTTCGGCCGGCGCCTGTTCTATCCGAACGGAAGCCTGCGCGCGATGTCCGCTCAGGCGCTGGCCGAACAGCGCGCGACATTCGATGCGATGGGCATCGCCTATGACGTGCTGTCGGGCAGCGAAGTCAACCATCGCTGGCCCCAGCTCGACATGTCGGAATATGACGCGGTGCTCTACGAATCTTCCGGCGGCGTGGTGAAGGCGCGCGAGGCGATGATCGCGGTTTCCGAAATATTCCAGCAGGCCGGCGGCACCGCGTTGATCGGGAGAGCGCTTCCGGTGGCCAAGGGCGGGCCCGGCCCGATCACGCTCGATGGAAACAGCTTCGCCTGCGGCGTCGCGCTGTTCGCCTGCGGTCCCTGGCTGCCGAAGATCTTTCCACAACTGATGGGCGAGCGCATCATCACGCCGCGGCGCGAGATCTTCTATGTCGGCTCACCGATGGGCGACGCGCGCTATCGCTGGGAGCATGTGCCCAATCTGGCCGACACCCATACCTATACCGCTGCCGATGTCGATTATGGCACCAAGATAGCCGCCAGGCTGCATGACGTCCCGATGGATCCCGACAGTGGCGATCGCGAGCCCTCCGCCTTTCTTGCCCGCCAGGTCCGCGACTATGTTGCCCTGCGCTTTCCGGGTCTCAGGGACCAGCCGATCGTGGCGACACGGGTGTGCCAGGTCGAGCAGAGCGACAATGCCCATTATATCGTCGACCGCCACCCCGATTTGCCGGAGATATGGATCGCCGGCGGCGGTTCGGGCCATGCCTTCAAAATGGGGCCCCGCCTGGGCGAGTATCTCGCCTCGCGATTGCAGGGCAGGAGCGACGACGCAGAAGCAGACGCGCTGTTCGCGCTTTCGGCGCACGGCCCGATCCGGCACGAACACTGACCGGGGCGCGCGGCTTCAGCCCGCGACATGGGACTATGTCAGAACAAGGCCGCGCCCTCCGGCACGGCGCTGCGCGGGGAAACGAGGATCGTCTCCCCCACCGCCGAGGATGCGCCCAGGATCAGGATCTCGGACTGAAACCCCGCGATGTTGCGCGGCGCAAAATTCACGATGCAACATATTTGCGAGCCGATCAGCTCGGCCGGCGAATAGGACGTGATCTGCGCGCTCGACCAGCGCACGCCGAGCGGACCGAGATCGACCGCGACCTTGAAGGATGGGTTCCGCGCGCGCGGAAACTCGAGCACCTCCACGATCCTGCCCACGCGGATATCGAGCGCGGCGAAGTTTTCGTAGCTCGTGACCGGTTTGGCCTGTTCCATCTGATTCCCCGTGCCTGTCATGCCTCCGTTCTAGTCGCTCCCCGCGCCGGGGCGGAAGCCAAGTGCGCCGCGGGCCCACGAACTTATGCCGCACGCCTCCCTCAATTCGGTCGCTTCTGCCGCCCTTGCGACAAAGCAGGCAGCGCCGGAACGACGATCCCGCCTATCTTCCGTCTCCCATATGGAGCTGAAGAAGGCCGGCCATGCCCACCACGCCCGGATTCCCCGACCTCGCCCTTTCGGATCGCGCGCTGTTCAAGGAACGCGCCTTCATAGGCGGTGACTGGATCGATGCGGACAGCGGCGAGACGATTGCCGTCACCGATCCGGCGACGGGCGCGGCGATTGGCGCCGTGCCGGCCTGCGGAGGCAGTGAAACCCGCCGCGCCATCGACCTTGCCGTGCCAGCGCAGAAGCGCTGGCGGGCGATGACGGCGGGGCAGCGCGGTGCCGTCCTCGAGGAATGGCACCGGCTGATCCTCGCCGCTATGGACGATCTCGCCGGGATCATGACCGCCGAGCAGGGCAAGCCGCTGCCGGAGGCCGCGGGCGAAATCGCCTATGCCGCAAGCTTCGTGAAATGGTACGCCGCCGAAGCCCTGCGCGTGGGCGGCCATGAGGTGGCCTCGCCGTTCGCCGACAGGCGTATCCTGGTGCGCAAGGAGCCGATCGGCGTGTGCGCCGCGATCACACCCTGGAACTTCCCGGCGGCCATGATTACCCGCAAGGCCGGCGCAGCGCTCGCGGCTGGCTGCGCGATGGTGGTCAAACCCAGCGAACTGACGCCCTTCACCGCGCTGGCGCTTGCCGCGCTGGCCGAGCGCGCGGGAATGCCCGCCGGACTGCTCAGCGTCGTCACCGGCCTGCCCGCCGCGATCGGCGCGGAACTGACGGCCAATCCGGCCGTGCGCCTCCTCACCTTCACCGGCTCCACCCGCGTCGGCGCGCTGCTCATGGAGCAATGTGCCGGCACGGTGAAGAAGCTGAGCCTCGAACTGGGCGGCAACGCGCCGTTCCTCGTGTTCGACGATGCCGACCTCCAGCTCGCGGTCGAAGGGGCGATGGCCAGCAAGTTCCGCAATGCCGGCCAGACCTGCGTGTGCGCGAACCGCTTCATCGTCCAGTCGGGCATTCATGATGCCTTCGTCGCCCGCCTGGGCGAGGCCGTGCGCGCGCTCAAGGTGGGCGACGGCCGATCGCCGGGCGTCGTCATCGGCCCTCTGATCAACGACGCCGCGCGCGCCAAGGTGCGTCATCATCTGGACGATGCCCTCGCCAGGGGCGCGCAGGTCGCCGCCCAGGCGGACGCGCCGGAAAGCTACGCCGCGCCGACGATCCTGACGGGTGTCGACCCCTCGATGATGCTCTATTCGGAGGAAACCTTCGGCCCGCTGGCGCCGATCCTGCGCTTCGACACCGAGGAAGAGGCGATCATGCTCGCCAACGATACCCCTTTCGGTCTCGCCTCCTATTTCTACACACGCGATATCGATCGCGCCTGGCGCGTCAGCGAGGCGCTCGAATATGGCATGGTCGGGCTCAACACGGGAACGCTGGCGATGGAAGTCGCGCCGTTCGGCGGTATGAAACAGTCCGGGCTCGGCCGCGAAGGGGGCGCCGAAGGGCTGGAGGAATTCCTCGAGACCAAGACATTCCATTGGGCCGGCATCCGGAGCATATGAACATGAGCGCCCGAAAATATCGCATCGCGGTCATCCCCGGCGACGGGATCGGCAAGGAAGTGGTTCCCGAGGGCGTGCGCGCCCTCGAGGCCGCCGGCAAGGCGCATGGCTTCGACATCGCGCAGGAGTGGCACGATTTCGCCTCCTGCGATTATTTCTCGCGCCACGGCACGATGATGCCGGAGGACTGGAAGGCGCGCATCGGGGATGTCGACGCCATCTTCTTCGGCGCGGTGGGCTGGCCTGATACGGTGCCCGATCATGTTTCCCTGTGGGGCTCCCTCATCCAGTTCCGCCGCGAATATGACCAGTATGTGAACCTGAGACCGGTGCGGCTGATGCCGGGCGTGCCCTGCCCGCTTGCCGGGCGCAGGCCGGGCGACATCGACATGATGATCGTGCGCGAGAATACGGAAGGCGAATATAGCGCCAGCGGCGGCATCTCGTTCGCCGGCACTGAGCGCGAGGTCGTGATCCAGGACACGATCATGACCCGCTTCGGCACCGAGCGCATCCTGCGCTACGCCTTTGACCTGGCGATGCAACGCCCGGCCCGCCACCTGACCAGCGCGACCAAGTCCAACGGGATCGCGATCACCATGCCCTGGTGGGACGCGCGCGTCGAGGAAATGGCCGAAAACTATCCCGGAATCCGCACCGACAAATATCATATCGACATCCTCGCCGCGCAGTTCGTGATGAATCCGGGTCGCTTCGACGTGGTGGTCGCCTCCAATCTCTTCGGCGACATCCTGTCCGATCTCGGGCCGGCCTGCACCGGCACCATCGGCATCGCGCCATGCGGCAACATCAATCCCGATCGCTCGAGGCCATCCCTGTTCGAACCGGTTCACGGCTCGGCGCCCGACATCGCCGGCAGGGGCGTGGCCAATCCGGTGGGGCAGATATGGTGCGGTGCGATGATGCTCGAACATTTCGGCGAAACAGCGGCCGCCGCGTCCATCATGCGCGGTATCGAGCGCACGCTGGCCGAGGATGCGCTGCGCACCCGCGATCTCGGAGGGAGGGCCGATACCGAAACCTGCGGCAAGGCCATCGCCGAGGCGATCTGCTGACGATTGGCGACGGATCAATCCCCGCCTGCTTTTTCGCAAAGTTCGCGTCTGACCCGGGGACGCCTACCGGGCGGGAAGCCGGGTCGGGTCACACTCAATCCGCATCAACAAATGCCGGAACCAAACACCTGGATTTGATCCGTGTCGAACGGACTCCTGCGCAGGCGCACAAGCCGGGTCTATCGGGAACGGACAGGCCCTAGCGCGGCATGTCGGGAGCGTGCAGCTTGACCGGCGGCTGGCCACGCGCCACGCAAGTCTTTATCACGATATATGAGAAATATTTCGAGACGCCGATATTGCTCTCGAGCAGCCCCTCCATCATCTCCTGATACTCGGCAATGCCGCGCACCACGAATTTGAGCAGATAGTCGAAACCGCCACTGACAAGATGGCACTCGACCAGTTCCTCATACTGGGCGATCCTTGTCTCGAACTTCTGGAAGTCCGAACGGCGATGATCGCCCAGCGTGATGGAGGTGAACACGATCTGGCTGGTGCCGATCTTGGCGAGATTGATCACCGCGTTGTAGCCGGTAATGAAACCCGCCGCTTCGAGGCGCTTGACCCGGGTCAGGCAGGGACTGGCCGAAAGCCCCACCTTATCGGCGAGCTCGGCATTGGTGATCCGGCCGCTGCGCTGGAGCTCGGCCAGAATGTTGATGTCGATCCGGTCCAACTTCGGTGCGTTGATCATCATGCACGCCCCTATACCCCCTGCTCCGGGCCTTTTATCCATCCTTATCAGCCATTTCGCAGTTCTTCCTGATGCGCCTTAACGAGATCGGCCATTGAATCGAACCGAAAATCATATCCGGGCATTTCCGCCGGCGTCATCGTCGCGCCGAATCCCTCCTCGGCATGGCGTCGATAGATCCAGCAACTCGCCAGCCCGTGCTTGTTGGCAGGCAGGTGATCGTGGAACAGGCTCTCGGCCGTGTGCAGGACATCGCCCGGCTGGAGGCCCAGGTCCGGCAGATGGCCGAGCATATAGTCGAAATTGCGATCCGAGGGCTTGTAGGCGCCGATGTCCTCGGCGGTATAGATCGCATCGAAATCGACCTGCAGCTTGTCGTTGCTGAAGGTGAACGTGCGATTGTCCACGTTCGAGAGAATGATGAGCTTGTAGTATTTCTTGAGATACTGCAGCGCGCCGGCCGAATCGACGAACGCTGGCCAGTTGCGCACCGATCGCCCATATTCCTCGCATTCGGCCTGCGAAACGGTGACGCCCCACTCCTCGGCCAGGCGCTTGTAAACCACCGGCAGGAGATCGCGATACAGCTTGCCGGGTGTCTGGGCCTGTTGCCGGGATTCGTGACGGGCGTGCGCCTGCAGGACCGCGTTGCGGGAAAGCGCGCGCCCGGACCTCGATACGAGATCGGACAGAGCCTCGACCATGCCCGACTCCCAATCGATGAGCGTGCCGTAGCAGTCGAACGAAAGGGCCTTGAAGTCACCCAATCGCATTGCGGATCTCCTTGATGTCGAGAAGTTCGTCGAGACTGGTACGGAAACGTCGCAGCATCAGGTCAACCTCGGATTTCGTGATGGACAAAGGCGGGGCGAACCCGGCGATGCCATCGCCGAATGCCCGGAAGACAAGCCCGTTGCGATAGCCGATCGCGGCAAGCTTCGCGGGAAGCCGGAGTTCGGCCGCCGGCCGCGTGCGCGCCTGCTTGTCGGTCACCAATTCGACGCCGGCGAGCAGCCCCTGGTTCCTGACATCGCCGACCAGCGGATGATCGAGCAATTCGGGCAGTCGCTCGGACAGGTAAGCGCCCGAGGCCTGGCCGTTCGCGAGAATGCCTTCTTCCTCGTAGAGCCGCAGCACCTCGAGGCCGATCGCTGCGCTGACGGGATGGCCCGAATAGGTCATGCCATGGCCGATCGCGACGCCCGCCGGCGTATTGTCGGCGATCGCGCGATAGATGCGGTCCGACATGAACAGGGCGCCCATCGGCGCATAGCCCGAGGTCAACCCCTTGGCCACGGTCACGAAGTCCGGGCTGAGGCCGGCATGCTCGCTGGCGAACAGGGGGCCGGTACGACCGAAGCCGGTAATGACCTCATCGACGCAGAACAGCACGTCATATTCGCGGCAGACGGCCTGCATGGCGCCGAGCCAGCCCGAAGGCGGCACGATCACGCCGCCCGAGCCGATCACCGGCTCGGCGAAGAACGCCGCGACGTTCCCCGCCCCGAGTCCCTCGATCCTGGCCTTCAGTTCGGCGACCGAAGCGGCAATCAGCGCGGCATCGTCGGCGGCCTCGGAACGGTAGGGATAGGGGCAAGAAATATGGTGCTGCACCGGCGTCGGCACGTTGAAGCCGGTATGGAAGGCTGGCAATCCGGTCAATCCCGACCCGGTCGCGCTCGAACCATGGTAGCCGCGCTGCAACGCGATCATGTGCCGCTTCTCGGGCCGGCCGGTGATCGAGTGATAATATGTGATGAACCGCACCACGCTGTCCACCGCGTCGGAACCGCCGAGCGTGAAATAGACGTGATTGCAGTCACCCGGCGCCCGCTCCGCAAGCTTGGCGGCCAGTTGGATCGCGGGCTCGGATCCGAAATGGAAGTAACCGGTCGCATAGGGCAGGCGACGCATCTGTTCGGCCGCCACTTCGGCGATGCTGTCCTGGCCGTAACCGACATTGACGCACCACAGACCGGCGAAGCCATCGAGCAGTTCATGCCCATCCGCGTCGGTCAGCCAGCATCCCTTGCCGGACGAAAGCACGGTCACGCCGCGCGCTTCGTGATCGCTCCACGAAGCCACTGGATGAATCCAGTGCGCCCTGTCCAGCTCAAGCACCGAATTTGATCTCATGACCGGCTCCTCCATAGCCGCTCCGTGTCTAGGTGGACATGGAGAGCTTTGCGGCCCGATTGTCCGGAACGGCGCCGTGCGTTCTTTCGTTTTTGCGCCTGACCACGGATGATTCTGCTCCCGGTCGCCAGGGCGCGCAATGGGAGCGAATTTCCTCCGTTCCTGTCCCGAATGAGCGAGGAAGGGGCATTTCTTCGAGGGATTCCAATGCTGCCGCTTATCCATCGCGAGCAACGGGCGGCAGAATGTGCCACATTTCCCTCTCCATCCTGCCGGGCTCTTGCAATCGCAAATCCGATGGCCGGTCGGCATTTGGGCTCAGCATACCGCCCGCGGCGTCTCGCCGCGATAAAGCCAGGCGGCGCAGGCGAGGTCCTGGACGATCGATCCGAGTGACTTGTAGAGCGTGATCTCGTCGTCGCGCGTGCGGCCCGGGGCCGTGCCGGCGAAGA
>Ga0180223_1001761_pt1 | contig 15260 bp, 13 predicted proteins | sample eDN5th30CKraftOP_FD_151337 | JGI IMG/M metagenome (GOLD analysis project Ga0180223, IMG submission 151337) | Enriched Organic Plus compost microbial communities from Emeryville, California, USA - eDNA 5th pass 30_C Kraft OP (version 2) (version 2) ...
CCGAGCGGCTCGCCGAGGCACAGAAGGTCGATTTGGCTGTGTGTCACGGGATTTGAAACCATTGAAACGGCGTCCGGCGCGGGGCGTGGCCTTCCTAGAGCATGGCCTTGCCGATGGAAACCGCTTTTCGCCTCACTCCGCCGCCTCGCGCCCGGAGGGCTGGCCCATCAGCCGGTCGGCCAGGCGGATGATCTCCTGCCGGAGGGCCATGTTGCCGCCTTGCGTCGCGGCGTCCCGGCGCAGCGCCGCGAGTTCCCGCTTCGCCGTGGCGCCGTCGTCGCGAGCCTGCCGCAGGGCGCCTTCCAGCGTCTGCAGCTCGGCATGCAGCGTCTCGATCCGCGTCTCGCGGCCCTGTTCGTTATCCTTCAAGGCGGCCGTCTCCTGCTCGTGCCGGCGGCGCGCCTCGGCCAGGGCGTGCTGGGCCTCGGCGAGCCAGCCTTCCAGGGCGTCGATGCGCTCCTGCGCCTGCTTATGCGCCGCGCGCTCCTCTTCGAGAAGCCTCACGTTCTGCCGCGCCTCGGCCGTCGCGGTGCTGCTCTGGGCGTTCGCCGCGGCGAGCCCGGCCTCGGCCTGCTCGGCGCGGGATGCGAAGGCGTCGGCCCGCTGGCGCTCGCCCTCGCGCTCCGCCGTCATCGCCGCCAGCGCCGCCTCGCTGCGGGCGAGGCGCTCCTCGGCCGCGGCGAGCCTGTCGCCGAGCTCGTCCCGCTTGCCCTGCAGCACCATGATCTGCGTCCGGTCCTCGACCTGCGCGACCCTGAGCTTCTCATGCGCGTCCCGGCTCTGTGCCAGCTCGGCCTCCCGTTGCGCCAGCAGCGCCTCGGTCCGCCCGACGGTCTCGCGCTCGCGCTCGAGTTCGCCCGAGCGGGCATCGAGATCGGCGCTGGTCCCGGTCAGCGCCTGACGGGTCTCGGCGAGCTTCGCCTCCAGCGCCGCCAGATCGGCGATCCGCTGCTCCAGCGTCACGGCCGTCCCGGCATGGCCGGCACGCTCCGCCTCGAGGGCGGAGCGGGTCTCGTCGAGGCTGCCACGGGTCTGCGCCAGCTCGGTATCGAGCATCGCGATCCGCTCGTCGCGCGCGGCGCGGTCATGCCTGAGCTGGCCGATCTCCATGTCGCGCCGGCCGATCTCCTGCATCGCCCCGGCCTTGGCGGCGAAGCCCTTTTCGGCCTGCTGCTCCACCGTCCGCATTCGCACCGCGAGCTCGGCGCGCAGATGGTCGCGGTCAGCGGCGATCTCCGCGAGGGAGAGCGGGAAGGCGGCCTCCGCCCGCTTGCGGGCCAGGCGGTCGGCGCGGCGCGACAGGGCCGGCACGCAGGCGAGCGCCAGCAGCGCGGCGCAGAGGAAGCCGAGCGCGAACAGCATGGCGGCTTCGATCAAGGCGAGCGGCTCCGCATCCGGTCACAACCGGCCGAACCCTGCCATGCCCGCCCGGCCATGGCCAGCGAAAGCGACGGAGCACGGGCCGGCAGGGGTTCCGGCTCAGGCGATGACCGGATGATGCGGCGCCGCGCCGCGCTCCATCCGGCCCGCGAGCCGCGGATCGTCGTCGACCTCGATGCTGCGCTTGAACACCGCGAAGCCGGAGCGCTGGTAGAATTCCACAGCGCCCTGATGATCGAGCGTGCAGGTATGGACCCAGAAGCGCGAGATCGGCCTGGCCCAGGCCAGGGCGAGCGCCCGGTTCATCAGCCAGCGCCCGGCCCCCTGCCTCAGCACCGGCTCGTCCAGCCCGAAGAAGGCGAGCTCGGCTTCTCCCGCCATGCGGAAATCGAGCTCCAGGAGCCCGACGTCGCGCCCCTCGCGGCGCACGGCATGGAGCGCGACGGCCGGGTCGGTCAGGATCGCCTCCAGCTCCGCCAGCGGCTTGACCAGCCGGCTGAACCACATCCAGCGCTCGCCGAGTAGCCGGTAGAGGGCGAGGTAGCGCCCGGTGTCGCGACCGTCGATCGGCTCCAGCGAAAAGCCGTCCGTTCCCGGCGGGTCCGGCCGGACCGGCGGCGGCGCCCGCATCTCCAGCGAGGTCACCACCGCGGCGATCTTGCCGGGCGGCAGGTCCGTGATACCTGTGAGGCTGATGGTCAGGGTCTGCGGCAAGGCGATCGGTCCGGCAAAGGCGTCTGGGTCTGCCGCGATCATGACATGATCCGGGCCGAAAGATCAGGGTGCGATGACGCATGGCAGAGGCATAACGCCGCCGGATCGGCGGCGCGGGGCGGAACGATGGCCGCAGGCGCTGCTCCTGCTGCTGGCGATGTGCCTCGCCGTCCTGCCGCATGCGACCCTCGCCGCCTCCCTGATGCGGCTTCCCCAGCCCGCGAGGCTCGCGGAGACGATGCCTCGGACCGAGGCGCGGCCCGCCGCGCAGGCGGCACCCTGCCATGAGGCGCGGGAGGTCCAGGACCCCGCGCCCGGACACGCGCATTCGGCGATGCCGGCCTGCTGCATCGCCGGCTGCGGCCTGCTCGCCGCCGCCCCGTCGCCGGCCCTGCCCTCGCGGCCGATCCTGTGGTCGCGCCCCGGCCTCGCTCCGGCCGAGCCGCTTTCCGGCCTCTCGCCCGAACCGGCGAAGCCCCCGCCCCGAACCGGAGCGACGCGGAGCTGAACCCTTTTTCAGGCGGCGCCGGCCCCTTGCCGGCTAGAGCATCGGACCGAAAAGTGGAATCCACTTTTCGGAAAAATCCGACGCACTAACAATGAGATAGATCATCGTTACCGCGTCCGAAAGGACGCGCGACGATCTAGAACCGCCCTTCGTTCTCACGGGAATTCCCAGATGAAGCTTTTCAAGACCTCCCTCGCCGCGCTGGCGCTCGCGGCCGCCCTCGCCGGCCCGGCCATGGCCCAGCACCCGCATCAGGGCCATGGCGGCGGCACGATGAAGATGGACGGCGCCAGCACGGACAGCGCCTCGACCAGGGCCTTCAAGGACGCCAATGCGAAGATGCACAAGGACATGGACGTCGCCTATTCCGGCGATGCCGATGTCGACTTCGTGCGCGGCATGATCCCGCATCACCAGGGCGCGATCGACATGGCCAGGGTCGTCCTCGCCCATGGCAAGGACCCCGAGATCCGCAAGCTCGCCGAAGCGGTCGTCCGCGACCAGGAGAAGGAAGTGGCGCAGATGCGCGAATGGCTCAGGAAAAACGGCAAATAGTCGCATCCGACCGGCAGGCGGCGGCAACGCCGCTTGCCCTTGGCCCTCCCGGCTGGCAAGAGGGCAGAAGGTTCGCGCCGCTGCGGTGACGACGTGGGCCCGCTCAAAGCCCCGTCAGAATCCTTCCGTTCCGCGGCCCCATGAAACGCTATCTCGATTACCTCTGGCCGATCATCGGGCTCGTCGCGGTCGTCTGGTCCGTCGAGCTTCTGTGGAGCAAGCTCAAGGCCGAGGCCGGCTCGGACGCCACCATCGAGGCCCTGCTCCAGAACGCCAATCTCTGGCAGAGCATCAAGATCATCGCCCACCGCATCGGCCACAAGATCGCGGTGATCCCGCCCGACGCCTTCTTCCACGCCGCGCTCGCCACCCTCGTCGCCTACGCGGCGCTGGCCTGGTACGACCGCATCGCCCTGATGCATCTGGGCAAGGAGAAGGGCATCTCCTGGTTCTACGTCTCGCTCTGCTCCTTCGTGACCTACGCGCTCTCGCACAATATCGGCGCCTCGGTCTTCTCGGGCGGCATGGTGCGCTACCGGGCCTATACCGCGAAGGGGCTGACGGCCGCCGAGGTGGCGATGCTGATCGCGCTGTGCTCCTTCACCTTCGCCTTCGGGACGCTGCTGATGCTGGGCTTCGTGCTGGTCTACGAGCCGCAGATCCTGCATCCGCTGGAGCGGCTGTCGAAATGGTTCGCGATCAGCGACCGCACCGCCCGCCTCATCGGCGTCGGCATGCTCGCCTTCGTCGCGCTCTACACCATCGGCTCCTGGCTCGGCTTCAGGCCGCTCAGGATCGGCAAGTTCGAGATCATCTATCCGCGGCTGCGCATCGTCGCCCGGCAATATCTCGCCGCGCCGCTGGAGCTCGCCGGGGCGGCCGGCATCATCTATTTCGCCCTGCCGGAGCAGGGCAATCCGGGCTTCATGATCGTGCTTGGCGCCTTCCTGCTCTCCTTCTCGGCCGGGCTGCTCAGCCAGGTTCCGGGCGGCGTCGGCGTGATGGAGGCGGTCTTCCTGGCGGTGATGCCCGGCGTGCCGGCGCCGGCCGTCTTCGCGGCGCTGCTGATCTGGCGGCTGTTCTACCTGATCCTGCCGCTGGTGATCTCGCTGCCGATCGTCATCGCCTTCGAGCGCGCCCAGCTCAAGCGCAACACCCGCATCGCCGCGCCGCCCTGACGGCCGCGCCTTAACCGCGCCGGGGCGCGGGCCGCTTCAGCGCGATCGTCGCGGCGCCGAACATCAGCGCGGCGCCCACGGCCTCGGACAGGCCGAAAGGCTCCTCCAGCACCGCCACCCCGACGCCGACGGCGACGGCCGGGCTGACGAAGGCGTAGAGGCCGGCCCGGAAGGCGCCCCAGTCCCGCAGCAGCCGCATATAGATGGTGAAGCCCATCAGCGAGCCGCCGATGACGAGGAAGGCGACGCAAGGCAAGACCGGCCATTGCGCCAGCGCGGCGAAATCGGCGCTTCCCACCCTCTCGACGGCGAAGGACACCGCCGACAATCCGATGCCGCCGATCAGCGTCTGCCAGCCAGCGAGGGTCAGCGTCGGCATGGTGCCCGCGATCGGCCGCGAGAGCACTGCGCCGGTGCAGTAGAACAGCGTCCCGGCTGCGACCGCGGCGAGCCCGATCGCCTCCTGCGGGTCGCCCTGCACGGCGGACAGCCCGCCCAGCGCCCGCGTCGCGAACAGGAAGCCGAGCCCGACCGTGCCGAGCCCGATGGCGGCGAGCTTGCGCCCGTCGATCGGCTCCTTCTCGATCGCGCGGCTCGCCAGCAGGGTGAAGATCGGGATCGTCGCGAAATTGACGATGGCGGCGAGCCCGGTCGGCGCATGGGCCGTGCCCCAGAACAGCAGGGTGTAATTGGCGGTGTTGAGCAGCAGGGCCGTGCCGACCAGCCGCGGCCAGGCGCCGGCCGGCACCTTCGGCATGTCGCGCCCGGCCCAGAGCAGCATCAGCACGCCCGCGATCGTGAAGCGGACGGCCGCCAGGAACACCGGGGGCACATGCGTGCCGCCGACCTTGACCGGCAGCCAGGTCAAGCCCCAGACGAGGCACATCACGGCGAAGAGGACGGCGTTCCGGCTCATGCCCGTCGCTTAGCCGCCGCGCGCCGCGCTGACCATTGCGCGGCAGGCATCGGGGGGCCGTGGAAAGCGGAGGCGTCTCCCCGTCAGCGCGCCGGCGCCAACGCTCCTCGCTATAGAAGCTAGAGTATCGGACTGAATACCGCACGCGGCACGGCAACCGCCATTCCGGTTCCGTACGGAAGCACCACCGTCATTCCGGGGCATGGCGAAGCCATGAGCCCGGAACCCAGAACCGATGCGCTTTGTCGGGAAGTCGGTCGATCGGGTGATGCCGTCTCGATTCGGGCCATCGGTTCTGGGTTCCGGGCTCGGGCCTTGCGGCCCGCCCCGGAATGACGGTGGCGGATCAAGCGCCGATACCGACAGCCCGGGCGAAGCGCGTACGATGTTCAGTCCGGCGTTCTAGACGCTGCCGACCGTCTTCAGCCGCGCGCGCGGATGGATCTCGCCCTGCGACAAGACCGGGGTCTCGCGGCGGAAGCGCTCGATGATCTGGCGGGCGAAGGGCCGCGCCATGCCGGAGGTGACGAGCGCCGGCATCTCGCCGATGCGCGCCGCCTCCTCGAACCTGTCGCGGACATGGCGGACGAATTCCTGCAGCCGCGAGGGCTGCATGGCGAGATGACGGTCCTCGCCCTGGCCGATGATCGACTCGGCGAAGACGCTTTCCCAGGCCGAGGAGAGCGTGATGATCGGCAGCACGCCGTTGGGGTCGGAGAACTGCGCGCAGATCTGCCGCGCCAGCCGGACGCGGACATGCTCGGCGATGTCGCGCGGGTTCTTGATCCCGCCCGAGACCTCGGCGATGCCTTCGATGATCGTGCCCAGGTCGCGGATCGAGATGCGCTCGGCCAGCAGCAATTGCAGCACGCGCTGGATGCCGGTGGTCGAGATCTGGTGCGGCACGATCTCCTTGACCAGGTCGGCATGGTCCTTCGGCAGTTCGCGCAGCAGCTTCTGCACCTCGGCATGCGAGAGCAGCTCCGGCATGTTCGACTTCAGCACCTCGGTCAGATGCGTCGAGATCACGGTCGCGGCGTCGACCACCGTGTAGCCGCGCAACTGCGCCTCGTCCTGCAGCGCCGCGTCGATCCAGGTGGCGGGCAGGCCGAAGGTCGGCTCCAGCACGTTGTGGCCGGGCAGGTTCACCGTGCCGCCCATCGGGTCCATCGCCATGTACTGGCCGGCATAGACGATGCCGTGCCCGGCATCGATCTCCTTGATCTTGATATAGTAATGGTTCGCCTCGAGCTGGACGTTGTCGACGATGCGCACGGCCGGCATCACAAAGCCGAGCTCGGCCGCGAGCTGGCGCCTCAGCGCCCGGACCTGGTCGGTCAGCCGGTCCTGCCCGCCCGCCGCGTTGACCAGCGGCAGCAGCGCATAGCCGATCTCGATCTTGAGCTCGTCCATCCTGAGCAGGTCGTTCAGCGTCTCCTCGCGCGGCGTGCCGTCGGCCGCGACCGTGCCGCCCGCCTGCGCCGCGCCGGCCAGCGCCTCCTCGGCGGCGCGCGCCTTGGCGGCCCGGCCGAAGCGGTGGGCGAGGAAGCCGGCCCCGGCCGCCAGCAGCAGGAAGGGCATCATCGGGATGCCGGGCAGGATCGCGATCAGCAGCATCACCGCAGCCGACATGCCGAGCGCCTTGGGATAGCCGGAGAGCTGCCTGCCGAGCGCCTTGTCGGCGGCGCCGCGCACGCCGGCCTTCGAGACGAGCAGGCCGGCTGCGGTCGAGACGATCAGCGCCGGGATCTGGCTGACCAGCCCGTCGCCCACCGTCAACTGGGTATAGTTGTGCGCCGCCTGGCCGAAGCTTAAGCCCTGCTGGGCGACGCCGATGACGATGCCGCCGAGCACGTTGATGAAGGTGATCAGCAGGCCGGCGATGGCGTCGCCGCGCACGAATTTCGAGGCGCCGTCCATCGAGCCGAAGAAGGAGGATTCGTCCTCCAGCGCCTTGCGGCGGACCTTGGCGGTCTCCTGGTCGATCAACCCGGCGGAGAGATCGGCGTCGATCGCCATCTGCTTGCCGGGCATGGCGTCGAGGGTGAAGCGGGCGGCGACCTCGGCGATGCGGCCAGAGCCCTTGGTGATGACCACGAAGTTGACGATGATCAGGATGGTGAAGACGATCACCCCGATCACGAAATTGCCGCTCATCACGAAGCCGGCGAAGGCCTCGATGACATGTCCCGCCGCCGAGGTGCCCTCATGGCCATGGGCGAGGATGAGCCGCGTCGAGGCGAGGTTCAGCGCCAGCCGGAACATGGTGACGATCAGCAGCACCGTCGGGAAGGCCGAGAATTCCAGCGGCTCCTCGATGAACAGCGCGGTCATCAGCACCAGCACCGAGAGGATGATCGACAGCGCCAGCAGCAGGTCGAGCAGGATCGCCGGCATCGGGAAGATGAGCACCACCAGGATGCCCATGACGCCTACGGCGAGGAACAGGTCCGGCCGCTTGAACAGCTTGCCCAGCGCATCGCGGTCGGGAAGGTTGAAACCGCCTCCCTGGCCTGCCGTCACATCGGTCATCGACCGCCCCGCCCTCTCGCCGGCCCGCATCCGCGCACGGACGCCGCGCGCCCCGGAGCGGGGCGCCACCCGGCAATTCTTGCCGGGCATATGGTGAACGAAACGTTAAGTCGGGCGTTTCACCGCAGGGTCGGGCCCGCGATCTTGCACCGCGTCATGACATGGCGCGGTGCATCGCCATACTGGGGAACCCTCACGCGCTGCCTGGCGCGTCCACCCATCCGTTCCGCCGCCCTCCGCGCAGGCGCGGCCGCTCGGTCTTTGTTTCAATGCATTTTCTTCACGCGAACCGGTACCCCCTTCGCTCGAAAATGCTCCAGACAGGAGGAGGGCCCGTGACGGATTCGGCCCACACGGAGGCCGGCGGCCTCGTCGTCTCCACCGATGTGCCTTCCCGGCTCGACCGCCTGCCCTGGTCGCGCTTCCATGTGCTCGTGGTCGCCGCGCTCGGCATCACTTGGATCCTCGACGGGTTGGAGGTGACGCTGGCCGGCGCTGTCTCCGGCGCGCTGAAGGAGAGTCCCGTCCTGCGGTTCAGCAATGCCGATGTCGGCCTGGCCGGCGCCGCCTATATCGCCGGGGCCGTGCTCGGCGCCGTCTTCTTCGGCTGGCTGACCGACCGGCTCGGCCGCAAGAAGCTCTTCACCGTCACCGTGCTGGTCTATCTCGCGGCGACGGCCGCCACCGCCTTCTCCTGGAATCTCTGGAGCTTCCTGGTCTTCCGTTTCCTCACGGGGATGGGCATCGGCGGCGAATACACGGCGATCAACTCGACGATCCAGGAGCTGATCCCCGCCCGGATGCGCGGTTGGACCGATCTGGTCATCAACGGCTCCTTCTGGGTCGGGGCGGCGCTCGGCGCGATCGGCGCCATCGTCCTGCTCGACCCCGCCCATATCGACCCCGAGCATGGCTGGCGCCTCGCCTTCCTCATCGGTGCCGGGCTCGGCCTCGTCATCCTCGTCCTGCGGCAATGGATTCCCGAAAGCCCGCGCTGGCTGGTCAGCCACGGCCACCCCGAGCGCGCCGCCGCGATCGTCTCCGAGATCGAGCGCCGCGCCGGCTTCACGCCGCCGGCGGGCGAGGCCCTCGCCCTCACCCGGCTGCGCCCCCGCGCCGCCACGCCGCTCGGCGAGGTCTTCCGCGCCCTGTTCCTGGTGCATCGCGACCGGGCGCTGGTCGGCCTCGCGCTGATGGTCTCGCAGGCCTTCTTCTACAATGCGATCTTCTTCACCTACGCGCTGATCCTGACCGATTTCTACAAGGTGCCTTCGCAGGCGATCGGCTGGTTCATCCTGCCCTTCGCCGCCGGCAATTTCCTCGGGCCCCTGCTCCTCGGCCGGCTGTTCGACAGCCTGGGCCGCCGCGTCATGATCGCCGCGACCTACGCCCTCTCCGGCCTGCTGCTGACCGGCACCGGCTATCTGTTCTGGCGGGACTGGCTCACCGCCTCGCAGCTCACGCTGTGCTGGAGCGTCGTCTTCTTCTTCGCCTCGGCGGCGGCGAGCTCGGCCTATCTCACCGTCTCCGAGACCTTCCCGGTCGAGATGCGGGCGCTCGCCATCGCCGTGTTCTACGCGATCGGCACCGGCGCGGGCGGCATCGCCGGCCCCTGGCTCTTCGGCATCCTGATCGACACAGGCTCGCGCGGCAGCGTCTTCGGCGGCTATCTGCTCGGCGCGGCGCTGATGCTGGCGGCGGCCCTGATCGCCGCCCGCTTCGCCGTCCGGGCGGAGCGCAAGCCGCTGGAGAGCGTGGCCCGGCCGCTCAACGCCGTGGATTGACGCGCTGCCCGCGCGGCTAACCATTCCCGGCGAAAAACCGCGAATTGGAACAACGGGTCATTTAAATGTATTACTCCTTGCCTGCATTCTGCTCCTATTGAATGCAACGGTGCGATGTGACGAAGACAATCTGGAGGCCGTCGTGGACAGACGCTCGTTCCTGATGACATTGGTCGGTGGCCTTGCCGCGGCCGGACTTGGCGGCGTCGCCGCCGCCGAAGCGGCTCAGCCGGCCCGGCCCGTGCGGCCGGAAGGCGCGCCCAAGGACGCCGAGGCCGTTCCGGCCGAGACGAAGGAGGCGCTGGACAAGTCCGACGCCGAATTCAGCCAGTACTATTACTACCGCCGGCCGCGCTATTACGCCCGACCGCGCTACTATTACCGCCCGCGCTATTACTACCGGCCGCGCTACTACGCCCGGCCGCGCTATTATTATCGCCGGCGCTACTGGTAAGCCGTTTCCGGGTCAGGCCGCGCTGATGCGGGCCTGACCCGGCTCCGCCACGGCGATGCCGGCGGCGGTATACTCGCTGAGCTTGTTGCGCAGCGTGCGGATCGAGATGCCCAGGATCTTGGCGGCATGGGTCCGGTTGCCGAGGCAGTGGTCGAGCGTATCGAGGATCAATTCGCGCTCGACATCGGCGACGGTGTGCCCCACCAGCGAGCGCGTCATCGCCTCCGCCGTCTGCGCCGCCCGCCCCGCCGCGTCCCGCGATCCGGCTGCGGCCGGCGCCAGCGCCTCCCCCTCCGGCGTCAGCACCGCCGAAGCGGCGATCTCCGGCCCGCTGGCGAGCAGCACCGCCCGGTGCATCGTATTCTCCAGCTCGCGCACATTGCCGCGCCAGGCGTTGCCGAGCAGCAGCTTGCGCGCATCCGCCGCGATCGGCCGCTGCGGCAGCCCGTTCAGCTCCGCGTATTTCCGGGCGAAATGCTCCGCCAGCGCCAGGATGTCGCCCGGCCGCTCGCGCAGCGCCGGCAGGCGCAGATGCACGACGTTGAGCCGGTAGAGCAGGTCTTCGCGGAAGGTCCCGTCTCGTACAGCCTCGGCAAGGTTGCGGTTCGATGTCGCGACGATGCGGATATCGACCTTGACCGGCTGCGTGCCGCCGACCCGGTCGATCATGCGCTCCTGCAGGGCGCGCAGCAGCTTGGCCTGGAGGCGGACATCCATCTCGGAGATCTCGTCGAGCAGCAGCGTGCCGCCATGGGCCTCCTCGAACTTGCCGATGCGCCGGGCGATGGCGCCGGTGAAGGCGCCCTTCTCATGGCCGAACAGTTCGGATTCGAGCAGGTTGTCGGGAATGGCGGCGCAGTTCACCGCGACGAAGGGCTTGTCCTTGCGTCCCGATTTCTGGTGCAGATGGCGCGCGATCACCTCCTTGCCGGTGCCGCTCTCACCGGTGACGAGCACCGGCGCCTCCGAGCGCGCGATCTGCTGGGCGAGCTGCACGACCCGCTCCATCGCAGGATCGCGCCAGATCAGGCTCGACTGGTCGGCGGCGACCGCCTCCAGCACCGCCGCGATCAATTCCGGGTCGGGCGGCAGCGGCACGTATTCGCGCGCGCCGGCCTGGATCGCGGCGACCGCCGCGCGCGTATCGGTCGAGGTGCCGCAGGCGACGACGGGCGTGCGGATGCGCTCGGCCTCGAGCGCCGCGACATAGGCCGCGATCGGCTGCGCGACGTCGATCATCAGCAGGTCGGCACCCTTGGCGCGCAGCACCGCCAGGGTCTGCTCGAGCCCCTCCGTATGGGTGACGGCGGCGCCATGCGCCATCGCGATCCTGGCCGCGGCGATGATCTGTCCCTTGAGACCGCCGGCGATGATGAGGCGCATGGCTCAGGTCCTTCTGCTTGCGATTTCTTTGGAGACGAACCGGGCGTCAGGACCCGTTTGAAAATTCGTCAGGGCGTGTCGAGACTGGGGATTTTGCGAGCATCGGAGCGGAGCGTACTTTACGTACGTGAGCACCGAAGCGCAGCAAGACCCCAGTCGCAGACCGCCATCACGAATTTGCAAACGGGTCCTCACCGGTCCGCCTTGATGATTTCCGTCATGGTCACGCCGAGCCGGTCCTCGACGACGACGACCTCGCCGCGGGCGACCAGCCGCTCGTTGACGAAGATGTCGATCGCCTCTCCGACGCGCCGGTCGAGCTCCAGCACCGTGCCGGGCACGATCTGGAGCAGGTCGCCGACCGCGACCCTGGAGGAGCCGAGCACGGCCGAGACCGTCACCGGCACGTCGAAGACCTGTTCCAGATCCTCCGCCGTCTTGACCGGGACCGGGCCCGAGCGCGCCACCGACATGTCGTTCTGGTCGAACGACAGATCGGTCTGGCTCAGCGGCGGCAGGTTGAGATCGTTCTCCTGGCTCATGATTCAGACCTTCATTGCCCGGGGCCGCTGCCGCCGGGGAAAACGCTGGCGACCGCCTGCTCGATCAGCGCCGAGAGCCGCTCGCCATCCATCACGAAGCCGCCATCGGCCCATTCGATCCGCCCGTCGCCGGGGCGGATGTCGGGCTCGCCCAGCACCATCAGCCGGCCGGTGAAGCCCTGCTCCCGCACCAGCCGCTGGACCAGCTCCTCGGCCGCCTCGACCGACGCCTCGTTGACGCGCACGACCAGATGCGGCGCCTGGCGGGCATGGCCGATGCAGTCGCGCACCGCCTGCGCCAGCGCCGCCATCGGCTTTTCGGCGAGCGCCGCGCCGGCGAGGGCGCGCGCCGCGGCGAGCGCGACCTCGGCCGCCTGCGCCTCGATCGCGGCCATGCGCGCGGCCTCCAGCGCGAAGAGCCGTTCGGCCGAGCGGGCGAGCTGGCCGGCGAGCCCGTTGAACTGGGCCTCGGCCTCGCGCCGCCCCTGCTCCTGGCCGGCCTGGAAGCCCTCGGCGCGCGCGGCCTTGAGGTCCGCCTCGCTGGCGGCCTTGCGGCTGCCCTCGCGGAAATCCGTGCCGAACATGAATTTCGTCGCGCTCGCCATCTCAGTACACCAACTCGTCTTCGGAATTGCCCTTGGAGAGCACGATCTCGCCCTTGTCGGCGAGGTCCTTCGTCATCTGGACCAGCTTGGTCTGCGCCTCGTCGACCTCCTTGAGGCGCAAGGGGCCGAGCCCCTCCATGTCATCCTGCATGTTCTTGGCGGCGCGCTGGGACATCGCGCCGAAGAAGAACTCGCGCATCGGCTGGCTCGCCCCCTTGAGCGCGCGCGCCAGCACATCCTTGTCGACCTGCCGCATCAGCGTCTGCAGGCCGGCGGGGTCGAGCTTGGCGAGGTCCTCGAAGGTGAACATCAGGGCGCGGATGCGTTCGGCCGCCTCCTGGTTGGAAGCGTCGAGCGCCGAGAGGAAGCGGATCTCGGTCTGGCGGTCGAAGCCGTTGAAGATCTCGGCCATCATCTCGTGCGGGTCGCGCCGGCGCGTCTGGGTCAGGGTCGAGACGAATTCGGTGCGAAGCGTGTTCTCGATATGGTCGAGCGCTTCCTTCTGCACCGATTCCAGGCGCAGCATCCGGCCGACCACCTCGATCGAGAGATCGTTGGGCAGGTTGCGCAGCACGTTGGCGGCATGGTCCGGCCGGATCTTGGAGAGGATCACGGCGATGGTCTGCGGGTATTCGTTCTTGAGGAAGTTCGCGAGCACGGAAGCGTCGATATTGCCGAGCTTCTGCCACATGTTGCGGCCGGCCGGCCCGCGGATCTCCTCCATGATCAGCGCCACCTGATCGCTGGGCAGGATCTTCTCCAGCAGCGAGATGGTGCGGTCGAAGGAGCCGGTGACGGCGCCGGCGCTGGAGAGCTTGCCGACGAAATCCAGCATCAGCCGCTCGACCTCGTCGGCATCGACCGTGCCGAGCTCGGCCATGGCGCGGGTGATGATGCGGATCTCGTCGTCGTCGAACTCCTGCCAGATCGTCCGGCCATGATCCTCGCCGAGCACCAGCAGGATGACCGCCGCGCGCTGCGGCCCGGTCATCTGCTCGATGCTGGTATTGCCGAAGCCGCCGCCCTCGACCCCTGTCGGGAGGCCGGTGCTGCGCGTCGCGATGGAGCGTGTCTCTGCCATGGTTCAGCGGCCCGTCACGCCGGTGACTTCTCATGGATCCAGCTCCGCAGCACCGCGACCGAATCGGCCGGGTTCTGGGCGACGAGCGCGCCGATCTTCTCGACCGACTGCGCCTTGAGCTGGCCCTTGACCTGGGCGATGGCGAGCATCCGCTCGGACGGCATCTCGACCTCGGCGGGAACGACCTCGCCATTGGGGCCGACCGTGGCGACGGCGCGGCCGGGAGCGGCCGGATCGCCGGTGGCCTCGCTGTCGGGAGCAAGGAGCGCGCCGTTGCGCATGAAGCTGGGGATCGGCCGCGCCGTCAGGCCGTTGTCGGAGGCGAGGACCTGCTTCAGCAGCGGCCGCACCACCGTCATCAGCACCATCAGCGTCAGCAGCGAGATGACGCCGAGCTCGGCGAAACGCACCAGATCCTCGCGGCTGAAGGACATGAGCTGCTGCATCAGCGTCTGTTCGGTCAGGTCGCCCGGCGGCTGCGGCGCCTCGGCGAAGCGCAGATTGACGACCTCGACCTTGTCGCCGCGATTCTGGTCGAAGCCGACCGCGGTGCGCACCAGCTCGCCGATCCGGTCCAGCTCCTCGTTTGCGCGCGGCTGGTAGGCGAGCTCGCCGTTCTGGCCGCGGCTGTAGTTGCCGTCGACGAGCACGGCGACGGAGAGCTTCCTGATCCGCCCGCCCTCCTGCAATTCGGTGCGGGTCGTCTTGGAGATCTCGTAGTTCACCACCTCCTCGTTCTTCGAGGAGGTGTCGCGCTGGTTCTGCTGCGCCCCTTGCGTCTGCTGGGCACCGGGCAGCTCATTGCCGACGGTGACGGTGCCGTTGCCCGGCTCCGCCGTGGCCGAGGCCTCGGTGCGGTTCTGGCTGGAGCGCACGACGCGGCTCTCGGGGTCGAAGCTCTCCGAGCGGCTCTCGATCCGGTTGGCGTCGAGCGTGGCCGAGACCTGCACGCGCGCCCGGCCATAGCCGACCACGCCGGCGACGATGTCCTCGACCTGCGCCTTGATGCGCTTCTCGATCGCGGTCTGGCGCTCGTCGAGGCCGAGCCCGAGCAGGTTCTGCTCATCGCGGGCGCCGTCGGCGAGCAGGCGGCCGCGCTCGTCGACGATCGAGACGCGCTCGGGCTTCAGCCCGTCGACGGCGGAGGCGACGAGATGGCGCACCGCCCGGACCTGGGCGGCGTCGAGATCGCCGGCGAGCTTCAGCGCGATCGAGGCGCGCGGCGCCTCGCGGTCGCGCTCAAACAGGCGTCGCTCCGGGATGACCAGGTGCACGCGCGCCGACTGCACCCGGCTGATCGAGCGGATGGTGCGCGAGAGCTCGCCTTCCAGCGCGCGCAGATGGTTGATGTTCTGGACGAAGCTGGTCGAGGAGAAGGCGTCGCCCTTGTCGAAGATCTCGTAGCCGACGCCGCCGCCGGCCGGGATGCCCTTGCCGGCGAGGTCGAGTCGCAGGCGCGGCACGTCGTCCTTCGGCACCAGCACGGTCTGCCCGTCGCCGCGCAATTCGTATCTGATGCCGCGCGCGTCGAGATCCTTGAGGATCGCGCTGACGTCCTGGCTCGACAGATCGGCGAACAGCACGCTCATCGCCGGCTGCGACATGCGGAACATGACGAAGCCGAAGAA
>Ga0180223_1001765_pt1 | contig 15156 bp, 11 predicted proteins | sample eDN5th30CKraftOP_FD_151337 | JGI IMG/M metagenome (GOLD analysis project Ga0180223, IMG submission 151337) | Enriched Organic Plus compost microbial communities from Emeryville, California, USA - eDNA 5th pass 30_C Kraft OP (version 2) (version 2) ...
ACAAAACCGGCGAATACGGCATCCGCATCGAGAACCTGGTGCTGGTGATCGAAGCGCCGGCCGTGCCGGGGGCCGAGAAGCCGCTCAATGCCTTCGAGACGCTGACGCTCGCGCCGATCGACCGCCATCTGATCGCGCTGGACCTGATGACGCCGGACGAAATCGCGTGGCTCGACGCCTATCACGCGCGCGTCGCAACGACGCTGTCGCCGCTGGTCGGTGCGCAGGCGAAACAATGGCTTGCCGATGTGACCCGGCCCCTCGGCACTTAGGGAATACGCTGCCGGCCCCGGCAGCCCATCGCGACACAACCGTAACAAACAGACGCTACAACCAGCCCAATTAACGAAAGACGTCCGTGCTCAGCCCCAACCCGACTGACGACAGCACAACCCGCGCCGAGTCCGGTGCGCCGTGGCGTGTGCTGATCCTGCTGATGGCGGTGACCGGGACCGGCGCGCTCGCGACCAACATCCTCGTGCCCGCCGTTCCCGGTCTGGCGCAGAGCCTCAACAGCAATCCCGCCGTCGTCCAGTACACGATCTCCCTGTTCATCCTGGGCCTCGGCACCGCGCAGCTCGTGCTCGGTCCACTCTCCGACCGCATCGGCCGCCGCCGCGTGATGCTGGGCGGACTGACATTGTTTGCCGTCACCAGCGCCGCCGCCATCTTCGCGAGCACGATCGAGCAACTGATCGTCGCCCGGCTGTTCCAGTCCTTCGGCGCGGCGACGGGCGTGGTGGTCGGACGCGCCATCATCCGCGACCTGGTGGGTCGCGATCAGACCGCATCGCTGCTCAGCCTGGTGACGACAGCGATGATCGTTTCGCCGCTGCTTGCGCCGGTGATCGGCGGCCTGATCGATACCGCCTTCGGCTGGCACGCGATCTTCATCGTGGTGGCGGCAACCGCCGTCATCCTGCTGATCTGGGTCATCCTTGTGCTTCCCGAAACGGCAAAGACCGTCGGCCAGCCCGGCGGCCTCTCGCAGTTCAAGGACGACGTCGCCACTCTCCTGCACACGCGCGCCTTCATCGGCTATGCGCTCACCGGCGCGCTGTCGTGCGGCCCGTATTACGTGTTCATCGGCGGCGTGCCACACTTCGCCATCAACATCCTCGGGCTGTCATCCGCCGAATATGGCCTCTGGCTGATCGCGCCATCGATCGGCTACATGATCGGAAACATGTTCTGCACGCGGCTGTCGGTGCGCTGGGGCATCGATCGCGTCATTCCGCTGGGCCTGACGCTGCTGATCTCGGGAACGCTGCTGGGCATCGTCGCGGTTGCCGTGGTGCCGCAGCAGCCGCGCTGGATCCTCGGCGCGCTGTTCATCGCCAACGCCGTGATGACGGTCGGCAACGGCATGGTGCTGCCGAACACGCTCGCCGGCGGCGTCAGCATCCGCCCTCGTGCGGCAGGCACCGCCGCGGGCATCAACGGCTTTGTCCAGATGACGCTGGGCGCCGGCATCGCCCAACTGTCGAGCTACATCGTGGTCGCATTCCCCAATGCCGAGGCGATCGTCGTGTTCTCGGCCATCACCTGCATTCTCAGCGCGACATTCTTCGCGCTGCTGGTCTGGCGCTATCGCGACCAGGACAGGCCGGCCGACTGACGGGACCCGTTCTCGCTCGCTTCCCCGTCTCCGCATCGGGCGGGCGACGGAACCCGGCCGCTCCTCATTGCGTTATGTCTTCTGACAAACAAACATGAGGCGACGCCAATGCTCGGCACGATCCTGATTGTTGTTTTGATTCTTCTGTTGATTGGCGCCCTTCCCAACTGGGGTTACAGTTCCGGCTGGGGCTATGGTCCCGGCGGAGGGCTGGGCGTGATCCTCATCATCGTGGTCATTCTCGTGCTGATGGGACGGATATAATTTGGGTTCAGATAAGATACGTTGCTCTGATCAAAAAAACTCGGCGCCCAACCTCCCCTTGAAAAGGGAAGGTCGACTGCGAAGCAGTCGGGAGGGGATCATTACGGCCTTACCACTTTGGAAACTTCGAGACCCCCTCCCCAACCCTCCCCCTTTCAGGGGGAGGGAGACGGAGAGTCAGCATCAACTCACGCCTTCACGCCGACAAGCTCAAACCACTCATCCTCGGTGAGCACGTTCACCCCCGCCTCGCGCGCCTTGTCGAGCTTTGATCCCGCGCCGGGGCCGGCGACGACATAGTCCGTCTTTTTCGACACCGAGCCTGCGACCTTGGCGCCGAGACGCTCGGCCATCGCCTTGGCTTCGTCGCGGGTCATCTTCTCCAGCGCGCCGGTGAACACCACCGTCTTGCCGGCGACCACCGTGTCCCGCGCCGTCTCCGCCATCGGGGTGATGCTGATCTCTTTCAGCAGCTGATCCACCACCTCGCGATTGTGCGGCTCCTTGAAGAATTCGACGATCGCCATCGCAACCACATCGCCGATGCCGCCGATGGTCGTCAGCTCGACGAAGGCATCGCTGTCCGGCCCCTCCCCCGCCGCTTCCATCCCTGCGATGAACGCGTCGATCGCGCCGTAGTGGCGCGCGATCAGCTTGGCATTGGTCTCGCCGACATGGCGGATGCCGAGCGCATAGATGAAACGGTTGAGCGGGATCGTGCGGCGCTCATCGATGGCAGCAAACAGATTGCGCACCGAGGTCTCGCCATACCCCTCCCATTCGATCAGCTTTTTCTCCGCCCTGGCGTCGCGCTCGCGCAACGTGAAAATGTCGGCCGGGGATTTGATCAGCCCGCTCTCATAAAATGCCTGGATCTGCCGCTCGCCCAGTCCTTCGATGTCGAACGCATTGCGCGACACGAAATGGCGCAGCCGCTCCACCTGCTGCGCCGGGCAGATCAGGCCGCCGGTGCAGCGGCGCACCGCCTCGCCTTCCTCTCGCACGGCATGGCTGCCGCAGATCGGGCACACCGTCGGAAACTTGAAGGGATGCGCACCCTTCGGCCGCTTCTCCAGCACGACGCCGACCACCTGGGGGATCACGTCGCCGGCGCGCTGGATGATCACCGTGTCGCCGACCCGCACATCCTTGCGCGCGATCTCATCCTCATTGTGCAGCGTCGCGTTCTGCACCACCACGCCGCCGACGGTGACCGGCGCAAGCTTCGCCACCGGCGTCATCGCCCCGGTGCGGCCGATCTGGATATCGATCGCGTTGAGCACCGTGGTCGCCTGCTCCGCCGGAAACTTGTGCGCCAGCGCCCAGCGCGGGCTGCGCGAGACAAAGCCGAGACGCTCCTGCAGCGCCAGATCGTTCACCTTGTAGACGACGCCATCGATATCGTAGTCGAGCGAACCGCGCTTGAGCTCGATATCGTGATGGAACGCCAGCATCGCCTCGACCGAGTCACATACCTTCGTCAATGGATTGGTCTTGAAGCCGGCATGGCCGAACCAGCCGATCATGCCGGCCTGGGTGTCCGCCGGCATGCTGCTCATCTCGCCCCAGGCGTAAGCGAAGAAATGCAACGGCCGCGACGCGGTGATCGACGCATCCTTCTGGCGCAGCGAACCCGCGGCCGAGTTGCGCGGATTGGCGAATACCGTATCGCCCGCCTCGGCCTGCCGCTTGTTGAGGTCAAGGAAGGCCGCCTTGGTCATATAGATCTCGCCGCGCACCTCGCAGACAGCCGGCACCTCGCCCTTGAGCCTGTGCGGAATGTCCTTGAGCGTGCGCACATTCGCCGTGACGTCCTCGCCCTCGAAGCCATCGCCGCGCGTCGCGCCATAGACCAGCTCGCCGCCCTCGTAGCGCAGCGACATCGAGAGCCCGTCGATCTTGGGTTCGGCGACAAACAGCGGTGTCTGCTCCAGGCGCAGGAAGCGCTGCACGCGCTCGACGAATTCCTTGATGTCGTCGTCGCTGAATCCGTTGTCGAGCGACAGCATCGGCACGGCGTGGCGGATCTTCCTGAAGCGGCCGCCGACGGCCGTACCGACTTTCTTTGACGGCGAATCCGAGCGGATCAGTTCGGGAAAGCGCGCCTCGATTTCGTTGTTGCGCTTGCGCAGCGCATCATAGTCGGCATCGGACACCGTCGGCGCATCGTCGGCATAGTAACGCTTGTCGTGCCCGGCGATCTCGTCAGCCAGCCGCTTCAGCTCCGCCCTGGCCTGAACTTCGGTCAGATCGGCAACGGGACTATTTGATGTATCGCGGCTTGCCATGCTGGTCTCTGCCTGCTCAGACGAGAATGGACGTCAGTTCGCAGCGGCCTTGATCAGCCGCTCGGCGGCGGCGCGCGCCTCGGCGGTGATCTCGGCGCCCGCGAGCATCCGCGCGATCTCCTCGCGGCGGCGCTCCTCGGCGACTTCCGTCACCCGCGTCGCGACGCGCTTGCCCTTGGGCACAGCGTCCTTGCTGATGAGATAATGCCGTCCAGCCCTTGCCGCGACCTGCGGCGCATGGGTCACCGTCACCACCTGCACCTTGTTCGCCAGCCGCGCGAGCCGCACGCCGATGGCGTCCGCCACCGCGCCGCCGACGCCGCTGTCGATCTCGTCGAAGATCAGCGTCGGCGCAGAGCCGCGGTCCGCCAGCACGACCTTCAGCGCCAGCAGGAAGCGCGAGAGTTCGCCGCCCGAGGCGACCTTCATCATCGGCCCCGGCCGCGTGCCCGGATTGGTCCGCACCCAGAATTCGACACGGTCGATGCCATGCGGGCCGGCGGCATCCGCTTCGCTGACGATCTCGGTGATGAACTCCGCATGCTCGAGCTTGAGCGGCTTGAGCTCGCCGTTCACCGCCTTGTCGAGCGCCGCCCCGACCTTGCGCCGTTTGGCGGAGAGCGCGGCAGCTGCGGCGCGAAACCTTGCCTCGGCCTCCTGCGCGGCTTTCTCCAGCGCGGCGAGGCGCTCGCTGCCGGCATCGATCAGCGCGAGGTCATTGCGATAGCGCGCAGCCAGCGCCGCAAGCGCATCGACCGGCGAATTGTATTTGCGCCCGGCGGCGCGCAGCGCGAACAGCCGCTCTTCGATCCGCTCGAGCTCGTGGGGATCATAGTCGGTCGCCCGCAGCGCCGCTTCGATATGCAGGCGCGCATCGTCGAGCGCGACCAGCGCCGCATCGAAAGCCTTGACGATCGGATCGACGAGGTCCGGCATCTGGGCGCTGCGGCGCTCCAGCCGGCGGATGGCTCCCGACAATTCCGGCCCCGGCGCTTTCGCGCCAGCGACGGTCTCGTGCGCATCGCGCAGGTCTTCGGCGATCTTTTCCGACTGCATCATCAGCGTGCGGCGCGCCGCCAGCGTCGCTTCCTCGTCGGGCTCCGGCCTGAGCTTGTCGAGCTCGTCGGCGGCGTGGCGCAGCCAGTCGGCTTCCTTCAGCGCGCGCTCGATCTCGGCGCGGTGCGCGTTGGCCTCTTCCGCACGCGAGCGGCGCTCGGCCCACAGGCGCTCCACCTCCTGCGCCTCCGCTTCGATACCGCCAAAGGCATCGAGCAGACGGCGGTGCATGGCGGTATCGACCAGCGCCCGGTCGTCATGCTGGCCATGGATCTCCACCAGCGCCGCGCCGATGCTGCGCAGCACCTGCACACTCACCGGCTGGTCGTTGATGAAGGCGCGGGTGCGCCCGTCGGCGAGCTGCACACGGCGCAGGATCAGATCGTCGTCGGAGGGAATGTCATTGGCCTCCAGCAGCGCGCGGGCCGGATGGCGGCGGGCGACATCGAAGGCGGCGATCACCTGCCCCTGCTCCTGCCCCTCGCGCACCAGCGCGGCATCGCCCCGGCCGCCAAGCGCCAGCGCGAAGGCATCGAGCAGGATGGATTTGCCGGCGCCGGTCTCGCCCGTCAGCACCGCAAGGCCGCCGGCGAAATCGAGGTCGAGCCGGTCGATCAGGACGATATCGCGAATGGAAAGCTGGGTGAGCATGGCAACCGTCGTACCACTGGCACGCTGTCAGGCGAAGGTGACACCCGTTAGAGCATTTTCCGGAAAAGTGGACACCGGCTTTCCGCAGAAAATGCGATCAAAAAAAGAAACCGGAGCGCCCTGCGCAAGCGCGGACTTCGAACTTCAGGCGGATCGTCAGAGCACGATGTTCCGACGATTCGCTACTATCAAAGACGCCGATGGCCGGGACAAGCCCGGCCATGGTCACGACATTGAACGCCCGTCAGACCTGACGCGGTGTCAGCCCAGCCCGACCTTCTTGAACGCGCGGCTGATCCAGGACGACTTGTTCTCGGCCGGCTCCAGGCCGCCGCTCCTCACGAGAGCATAGGCATCCTTGTACCACTGGCTGTCCGGGAAATTGTGACCGAGCACGGCGGCGGCGGTCTGCGCCTCCTGGACGATGCCGAGCGTCATATAGGCCTCGGTGAGACGCATCAGCGCCTCTTCCACATGGCGGGTGGTCTGATACTGGGTGACGACCACCTTGAAGCGGTTGATCGCGCCGGTGTAGTCGCGGTTGTCCATGTAGTAACGGCCGACGATCATTTCGCGCGCGGCGAGTTGGTCGCGGGCGAATTCCATCTTCTTGCGCGCGGCCACCGCATATTCGGTGTTCGGGTATTTCCGCACCACCTCGTTGAGCTGGGAAATCGCCTTCTCGGTGCGGTCCTGGTCGCGCGACGCATCGGGAATCTGATCGTAATACGCGGCGCCGATCAGGTATTGCGCATAGGCGGCGTCGGGGCTGCCGGGATGCAGCGAGATATACCGCCGCGCCGCCGTGATGGTCTCTTCGTACTGACCCGCCTCATAGTTGGCATAGGCCGACATGATCAGCGACTTGCGCGCCCATTCGGAATAGGGGTGCTGGCGGTCGACTTCCTCGAATTTCTTGGCCGCGTCGCGGACCTGCTTCTTTTCGTTCAGCATGAACAAGCCCTCGTTGTAGAGCTTGTCCGCCGGCTCGTCGGGAGGCAGCTTGTCCTTGTCGCCGAACAGACTGCAGGCGCCCAGTTGAACCGCGACCACAGCCAGCAAGGCCAGCTGGACCAGCGGATGCCGAGGGCGCGCCGAGCGTTCGAGTCTTCCGGAGAGATCAGCCATCGTTGAGAAAATTCCGTCCCCTCTGCAGCAGGTTTACCTGCCGATGGCCATCCCAAATGGCCACGATAGTCTGACTAGCTGATAATCAGCAGCCCGGCCAAGCGTCTAGGGGCACATTCGGCCCGCAATGTGGCGGTCTGGGCAAACCTCAGGAGACATCAGGCCCATAAGCCGGCGCCACCAGACCCGTCGCGACCTCCGCATGGCCACGGCCACGCGGAACCGCATCGCCTTCCACAACCGTCCAGGCGCTGGAGTCCGCCAGCAGGGCCGACAGCACCTCGTGATTCAGCCGGTGGCCGCCACGGACCGAACGATACATGCCCAGCAGCGGCAGGCCGGCCAGCGCCAGGTCGCCGATCGCATCCAGGATCTTGTGGCGGACGAATTCATCGGGATAACGCAGGCCGTCCGCATTGAGGACGCGGTCCTCGCTGACCACCAGCGTGTTGTCGAGCGAGGCGCCGAGCGCGTAGCCCGCGCTCCACAGCCGCGAGACGTCCTTCATGAAACCGAATGTCCGCGCCCGCGCGACCTCCCGCCGGAAGCTGTCCGGATCGACGTCGAGCACGCGCATCTGCCGTCCGATCAAGGGATGATCGAAATTGATTTCCGCCTCGACCCGGAACCCCCGCGCCCAGGGCGCAAGCTCGCCGACAAGGCCATCACGGGCGATACGGACCGGCTTGAGGATCTTGATGAAGCGGCGCGGCGCATCCAGCGTCTCGATGCCGACCTGATCGATCGCGGCGACGAAATCGGCGGCGCTGCCGTCGAGGATCGGCGCTTCCGGGCCGTCCACCTCGATCAGGGCATTGTCGACGCTCATGCCGCGCAGCGCGGCAAGCACGTGCTCCACCGTCGACACCAGCGGACCCGACCGGTCGCCCAGCACGGTGGCGAGTTCGGTCGCCGTCACGGAATGGATATGAGCCTCGACCGCACAGTCGACGCGACCGACCATGCTGGTCCGGAGAAACCGATACCCGGTCTTCGCATCCGCAGGATGGAGGGTCATCGAGACTGGCTTGCCAGAATGAACCCCAACTCCCGTGACCGTGACCTGATCGCCAAGAGTGGTTTGCCGACCCAATTTCATCAAGATAACCGCCCGATCTGGCTGCACCTGCGAAAGCGCCGAAAGCGATTCGCGAGCTAGCCACCCCTTCAATCACCCGGGTCCTGTTCCCCGGTCGTCCACTAGAAGCTTAAGTATCTGGAAAAGAAGCGCTTTTTCTCTGACCCTGTTTGACCCCCAAGGGCCGCGCCGACAATCCATCCGCCTCCAGGCAAAATCCCCTTTTGCGTTGAGAATCCTAGTCTTAGGTGCCGAACCGGCCAACTCAATCTTTCTTACCGACTGTTACCTCTAAGCTGCCGCATTCGCGCCGCCCACCGGTCACGATCCGCGCCGAGCCGGACAGCTCATCCGGACCGGCCGGCGCCTTTCTAGCACTCCGGCGCTGCGCCGCACCATGTCCTGCCTGTGCAAGGACCTCAAAGGCCCCAAACGCAGAACCGGGCGGCTTGCGCCGCCCGGTTGAATTGGTTGCCGGACCCGCTCAAGCGGCGGACCTCAGTTGGCCTGCCGGCGCAGGAAGGCCGGAATGTCCAGCTGGTCGTCGTCCGACTGGTGCGCCGCCTGGCGGCCATGGGGATCGAGCCCCTGGTGACCCTGCTGGGCAGGACGCCGGGCATATTCGGAGACCGGCTCCTGCTCCCGGCGGGCGGCCTGGCGCGCGGCGCGCTCAGCCTGGCGGGCGGCCCGTTCGGCCTGACGGGCCTGGCGCTCCAGCTGCTGCTGCCGATCCATCTGCGGGTCGGGCTGCTGGTATTGCGGCTGCGGCGCCTGACGGAGCTGCTGCTGGGGAGCCGGAACCGGAGCCTGTGGCATCGGCGCGACCATCGGCGCCGGCGGAACGTCGGCGTCCTCGGCCCGGCGGCCGAGACCGACGGCCGCGAGACGCTGGAGCAGACCGCCCATGCTGCGACGCTTGTCGGACGGCTCCTCCTCAACCTGCTGCTGGCGGGCGGCGCGGAGCTGATTCTGCGCCGGCATCGGCAGTTCGTCGATGCGCGGCATCCGCGGGGTCCGGGCGGCGATGCGCTCGGGCGCCGGGGGGATGAACTGGTCCGGCGGGGGAACGTCCGCGACCGGCTGCTCCTGCATCATCTGTTCGGTGAACAGCGACGGCTTCGGCGGGATCGGGCGGATGGTCACATCCTCGATCGCGGTGACCGGGAGGACGGCGGCGGCCACGGCAGCCTGAGCTGCGGTCTCGACCGGCTCATGCATCGGGGCCGACGCCTGCCGTGCGGCCGGCGCCTGATTCATCTGCGCCGGAGGCGGCGGCGACACTTCGAAGCGCTCGGCCCGCTGGGCGATCTTCTGGCTGTCCGCGCGCAGCTTGTGAGTGAGCTCGGCGATCCGGGTTTCCGGACCGGCGCTCGGCTGCACGCCGACGATCGCGTCGATGCCGGTGGCCACCACCGACACGCGGATGATGCCGTCGAGGCTCTCGTCGAAGGTCGCGCCGACGATGATGTTGGCGTCCTGATCGACTTCCTCGCGGATGCGGGTCGCGGCTTCGTCGACCTCGTACAGGGTGAGGTCCTTGCCGCCGGTGATGGAGACCAGCAGGCCGCGCGCGCCCTTCATCGACGAATCATCGATCAGCGGATTGGCGATCGCGGCTTCCGCGGCGGCCAGCGCGCGCTTCTCGCCGGAGGCTTCGCCGGTGCCCATCATCGCCTTGCCCATCTCGCGCATCACGGCGCGGACGTCGGCGAAGTCGAGGTTGATCAGGCCTTCCTTCACCATCAGGTCGGTGATGCAGGCGACGCCGGAATAGAGCACCTGGTCGGCCATCGCGAAGGCGTCGGCGAAGGTGGTCTTCTCGTTGGCGACCCGGAACAGATTCTGGTTCGGGATGATCAGCAGGGTGTCGACGCATTTCTGCAGCTCGATGATGCCCGACTCGGCGTAGCGCATGCGGCGCGCGCCTTCGAACTGGAACGGCTTGGTGACGACACCGACGGTGAGGATGCCGACTTCCTTGGCGCAGCGCGCCACCACCGGCGCAGCGCCGGTGCCGGTGCCGCCGCCCATGCCGGCGGTGACGAACACCATGTGCGACCCCGAGAGGTGATCGCGAATCTCGTCGATCACTTCCTCGGCGGCGGCGCGGCCGACTTCCGGCTGCGATCCGGCCCCGAGACCTTCCGTCACCTGCACGCCCATCTGAATGATGCGTTCGGCCTTGGAGGTGGTCAGCGCCTGGGCATCGGTGTTGGCGACGACGAAATCGACGCCCTCCAGCCCGCATGTGATCATGTTGTTGACGGCGTTGCCGCCAGCACCGCCGACACCGAACACCGTGATGCGCGGCTTCAACTCATGAATGTCGGGGATCTTCAGGTTGATTGTCATGATTGCCTCTCATTGCGTGGGCGGTTGTCGCCGCGCGTTGTCTGCCGGCGGATACGCCCACACTGCACCGGCTGCCTCATCGTCCGGATCATCAGAAGCTCTCCTTGAGCCATCGTCCGACCCTCGAAAAATAACCCGTCCCCGTCATCATCTGCCGCGCGCGGCGCGGTTCGAAATGTTCGAGGCGCACCACCTGCGGATAGACCAGCAATCCCGCCGCCACAGCGAATGCTGGCGCCTTGGCTTCCTCCGGCAGGCCGGTGACGCCAAGCGGCCGCGCCACACGGGACGGACGGCCGATGATCTGCGCCGCAAGTTCCGACAGGCCGGTCAACTGACTGGCGCCGCCGGTGAGGATCATGCGGCCGCGCGGTTCCGCTGCGAATGGCGACGCTGCAAGCCGGTCGCGCACCAGTTCAAGGATCTCCTCGACCCTCGGCTTGATGATGCGCACGAGATTGGCACGCGACGCGAATTGCGGCGGCTCATTCTCGTCGCCAACCGACGGAATGCTGATCATGTCACGCTCATCGGACGAACCAGCGAGCACACTGCCATACAACGTCTTGATTCGCTCGGCGTCCGTGATCCTCGTATTGAGTCCGCGCGCAATGTCCATCGTCACGTGACGGCCGCCGATCGCGAAGCCATCGTGATGGGTGAAGCGGCCGCCGGAGAAGATCGCAACGGTGGTGGTTTCCGCGCCGATATCGATGACGGCAGCGCCGAGATCGGCCTCGTCATCGGCCAGCGACGACAGGCCTGCCGCATAGGGCGCCGACACCGTTGCTTCGATCGACAGATGGCAGCGCTCGACCGCCAGCATCAGATTGCGCACGACCGAGATGTCGGTGGTGGCGAGATGCATGTCGATGCCGAAATTCTGCGCCAGCATGCCGCGCGGATCCTGGATCAGCGGGCCATGATCGACGCGGAAGCCGAGCGGAATGGAATGCAGCAGCGCGCGGCCATGGCGCACCGAGTGGCGGCCGCCTGCACCCAGCACGCGCGAGATGTCGCCCTCGGTCACCGCCCCGCCGATGACATCGATCGACGCGGAGATCTGCTCGCTGCCGGGACGGCCGGCCGCGATCGACAGGATGACGGATTCCAGTTGCAGCCCGGCGGAGCGTTCCGCCAGATCGACGACATGGCGGATGGTCTGTTCGACAAGACCGAGATCGCTGACCGACCCCGCCTTGATGCCGCGCGACTGGGTATGGCCGTAGCCGATGATCTCAACCGTGTGGGTGCGGTGACGCAGCGTCTCTTTTGGCTGCTGCGGCCGCAGCCGGGCGATAACACACACCGCCTTGCTCGACCCGATGTCGAGCACCGCGACATGGGCGGCGCGCTTCAGCGACAGCGGCTTCATCTTCGGCGTCACGCCGTAATGGAGCGAACTCATGCGTCGCTCCCGGGTTTTTTCTTCGCCTTCGATTTGATCGCGTCGGCGCGTGCCTGGGCCGCGGCATCCGAGAGGCGCACCGTCACCCGGTCATCAAGGCGCATGTCGATGGCGGTGATGTCGCGCGACAGCAGCTTCTTGTCGCGATCGAACGCCTGGAGCTTGTCGAGCGCCCGGTCCGGGTCGGCCTCCGGCAGCCGCACATCGATGCCATTCCGCAGCCGCAGATTCCAGCGCCGCTCGCCGACAAAGATGGATGCCTTCACCTGATCGCGGATGTCCGGATGGCGGTCGAGCATGGCGAGCACCGCCTCCACCCGCGTCTCGGCGCCCTGCCCGACCACCAGCGGCAGCCGCGTGAAGCGCTGCGCGACATAGGGCTCGAGGATGGTGCCGTCGCGGGCGATGACGGAGACGTGGCCGTTCTTCTGCCACAGCGCATAGGGCCGGCGCTCGGTAATGCCGATCTGCAGCCGGTCGGGATAGAGTTTCAGCAGCGTGGCGTCGGCGATCCAGGGATTGGCCTTCAGCTTCTCGCGCGCCGCATCGACATCGAGGAACAGCAGCGACGACCGTCCGGTGATGCCGGCGATCGCCAGCACCTCCTCGCGGGTGATCTGCCTGTGACCCGAGAGCGCGATAGACACCACACGGAGCCCGGCGGCGTTGGACAACTCGTCCCGGACGTCGCGCAGGCCGCCGAAGAATTCATCGACATGATTGCCGCGGATGATGCCGAAGGTTGCGCTGCCGCCGATGATCAGCACCGAAGCCGCGACACCGGCGCCGCGCGGGATCGGCAGCCGCAGCAGCGGCCCAAGCCAGCGGCGCATCACCAGATCGGCCTGGCTCGGCTCATACTGGACAGCCGGACGGCGCGACGGGCGGCGCTGCAGCCGCACGGCAAGCATCATCGCCCGGGCCTTGATGGCGCCAAGCCATTCCAGCAATTGAGCGAGACGTGGTTCGCCACCCATAAGACCAGCTCGTCGAGAAACACGCCCGCGGCCGCCGCGGGCTCCGGCTCGAACAGGGTCTCGGTCATTCCCGACTGGGTATTCGCTGCGAGACAGAACGCTCTCCCCGTCCCCAAAACGCGGTTATCCGAACGGAAATCAGCGTGTCTTACGCACCACCGAGCGCCTGACGCGCCTTAGGGGTCAGTCTTCGGGCCCTTTGGTAAACATTTGGTAAAATTCGAGGGGTTCCAGTAGGGATTAGCACACCAAGTTTCTGCACTTTGGCGGCCTCAACTCGGGCGTGCGGGGCAAAGCCGCCTGCCCGGATTCCGAGTCATCGCCGGCCCGCAGCGCCCCTCGCAGGGGAACTCTGGTAACACAAGCGTGCTAGTTCAACTCCCGACGGACTTGGCGTGGCACATCGGGGGTCTTCTTTGAAAACACATCGGTTGATGGTCCGGGCGTTCGCCGCCGCGGCGCTCGCATCGGCATCATTCTCGTCCGCAGGGGCCGCGCTGGCCCAGGACGTGCCGGCAGCCCAAAGCGTGCCGGCAGCACAAGCCGTGCCGGTAGCGCAGGACACGCCGGCGCCGATGAACAACAACATCGGCCTCAAGACGATGCGGCTGCGGCTGATCAACCACACCAACCACGGCGGCAACCTGTTCCTCTACGTGGTCGGCCAGGTGCCCTCGCAAGGCGGCAAAAACTACTACCTCGCGAACAGGAACGGCAACGTCCAGCCGGTTCCCGCGCTGTCCACGCCAACCTCGCTGGCGCTCAATCTCGGCAAGGGCGAAACCACCGACGTGCAACTGCCGCAGATGTCGGCGATGCGCATCTATGTGTCGCTCGGCAAGGCGCTGGTGGTGACCTCCGGGGCCGTCGGCGGCGCGCCCAGCACACCCTCCGGCTGGACCAAGGGCGAGGACAACAAGAACTTCGACACCCTCTTCGACTGGGGCGAATTCACCTGGGTGGACAATGCGCCGTCTGCGCCGTTTGCATCGACCATCGGCGGCAACGTCACCCAGGTCGACATGTTCGGCCTCGGCATCCGCGTCGCGCTGAGGGGGAAGGACGATTCCGGCACCGTCAGAACCGTGGCCAGCGGCTTCAACGATGTCCGCAAACAGATATTTGCAAACTTCAAGAATGCCGGCGCGCCGTGGAGCCGGCTTGTGATGGGACCGAACAGAACGATCCCGCTGCGGATCATTTCGCCCTACCACGGCATGGCGCTGGGGGTTTTCCCGAAGAACTTCCAGCAGGCCTATATCAACGAGGTGTTCCGCACCTATGTGAGCGACAGGAAGGCCATTGTCGGCACGGTCAGCGGCCGGACGTATCGCGGCTTCGTCGTCAACAACGAACTGGTGTTCAAACAGGCCGATGGCGCAAACACATTCAAGTTCGCGAAGCCGACCACCGACGACGTGTTCCAGAACAACATGCCGCCGATTCCCAATCCCGCCGGGCCGTCCGGCGACGACGGCCGCGCGATCGGTTCACTGCTCGGCGGCGCCCTGGTGCGCACGACGCTGCTCGAGCGCGCGAACCTGAATGCCTGCAAGGTCGACGAGTTCTACAAGAAGACCCCGGTCAACAAATACGGCAAGATCTTCCACAAGCACGCGATCCGGCACCTCGCTTATTCGTTCGGTTACGACGACACCTGCGAGCAGAGCAGCTACATCCAGATCAACGATCCAGCCTCCATGACCATGACGCTGCAGAGCGTCAAATAATAGAGGTTTGGCCGGCCGATAGGGGATGGCCGCGAAGCCATCCCGCAGTCGTTCCGGGGCGCGGGCGATAACTCGCGAACCGGAATCCACCAGCAAACTCAAGACGATTTGACCGGATTCCGGGCTCGCCGCTTCGCGGCGCCCCGGAATGACGACTCCTGCATGACGCAATATGCTATGCTTTGGCCATGACTGCACAGCCACAGACGCGCATCACGGTCGACGAATACCTGGCCTGGGCCCAACGGCATCCGGGACGGTATGAGCTGCATCAGGGGATCGTTTACGATATGTCGCCGGAGGGGGTAGGACACGCGAAGGTCAAGTTTGCCGTTCAGACCGCATTGGTTGCGGGCATCCGCGCCCGTCGTCTTCCTTGCCATATGCTGCCGGACGGCATCACCGTCCGGGTGGATGCCCGCACCGCCTACGAGCCGGATGCGCTGGTCTATTGCGGCGAGGAAGTCGCGCCGACATCACTGGAAGTTCCGAACCCGGTCATCCTGGTCGAGGTCCTGTCGCCGTCCACGCGGCACATCGACACCGCCGCCAAGGTGGGAGGCTATTTCAGGCTGCCGAGTGTCATTCATTATCTGGTCGTCGATC